>JGI20163J26743_11537835_pt1 | contig 10836 bp, 9 predicted proteins | sample TergutCu122P1_FD_26743 | JGI IMG/M metagenome (IMG submission 26743) | reverse complement strand
CGCTGTTTTCCGCGCGCACTCGAAACCCTGCAAGCTGTTTTGCGACTTTTCGCCGACGCATACAACGCATTTGGTGTAGCAAAAATGAACTTTCGCAAAAACCGTGATCCGAAATCTCGAGAGTTACCTTTTTCTGTTTTGGATTTTTTATAATGGACGCGATTAGCCACAGCCATGTAAGGCTAATTCTGGACAAAAATCTAAGTTTGCATTAAACTGAAGAGATAAGAAATAATCTTTAATATATGGAGGTAAAGTTAATGAGTAATGCTATAGTCAAGCCATCCATATTGCCGGGCTTTATGGAACTTTTGCCGGCGGATCAAATCTTGTTTAATAAGATGCTGGATAAAATAAGAGCTAATTTTGAAAAGTATGGCTATATTCCTATTGATACTCCTGTAATAGAAAAATCTGAAATCCTTTTAGCTAAAGGTGGAGGAGAAACAGAAAAACAAATCTATCGATTTCTGAAGGGTGATACAGACCTTTCACTAAGATTTGACCTTACAGTTCCCCTGGCTCGTTACGTAGCTCAATATTTTTCTGCTTTGACTTTTCCTTTTCGCAGATACCATATTGGCAAAGTATATAGAGGTGAAAGAAATCAAAAGGGGAGATTCAGGGAATTTTATCAATGTGATATAGATATCGTTGGTAATGGCAAGCTGAGTATTTTTAACGACGCAGAAGTGCCTAGTGTGATTTATTCGACTTTTAAAGATCTTGGTTTTGACTCTTTTACAATTAGGATAAATAACAGAAAGGTTCTTAATGGTTATTTTGACGAGCTTGCTATTAACGATAAAACAGAAGTCTTAAGGATAGTAGACAAACTAGAAAAAATCGGACAGGAAGCAGTAGTTAAAGAATTAGAAGACCTTGGATTAAGTGAAAACTCCATTCAGCGGCTTATTGAATTTATTAAAATTAAAGGGAGCAACTTAGAAGTTATTGAGGCTTTAAAATCCTTAAATGTAGCAAATGATATATTTAAAGAAGGCTTAGAGGAGCTTGACCAGGTTGTTCGATACATAAAAGCATTTAATGTACCTGAAAAAAACTTTGCAATTGACTTAAAAATAGCAAGGGGACTGGACTACTATACAGGTACAGTATATGAGACTATACTAAATGAGTATCCGGAAATAGGAAGTGTTTGCTCAGGAGGCAGATATGATAATCTTGCCGAATACTATACAAATCAAAAACTTCCGGGAGTTGGTATATCTATTGGTTTGACGAGGCTTTTTTATCAACTAAGAGAAGCAAATATCATCCGGGCAGAAGCAGCAACTTTATCGCAAGTTTTAATTATTCCTATCAATGAGGATTTTGAATACTGTATCAAGGTAGCTAATGAGCTAAGAAATAGTGATATTATTTCCGAAGTATATGTTGAAGATACAAAAACTGCCAAAAAACTAAACCATGCCAACAAGCTTGGTATACCTTATGTAATTCTTATAGGTAGCGATGAAGTTAAAAGTGGTTTGTTAGCATTTAAAAACATGGAAAGTGGGGAACAGGATACTCTTACTGTTTCTGAAATAATTAGCAGAGTAAAAAAATAAAATTGATGATTGGGAGTTGATAAAAATGGTTTCTAGTAGAGTTGTTAGAGCAGAGGGAGCAAAATTTGTAAAGGTGACTGAGGGTATAAACCGTAGATCTGAATTGTATGGAGAAAAAAGCTTACTTTGTGAATTTAGGTTGGAAAAGGGTGCAGCAATACCTATACATACTCATCCTCATGAACAAACAGGTTTTATGGTTTCCGGTAAAGCGTTATTTACAATTGATGGAGAAGAATATCTAATAAACCCCGGTGATAGTTGGTGTGTCTTAGGGGAAGTGGAGCACAAAGTAGACGTACTAGAAGACTCTTTTTTTATCGAGGTATTTGCTCCTGTTCGAGAAGAATTCATCGCCAAAGACTAGAGCCACAAAATATAGCCACTAAAAAGATTTTTAATTGTCAATTGAAATAAAGGGGGGAGCTGAGTTTGATATTACCTGTCCAAAGATGGTACAAGGCTATATTTGTAAGAAAATCCAGAAGGAGCTTTCTAAGTGATAATATCCCTCATGATTCCCTGATACAATTAGAAAAGGTTTGCACTGAATTAAATAGTATTATTTTAGGTGCAAGGGCTGTTGTAGTAAACCAAAACCCACAGGAAGTATTTAAGGGTATTGTAGGCTCTTATGGAAGTATTACCGGTGCACCTGCCTATGTTGCTTTTATAGGTGATATGAATGACCCTAACGTACAGGAAAAGACAGGTTATCTAGGAGAAGGAGTTATTCTGGAAGCAACTGTTTTGGATTTGGCAACATGTTGGGTAGGAGGGTTTTTTAAACCTGAAGCAGTAGCTGAGCAAATTAAAATAGATAACAACGAAAAAATCCTTTCTGTAACACCTATTGGTTATGTAAAGCAAGAATATTCTTTCCAGGAAAAACTAATGTCCGGTATGGTTTCTAGCAAGAAAAGAAAGGATTTAAATAATCTCTTATTGAAACAGCCATCTCAAAATCTTAAAGATTGGCAAAAGACAGCTCTGGAGGCTGCCAGATTAGCCCCTTCTGCAATAAATAGGCAACCCTGGAGATTCTCGGTGGGAGATGAAGAGATTAAGGTATCATTAGATACGTCCAAAGATACCAAAGGTCTTTCGAAAAGACTTGACTGTGGAATTGCCATGTTGCATTTGGAATTGGGAGCAATGTATGCCGGTATAGAGGGCAGTTGGGAGTATTTGAAAGATCCTGACGTAGCGATATATAAAAAGTAAAGGGGGCCGAAAAATGGCATTAAATATTGTTGAAAAAATTATCAAATCCCATTTAGTTGAAGGTAATGATATTAATATAGGTGCAGAAATTGGTCTGAGAATAGACCAAACCTTAACCCAGGATTCTACGGGAACTATGGCATACTTACAACTGGAAGCTATGGAGATTCATAAGGTGAAAACCAAAAGGTCTGTGGCATATATTGATCATAATACCTTGCAAACAGGTTTTGAAAATGCAGACGACCATAAGTATATTGAGACTGTAGCTGCCAAACATGGAGTGTATTTTTCCAAACCCGGAAATGGCATTTGTCACCAGGTGAACTTAGAAAGATTTGCAGTTCCCGGAGAAACTTTACTAGGATCTGACAGCCATACCCCCACTGCCGGTGGGATGGGTGTATTTGCAATGGGTGCAGGAGGTTTAGATGTTGCAGTAGCCATGGCAGGAGGTCCTTACTACTTAAATATGCCTAAAGTAGTAAAAGTTGAATTGACAGGAAAACTACAGCCATGGGTATCAGCCAAAGATGTTATCCTTCATCTTCTTAAGGAACTTGGAGTAAAAGGTGGAGTCGGAAAGGTTTTTGAATATGCAGGAGAAGGTATTAAAAACCTTTCAGTTCCGGAAAGAGCTACCATAACAAATATGGGAGCAGAGTTGGGTGCCACCACTTCTATTTTCCCCAGTGACGAGGAAACTTTAAGATTTCTTAAAGCCCAAGGAAGGGAAACAGATTGGATTTCTCTACAAGCTGACGAAGGTGCAAGTTATCATGAAATAGTAAAAGTTAACCTGTCTGAGCTAGAGCCTTTGACTGCTCAACCACATAGCCCGGATGCTGTAGTTCCGGTAGCCGGTATAAAAAATCTTAAGGTAGATCAAGTTGCCATAGGAAGTTGTACCAACTCTTCTTACACGGATTTGATGAAGGTTGCTGCTATCCTAAAAGGTAAAAAAGTTCATCCTGAAGTTAGCTTAGTTATTTCTCCCGGTTCCAAACAGGTTCTAAAAATGATGGCTGATAATGGAGCACTTGGAGATCTTGTTAGTGCAGGTGCAAGGATACTGGAGTGTACCTGTGGACCATGTATAGGAATGGGGCAAGCACCTGCAAATAATGCAGTTTCAATAAGAACCTTTAATAGAAACTTTGAAGGTAGAAGTGGAACAAAAACTGCCAAGGTTTATCTAGCCAGCCCTGAAGTTGCAGCAGTTACAGCAGTTACATCTTACTTAACCGATCCAAGAACTTTAGGGGCAATGGTAAATATAGATTACCCGGAAAAATTCACCGTAGATGATAGTATGGTTATTGAACCACCGGAATTTTCAGCTAGTGTAGAAGTTGTAAGAGGTCCTAATATCAAGCCTGTTCCAAAGGCTAAAACTTTAGAGCAAAGTGTAAAAGGAAAAGTTTTGCTCAAAGTTGGAGATAATATTACTACAGATCATATTATGCCTTCTGATGCCAAACTTCTTCCCTTTAGGTCGAATATTCCTAAATTGGCTGAATACTGTTTTGCTCCTGTTGATGAAAATCTTCCTAAAAGGGCAATGGAAAACAAAGGCGGATTTATTATAGGCGGAGACAATTATGGTCAAGGGTCTAGTAGAGAGCACGCTGCACTTGCTCCGTTATATCTTGGTATAAAAGGGGTTATAGTAAAATCTTTTGCAAGAATACACAAAGCTAATTTAATTAACAATGGTATTTTACCGCTAACTTTTGAGAAATTGGAAGACATAGAAAGTATAAATGAAAATGATGTTTTATACATTCAGGATGCTCATGCCATGGTAATGGATGGCAGAGGAATTTTAGTTAATGAAACCCAAGGCAGTAATATTACTGTAGTGTTGGATATTACCCATAGACAGAAGGAAATTTTGCTGGCAGGTGGTTTGTTGAATTTTACTACTAAGAGCTAAAAAGCCAAATAATAAAGAATAGGGTGATGATATGCAAAAAGTTACTATTATACCCGGAGATGGTATAGGTACGGAAGTTATGGATGCTACATTAAAAATACTGGAAGCAGCAGGTGCACCTCTGGAATGGGAGAAGATAGAAGCCGGGGAAAAAGTAATTGAAAAGGAAGGAACCCCTTTACCGACGGCAGTGTTGGATTCCATTAAAAGAAATAGAGTTGCTTTAAAAGGTCCTATTATGACACCTGTGGGTAAAGGCTTTAGAAGTGTAAATGTAACCTTAAGAAAAGAGCTAAATCTTTATACAAATTTAAGGCCGATAAAAAATTCACCAAATGTAAAGACCAGATTTGAAAATGTAGACCTTATTGTTGTAAGAGAAAACAGTGAAGATCTATATATAGGAATAGAGAAACAAATTGATGAAGGTAGGGCAGAAGCAATAAAAGTAATTACTGCAGATGCATCTAAAAGAATAGCACGTTTTGCATTTGAATATGCAAAAACCTACAACAGGAAAAGAGTAACTGCTGTGCATAAAGCTAATATTTTAAAGTTAACAGATGGATTATTTTTGGAGTGTTGCAGGGAAGTGGCGAAGGATTATCCGGAAATAGAGTTTGATGACAAAATAGTAGATAATATGTGTATGCAGTTGGTGCAATATCCCGAAAGTTATGATGTTCTTGTAATGCCCAATTTGTATGGTGATATATTGTCTGACTTAGCAGCGGGTTTAGTTGGAGGCTTGGGATTAATACCCGGAGCTAACATTGGTGATGATGTTGCTGTATTTGAGCCTGTACATGGAAGTGCTCCCGATATAGCCGGAAAAAATAAGGCTAATCCTATAGCTCTTTTACTTTCAGCCTGTATGATGCTGGATTACTTAAAACATCAGGATATAAGCCAAAGAATTAAAGCTGCTGTAGATCAAGTGTTATTGGAAGGAAAGTTTACCAGTGATTTAGGTGGTAATACTTCAACAACGGAGCTTACAGAAGCAATTATAGCAAAGCTATAATTGCCCGATTAACATAAGATATTTTATAGTTCCAAAAAGCTTGATGTTGAATAAAAAAGTGGGTTCTTGCTAATAAAAATGCAAGAACCCACTTTTAATTTGGCTATGATTTGATATTTATTGTCTAACAATATGAATGTGTCCCCAAGCATATTCACCATATTCTATAAACCGTTTTGATGGATTGTTAGGGTCAATAGACCTTCCGCTACCACCACCACCGCCCCTGTTAGGGATATCGGAAACATAAATTTGGTCGACTTGTTCATAGCGAATACCCAAATGATCGTACATAACAAGCCTTGCTACAAAGAATTCACCTGATATGACATATCCCAGATCACGATTACGGGCATTTTCTCCTTCACGTTGAGAGTACCTGGCAATAGGAAGCTCTATATGTCCCAAGGTATCATCTACACCCATTGCCTGTCTATTTCCTCTACTTTGTAAATAAGGGAGCAAATCCCAAAACCCAACTACTGTGCCATCAGATTCAGCAATCAAAGAAATGTCTTTGATTGTTAGAGATTGATTTCCCGGTGTATCATTTATAAAACGTGGACTTAACATAACAGTATTTGAGTGCTGATTTATGATTAGAGCATAAGAGAAACGTTCACAAAGCTTATCAGCCAAAAATAGTGCTGTCATCTCTCCGGACTTAACAGAAGAGCCTCTTCTTGCGGTAAAACTTAAAGTATAATTATCCTCTATGGGTAATGTCATGGCAGCTGTAAATCTTCCTGATGGGGAAAGTCTTGCCTCAGAACTAAATGTTTGCCCGTTAAGACCTATAGCAGTGACATTCATATTATCTTCTAAGTTGTATTCTCTAAGATAGAAAGATATTTCCACATCAAGAGACGAATCGGCTTGGTTATATCCTTTGATCAAAACAGATTCATCAAAACTAAGCTTTGTGTTTTGCACAATTTGTTCATTTATTGAATCAATTCTATGCAAAAGTTCCCCATATAGTAACTGCATCTCCCGCATTTGATGGTGTTGATGATTGTTTATTGACATTTCAAGATTAGTGAAACGGCTATTAAGGTTGATATTGATAATAACGAGTATAACAATACCAATAAGCAGCGTGATAATAATAGCTTTATTTGTTTTTTCAGGCATTAACACACATCCTTTTTATGTATCCTTTCGCTTTTCGCATAAAAGTATAATAAAGGGAAAAGGAGTTTGTACTGATCGGACATCACAAACCTTATTTGCTAATGCACAAATACCGGATTTGCTCCAATGGTTTATATGTCCGGGAGTATTACCAAATGCTTGTACATGTTGTAATCTTACCATATTAGATATGCGATAAAGTGGTTCATTAGGCACACTAATAATAACGTAACGCTTTGAAATTCTTAATAATTCTTTCAGTGCATTTAACGGATCATCTAAATGTTCAATGACTTGGGTGGAAATAACTAAATCAAAAGAGTTTTCCGGATGAGGTATATCATAAATTGATCCTATTGAAAATTTAACACCTTTTATTCGTGCTTTTGCAATAGATAGTTTTTCTTCATTAATATCCATAGCGGAAATATCTGCTTTTGGATATTGGCGTTTCATAAAATCAGTAACATATCCGCTACCACAACCGGCTTCAAAGACAGATTCAAAATCTATGGTACTCATAGAGCGGTTGATGCCTTTAAAAAAGTTGTCTTGAAATAATTTAACAATTGGATTTTTTGTTTCGTACTTGATAACATCTTCATTTTTATTAGTGCTCATAAAAACACTCCTTTTTGTATCTATTACAATGGATATATATAATAGCTGGAGCTGTAGTGAAACTACTTTACACTTCATTATAACACATATATCACATAAATATATCTAAATTCTAAAAAATGTCAACAATGGAATAAAAACGCATAAGCACTATACAAACATAGGATTTTTATCTATTGGCATGCATAGTGCTTATATTATTTGGAACGATTTATAGGTTTTTTGATAATAAATTAAAACAAAATCAAAGAAATAGGCATTATGATCGTTATAGCCACGAGTGTAGCAACGATTACAATGGTTGCACCGTATTTGAAGACTTCCTTGCCTGTTAACCAAGTTCTATTACTCCATAACATAGCAGCAAAAGCTGAAGCAGAGGGTAATATAATTGCATAATGTAATAATAATGTGGTTGTAGCTGCCACTGCCGGTAGGTTTGCTCCTGATTCTATACCAAAGGTAACAAGTATCGGCATAAGGGTAACACCTACTATCAAATTCATAGCAAAACTTGTAGAGAAAATTGCAACCAACAACATATGTACAAAGAACATAATAGGAGAGTGTCCGCCTAGTATTGGATCAAAGGCTATTAACATCATATCCAACACCCCTGTGGCAGGACTTGTTATGGCAGCAGAAATAGCTACGGCAGCAGCAACCATAATATAAACTTCCCAGTTTATATGATTTGCGGCAACTGCCTTAAAATCCAAAACAGGTGTATCGTCGATTCTTACTAAACACATAATACCAATTACTAGTATTGCTACACCGATAGGCCCAAGATTACTGAGTATTTGGGTTACTACAAAATCGTCAGGTAAGAAATTAGGCAAAAGTACAAGGGCGATGAAGCCTAACATACCGCAAAAATTGGCTTTTTGCATTGAATTCATAGGTGGTAATGGGTTTTTGTTAAACATTTCTATATTAATATTAGCTATATTACTTACGTCCGGTTTAAACACAAACTTCATAAGTAAGCAATAGATGATAAAAACAGTAACGGAGAATATAAAACCAAGAAGCATATACTGAGGTATAGGCAAAGGGATACCTGATGCTGTTTCAAAAACACCAAAGATTGCAAGGGTCGTACCTGTAAAAGGCAAAGCAGCTTGACCGGATATAGCACCCAAGAAAGTACCGATAACCATAAGGGAACTATATTTATCTCCTGGTTTGTAATTAAGTTCTTTTAAAACGGAATAAAGTACGGTCCACATAAGTATTAAAGCGGGTGTTACATTTATAGCCACGGCTAGTGCGTAAGTAGCAAAAATGAAAACAAAGCTAAATACTATAGGTCTGTTGTTAGAAATTTTCCTAGTTAGAAACCATCTGGTAATATAGCTTGTAGCACCGACATGCTGAAGTGAACCAAATAAAACCATTGAGAAAAGTAGTAGTGCAGACACATGGCTACCAAATGCCGAATTTATAGTTTGCAGGAAAGTTGCAAAATCTGTAAGACTAAAAGCTACAAGTGCAATAAAACTAGGCCATAAAAGAGCAACAAAACACCAAAGCCATACAACACCTACAAATACACCCAAAACTTGCATACCTACTTCAGTGAGAGGTTCTATAGGTGGAAAAATCCGACCAAAAAAGAACATCAAAAACAATCCAATGGTAGTGTGTATATAAAACCCGACACCACCAAATTTTTTGGAACCTTGTGACATACAGATGCCTCCTAATTTTTAATTTGATTTTCTTAATAAAAAGTGCGATGGTATTGATAACATATTGATTTTTATGTATAAAAGCAAGCCTTTGTACATAATCGTATCACTTAATATGTCTAATAAAAATATCACAACTAATCTAATAATTCAATAAGTATTTGCTAAAAAACAAAAAAAACCATTAATTCTAAAACTATACTAATTTAGTGAACTAATTTAGTGATAAAAAATATATTGACGCATCTTTGGCGTTACGATAAAATTGATAAGACAATATTGTGGTAAAATATAGTTACTGAAGAAATGAATATGCCAAGTTATTGGTAATGTTGGACAATTAAGACTGAACAGTAAATTTTATGAGAATTTTTATTTATATTTAGTTTGTACATATATAAAACAGAGGGGGGTTAATTATGAATTATAATGAAGTAAGAGAGTTGACTGAATGGCTAGAAAAATCGTCATTTACGGCATATTCATTATCAATAAACGGAGTGCATCTAAGTGTTAGTAAACAACAGATAGTTCAACAACCGTATGTGGAAAATTCACCGCAATTTTTCCCTGTAACATCTGCACAAGTGGTGACAGAACAAGTTTCTTCGGTTTCCACGACACAGCAAAATACTGTTAGTGTACAAAAGGATACCGAGACTGAGGGGCATATAATAAGCTCACCTATCGTGGGCACTTATTATGAGAGTATAACTCCGGGAACCCCGGCCTTTGTAAAAGTTGGCCAAAAAATAAAAAAAGGCGATATTCTTTGTATATTGGAAGCTATGAAAGTGATGAATGAGATAACTGCAGATGTAGATGGTGTTGTGGCAGAAATTTTTGTATCCAACGGAAATATGGTTGAGGCATGTATGCCTTTATTTAGAATAGAAACGAAATAACCGGACGTATTTTGCTAGCAAGAGTTAGGTTTATGATAACAACTATTAATAAAAAGTTGTAGTTTTTGAAGTCTTTGGGGGAGTGATAAATATGTTTAATAAGATTTTGATTGCAAACAGAGGCGAAATTGCTGTGCGAATTATTCGTGCCTGTAAAGAATTAGGAATATCTACCGTTGCAATCTATTCTAGAGCTGATCGTGAAGCACTTCACGTTCAGATGGCAGACCAGGCTGTATGTGTGGGAGATTCTCCCAGTAAAGATAGTTACTTAAATATGCATAATATATTATCTGCAATACTTTTAACCAAAGCTGATGCTGTACATCCCGGCTTTGGTTTTTTGTCAGAAAACGCCATTTTTGCAAACATGTGCATTGACTGTAATATTAAATTTATCGGACCATCTGCTGCTGCAATTGATGCCATGGGTAATAAAGCAAATGCCCGTGAGGTTATGAAGGCTGCTGGTGTGCCTGTTATTTCCGGTAGTGACGGTACAGTGGATTCTGTTGAAGAAGCTGTGGAATTTGCTAATAAATACGGATATCCTGTTTTGTTAAAGGCTTCTGCAGGCGGTGGAGGTAAAGGCATACGTCTATGTAGTGATGAAGAAAATTTGAAAAAGAATTATGAAGCTGCAAAAGCAGAGGCACGTTCGGCTTTTTCGGATGATTCTATATATATGGAAAAAGCTATAGTCAATGCCAAACATATAGAAGTA
>JGI20163J26743_11537836_pt1 | contig 10843 bp, 10 predicted proteins | sample TergutCu122P1_FD_26743 | JGI IMG/M metagenome (IMG submission 26743) | reverse complement strand
AGCAATATTCCTCCTGCCATTACACCTACAACACCAAAAAGATTAATAAATCCAACCACCACTAACGGGATCAAGATTAACTTAGTCAATACAAGGGCGACCATGGGTTTTACTTGGTACTCTCCCATGTTCATATGAGAAAGCATTCCCCCTATAAATAACATTGCCAAAGGTGGTGTCATTGCTGTCAACATATTAATTCCTGTCATTGCTAAAGATGGTATAGGTATATTTGCCAAAGCAAAAATCAGACCCACAAAACATGCAATAATTGGAGGATTAATTAAATTCTTAAGGCTTCCCCATATACTACCACTCTTGCCTCCTAATAATACGAATAAACCTAAAGTAAAAACCATAAAAGTTATACCAAAATCAAATACAGCAGCAAGAAGAGCACCTTCTCGTCCAAAAATAGCAAGACACACGGGAATACCAATAAACCCTGTATTGCCATAAATAGAGGCAAGTAAAAATTCAGGTCTTATTTTTTTGTCAATTTTTCCTATTTTAATAACCAGCAAACTTACTCCATAACCTATAAGAACTGTTCCTACTGCAAACAATAAAACTGTTGACATCGTTAAAAACATATCACTATTAAACTCCAGAACAAAAGCCGAAAAAATTAGAGCCGGTACGCCATAATTTATCAACAGCTTTGCAATATCTTCCAGACTTTCTTTTTTTGGTTTAGCAATATATCCTAAAACTATTAAGGCAAACATAATCCCAAGAATGCCCATTAAATCAATAGAAAAAGCAAAATCCATTTAAAATAATCCTCCAGTCAAATTCAAAACACATATCCAATTAATATTTGACATATTAACACTTTTTCCTTTTACTTATGCAAAATGTTTAATTTGTTTTAAATTATTTGAATTTATTACATTAAAAGGAAATTGACTGAGTTGTGTCGAATTCAAGAATTAAAACAACTATCCAACGGAGTTATTTATGGGTTTTAAAGTAGTACTTGGAATATTGATTATTTATATCTTTGGCACTATTGCCGGTGTTGGTATTTCTTCTCTCGCCACCACTACTTCTTCTTATGGTCCCTTATCACTGCCTGTTATACTTTTATTTCTTTTTATTTTAATTGTTTTCCTTATTTACGCTAGCAGCAACTTTAATAATAAAAACAAAGTCTTTGGGCTGATTTTAATAGTATTTTTTATCTCCGGTTTTTTAATCACATCTACTAAAACATCCTATGTTTCTCCCTTTAAAGAACATACCGGTCGCCTTGTTGACCTTGAAGGAATGGTTTCGGGATATCTTGTTTATTCTAACAGAACAGTATATTGGCTGGAAAGCCCTGTGATTTATATTGGAGATGAAAGAGTTGTGGGTAACAAAAGACAGGAAAGGATACAACTTTCCATTTACGAACCTACATTTAATTATTCTTACGGAACAGTAGTAAGGGTTAGAGAAATTTTAAGGGAAGCCTCTCCCAGAAGAAATCCCGGTGGCTTTGACTTTCGGGAATTTTTGGCACGAAGAAATATATTTGCAGTAGTTAATGCCCAAGAACACCAAGTTATAAAAGTGGGAGAAAGAACCGGTAATCCCCTATTAAGGGCCGGCTTAGGTATGAGGGAAAGGTTTTCTGAGTTGTCACATAACTTAATTGAACATGAAGGAGGTATCTTCCGAGCATTAATTCTGGGAGAAAAAAGTGGGATTACGCCAGAGGATAGAAATATTTATCAAGGAATAGGTGTAATGCACATCTTCGCAGTATCAGGCCTGCATGTTGGGTTTGTGATGTTTTTGTTATTTGGGATAGCTTCAATTTTTAGAAAACCTTCCTCATCAACAATAGTACCCCCACCACCTGCAGGCAGCAAAGATATTTCCGGTGGTATCAATACATTATTGGCATCTTTTTTTAGTACCAATAATATCATAAATATGGTTATTATATTGTGCCTATTGGTTTATTGTGCTGCCATAGGCTTTCCCACTCCGGTCATGCGAGCAAGTATTATGCTGGGAATTTTTCTATGGGGAAGGGAAAACTGGAATAGTGTACAGACAGCAAATTCTCTTTTTTTAGCAGCTTTACTTCTACTGTTATTAAATCCACTAATGATTTTTGATGCAGGATTTCAGTTGTCTTTTATAGCAACGGCTTTTATAATTTTTCTAACTCCTATTTTAAAGACAAATAAATATTTAAAAAAAGATTGGCTTGCAATACCCTTGGCAGCATGGCTGGGCACTGTACCTTTAATTGCTTATTATTTTAACATATTTGCACCTTTAGGGATTGTTACAGCCATGCCTTCCGGTTTTATGGCAGGAGGCGCTGTAATTCTTGGTTTTATCGCTTTTGTTTTAGATTTTATTTCACCTCAGTTTGCTCAGTTTTTAATGACTGCAGTTGGCGGAATCGTATTCTACTCAAACTACATTCTGCATTTATTTGCAAAGCTACCACTGATAGGAGACGGTATTCCTATTGCAACCCCCTCAATACCGGCTATTTTTCTGTACTATTTTATTTTTATACTGGTTTGTGTAGCTTACCATCACCGCCAAAATCCTCATTTAAGATTTTTTATTATAAAGAAAAAATACAAACCTATAATAGCTCTTATCCTAGTATGTATAATTGTAGTACTGAGCTTTCAAGCATTTACACCTTCATATCTGGAAGTGATTTTTTTAGATGTAGGTCAAGGAGATTGTGCACTTATAATAACTCCTAGTGGAAGAGTAGTATTAATAGATGGAGGTGGAATGTCAGGTAACCATAATTTCGGTGATCTAGTGGTTGTTCCTTTTTTAAGGCATCTTGGCATCAAAAAAGTGGATGTAGTTATCAGTACTCATCCACATACAGATCATGTTGCAGGTTTGTATCCGGTGTTAAGACAATTCCCTGTTGATTTAGTCCTAATACCGGAAGGTTTCGATGAATGGTATGAATACCTTAAAGAAATTGTAAATGATAGAGGTCTTAATTACGCTTATGCCAGAAGAGGACAAACCATAACACTAGAACCAAATATTCATTTAAACATAATCCATCCCTCTATCGATTACCCAATTACACGTGGTGTTAATAATCATTCCATTGTTGCAGAGTTAACATATAACAATGTATCTTTTTTATTTACGGGAGATATTGAAATGGATGCCATGAATTATATGCTACCACATATATCCCAATCTAATGTTTTGCAATTTCCTCACCATGGAAGTGCAAACACTTCTTTTAATACCAATTATTTAGAAAGAGTAAACCCTGAAATAGTTATAATTCAAGTAGGGTTAAATAACCCCTTTGGGCATCCCGGTAGAGTTATCTTGGAATATTTTGCTGATAAAGATATTCCTGTTTACAGAAGTGATCTTCACGGAGCTATAACTATCTACTCACGAGGCCAAGAAATAAATAGAATAGAAACAGTTATTAGATAGAACCCGGAAAATAAGAAAGCAGTGAGTTTTTAATTAACAGTTACCAGATGTTTTATACTTTCATATCTTCTTTCACCGATCCCTGTTATCAGTTTGATTTCATCGACACTTCTAAAACTACCATTTCGTTCTCTAAATTCTATAATCCTTGATGCCATGGCAGGTCCTATACCGGGTAATGTTTCCAATTCACTTTGTGTAGCTGTATTAAGATTTATTAGTTGACTACCGGAACCGGGGCTGCTTCCTTGAGCAACTTGTTGCGACTCTTGATTATCTCTTACAAGTGAAGATACATGTATCTTTTGCCCGTCTCTTAATACTTCTGCCAAATTTAGTGAGTTTAGATCTGCATCAGGTAAGGGGATCGCTTTTCTTACTGCATCATCCACTCTTCTATCACCGGAAAATTCATAAATACCGGGATTTACAACTTGCCCGGAAACATGCACCACAACTTGTCCTGTGACCACTTCTTCTCTCATTTCAGCCATCCCATTAAAAACTATAGTTTCATTAGTATTATTCATCATAGCATAGTATACACCGGCACTAAATATTATTGCTCCGGCTAAAATTACAAGTATCATTTGCGGTTTCTGAAATCTCATATATTTATTCCTCCAAAAAATTATTTGGTTTATTTTGTAAAATACTACATTAATATACAAATATCCTTTTTTGTTAGTATAAAAATTTGACATTAAAAAAACAAGCCCGGGATTTAGTTAGCCCGAGCTTGCTTTGAATTTTATCTTATTTTATTACCATATTAACAAGTTTTTCTTTTATATAGATGAACTTTACAAGTTCCTTTCCAGCGAGCTGTTTACTTATTTTTTCATCATTTACAACTAACTCTCTAACCTGCTCTTCCGTTGTACCTACAGGAATAGTTAACTTGCCTCGAACCTTTCCGTTAATCTGGATAACTACTGTTGCCTCATCCTGCACCAAAGCAGCAGCTTCATAACCAGGCCATTTTTGAGAATGGACACTTCCGCTACTACCTAATGCCTGCCAAAGCTCTTCTGCAATATGAGGTGCAAATGGTGCAAGTAGAAGAATCAACTTGTCTAAAGATTCTTTGACCAAAGGCAAGTTTTGCTCAGCAAACGCAACATTATCCTTGTAATGATACAGAGAGTTAGTTAACTCCATTATCGAACTGATTGCTGTATTAAAATTAAATCTTTCATCAATATCATCTGTAACTTTTTTAACTGCTATATTTAAAGCACGATACATATCTTTGTCTTCCTTACTCTCAATTACCGGAAGACCCGTTATTCCACCTAAATTATCATGGTAAGCATTTACTAATCTCCAAACCCGGTTTAAGAAGCGGAAACTACCCTCTACTCCTTGGTCACTCCATTCTAAATCTCTTTCCGGTGGTGCAGCAAAAAGGATAAACAACCTTGCTGTATCTGCACCATATCTGGAAATAATTTCTTCGGGGCTAACAACATTACCCCTGGATTTAGCCATTTTGCCCCCATCTTTAAGAACCATTCCTTGAGTAAGGAGGTTTTGGAAAGGTTCTTCAACAGATACCATATCAAGATCATATAAAACTTTTGTAAAGAAACGAGCATACATCAAGTGCAAGATAGCATGTTCGACTCCGCCTATATATTGGTCAACATTCATCCAGTAGTCAACTTTGTCCTTATCAAAAACATGTTCTGACTTTGGACTTGCATAGCGTAAAAAATACCAAGATGAACAGACAAATGTATCCATTGTATCCGTTTCTCTTCTAGCTTCTCCTCCACAAGTTGGGCAAACTGTTTTCCAAAATGAAGGATCTTTTAGAGGTGATTCTCCCGATGGCTTAAACTCTACCTGTTCCGGTAATATCACAGGCAGTTGATCTTCGGGAACAGGAACCACACCACATTTAGCACAGTAAACTATAGGTATAGCAGTGCCCCAGTATCTTTGCCTGGAAATAAGCCAGTCCCTAAGTCTGTAATTAGCTTGTTTTTTAGCTTTACCTGCCTTTTCAAGATAAGCTGTTACCTTGGTAATACCTTCCTCAACACTTAAACCGTTAAATTCTCCTGAATTAACCATTTTTCCCGGTCCTGCATAAGCATCTGTAATATTTTCGCTATCAAAATCAAGATCCTGATCCTCAGGGCTAATAACAACCCTAATTGGTAAATCGTATTTTTTTGCAAAATCGAAGTCTCGTTTATCGTGAGCAGGTACTGCCATTACAGCACCTGTACCATAATTCATAAGGACATAATTTGCAACCCAAACAGGTATTTTTTCCCCATTTATAGGGTTAGTGGCATAGGCACCGATAAAAACGCCCTCTTTCTCTCTTTCTTCAGAGATTCTATCTTCCGCACCCAACATTGAAATTTTGTCAACAAAATCCATTACCTCATTTTCTTTTTCTGTTCCTTTTATTAGTTCTTTTACCAAAGGATGCTCAGGAGCAAGTACCATGTAAGTAACCCCAAATAAGGTATCCGGTCGGGTAGTAAATACTTTGATTTCATGATTTCCTTCTATAGCAAAATTTACTTCTGCACCTTCACTTTTTCCTATCCAATTTTTCTGCATAGTTTTGACCTTATCCGGCCATCCCGGCAGTTTCTCCAGATCATCTAAAAGCCTATCGGCATAGTCAGTTGTTTTAAAAAACCATTGTTCAAGATTTTTTTGAATAACTAGCGTATTGCAACGCTCACAACCCTCATCAACAACTTGCTCATTTGCTAATACTGTATTACAGCTTGAACACCAATTTACTACAGCATATTTTTTATATGCCAGCCCTTTATGAAATAGCTGTAAAAACAGCCATTGTGTCCATTTATAATAACTTGGATGGCAGGTTGCAAATTCTTTTTCCCAGTCATAACTCATTCCCATTGATTTAAGCTGAGCTTTCATATTACGCATATTATCCCAAGTCCATTTTGCAGGTGGAATACCATGTTTTATCGCTGCATTTTCAGCCGGTAATCCAAAAGCATCCCAGCCCATTGGGTGAAGCACATTAAAGCCTTGCATACTCTTAAAACGCGCAACAACATCACCAATAGAATAGTTTCGCACATGACCCATATGTAAATTTCCGGATGGATAAGGAAACATCTCTAAAACATAATATTTTTCTTTGTCCCGGTCCTCATGAACTACATATATATTAGAATCGTCCCATTTTTGCTGCCATTTAGGTTCTATCTCAGCAAAATTATATTTTTCCTGCATCAAATTTCACCTCTACATTGTTTAGAATAATTTATACTACTCCGACCTAAGACGACTGATCACTGATTGATATCTAATCCATTTTAATAACAGTAGCATCGCCCCACAGGGTTTCCAGATCATAAAAATGCCTCATTTCATCCTGGAAAACATGAACCACGATACACCCATAGTCCAATAAAACCCATGTGCCTTCGCTTAAGCCTTCTCTGTGCAGGATTTTCATGCCTTTTTCTTTCATAGCATCCTCAACATTATTTGCAATAGCCTGTGCTTGGGTTCTGTTCATAGCTGTACATATAACAAAAAAGTCAGTTATAATTGTAACGTCATCCATTTTTAGAATAGCAACATTTTCGGCCTTTTTGTCCAGCGCAGCTTTTGCTGCTTCTTTTGCTATATTTAAAAAATCTGACAAAAACGATCCCCCCTATTTCTATATTTAATGATTGCTTATTTATCAGTTATTATCCTTTTTTTGTATAAACCATTTGTATATATATATTGCTCCACAGATTCCGGCAATAAATATTTAATAGGCTTACTATCGGCAACTTTTTGTCTTATATCTGTAGAAGAAATTGACAGTGCAGGTACCTCAAAAGTAAAAAATTTATCCTTAGCAATAGATGAAATCTGCTCCAATTTATTATCAAGAGCCGATAAGTCAAACCCCGGTCTTGTAGCTGCTACAAAGGTACATATTTCTATCAAACGCTTAATATTTTTCCAAGTTAAAATCTCTAGAACCGCATCTGCACCGGTTATAAAATATAATTCCCATTCAGAACCATATTGCTCTTTAAGCTGAAAAACCGTGTCAAAAGCATAGGACTGTCCTTGTCTTTCTATTTCAGTTCTGTTTACTTCAAAGTACATATTAGTGCTGACAGCTAAAACTGTCATCAAGTACCTGTGTTTTGCTTCAGTTATTTTCTTACCTATTTTATGAGGTGGGCATCCCGATGGGATAAATATAACCTTATCAAAATCAAATTGGGCCCTGGCAGCCTCTGCTGCAACTAAATGTCCATAATGCACCGGGTCAAAAGTTCCTCCCATAATACCAAGTCGTTTGATTTTTTTTAATGTCAGCAACATCACCCCCCTAGATTAACTTTAATTGCTTCTAAAAATACAAAACTACACTATCTGGGAAGCTCTATAATATCTTTTTTTGTTGATTTTCTATAAAGAAGAAAATTTCTACCGACAATTTGCACCAATTGAGATTGGACTTGTTCGGCTATTTGTGGGGCAATTTCTTTTGGCCCATTTTCACTGTTTGTTAATACCCTTGCTTTAATTAATTCTCTGGCCTCTAAGGCTTCATCTGTTTGTTTAATAAGGTTTTCGTTAATTCCACCTTTACCTATTTGAATTATTGGGTCTAATCCATTACCAAGAGCTCTTAAAAATCTTTTTTGTTTTCCTGTTAACATAAATTTATTTTTCCACCCCTATTCAACAAACTCAAATTCCAGATCGGCAATTCTAACAAGGTCTCCATAATTAATACCTTCTTTAAGAAGTGCACCTTCAACTCCCATTGCTTTTAAAATACGTTGAAAGCGTTTTACACCTTCTTCGTTATTAAAATCTGTCATAGCAAAATGCCTTTCTATTTCCTTACCTTTTACTACAAATATACCATCTTCCCGATCAATAATAAACCTATCTAAGGGCTCCGTAAATACTTTAATTTCATCTTCAGTATGTAAAGGTTCCGGCTCAATTTCCTCAACTAGCTGTGATATTCTGCCAATTAAAGGTTTAAGGCCTTTTCCGGCTACTGCAGAAATAGAGAAAATTTCATATTGCTCTCTAAATTCCTTTTTTAAAATTTCCAGGTTATCTTCAGCACCGGGTACATCCATCTTATTAGCAGCTATTATCTGTTTTTTATCAGCTAGCTTTGGATTATATAAGACAAGTTCTTTGTTTATAGTATTAAAAATTTCTACAACATTTTTATCCTCAGCAGGGCTCATGTCCAATACATGAACAAATATCCTGGTTCTTTCGATATGACGTAAAAATTCATGTCCCAAACCTGCTCCCAGATGAGCACCTTCTATTAAACCGGGAATATCAGCTACTACAAAACTATTTCCCGCTTCAACTGAAACAACTCCCAGGTTGGGTTTAAGGGTTGTAAAGGGATAGTCTGCAATTTTGGGCTTTGCTGCTGATATTACAGATATTAAAGTAGATTTTCCTGCATTAGGCATTCCTATTAATCCCACATCAGCCAACAGTTTAAGCTCTAAAAACAGGGTGATTTCTTCTCCAGGCTCACCTCTCTCTGCTACTGAGGGTGCTTTGTTTTTGGCACTGGCAAAACGGGCATTACCCCTACCACCTCTGCCACCCTTGGCAACAACTACTCGTTGACCATCCTCTGTGATATCAGCAATTAATTCATTTGTATCAAAATCCCTCACTATAGTACCAAGGGGTACTTTAAGGATATTATCTTCTGCATTTTTTCCATGTCTGCCCTTTCCTTGGCCATGCTCACCTTTTTTTGCCTTAACATGGGGCTTATATTTAAAATCCACCAAGGTTCGTAAACCCCTATCCCCCACTAGGATCACACTGCCACCATCTCCGCCATCACCACCGTTAGGGCCGCCTTCAGGTACATATTTTTCCCTTCTAAAAGCCACTACACCATTACCACCGATTCCGGCTTTTACATAAATTTTTGCCTTATCATAAAACATTTATTATCACCTGCAACTATTTAATCAGAAGTCAGAAATCAGAGGTCAGAGGTCGGAAGTCAGACTAGAGGCAATTGGCAAGCCAATTGCCATGTATAAACCGGACATCTGGCATCAGAACTAGGGCTTCTGTTCTAAGTCATGCATAAACTCGTGTTTCTTGTATTGTAAAAATGCAAAAAAGGCCCCTGAGAATAGCCAGGGACCTTGTCAGACTTATACAGCATAAATACTAACTTGCTTCTTATCTCTACCTTTACGCTCAAACCTTACAACACCATCAGCTAATGCGAATAAGGTATCATCTTTACCTATTCCAACATTAGTTCCCGGATGGATTTTAGTTCCTCTTTGGCGTACTATAATATTTCCGGTTAATACTACCTGCCCATCATGTCTTTTAACACCAAGCCTTTTAGCTTCACTGTCACGACCGTTCTTTGAGCTACCAACACCCTTTTTCTGTGCAAACAGTTGAAGATTAATTTTAATCATCACTTACACCTCCTTAACAATTTTAACGTATGATGTATAACCTTCTTCTATGGATTTTATACCAAGATACATAGTTTTTAGTATTATTTGTGCAGCTTTATTTTCTTCCTTACTCAAACCATTTTGTAGCATACATTTTAAATAGCCATCATTAATGGAGTAGCTAAAACTGCTTTCCTGTAAATACTCACCTAGTCCTATAACAGCAGTTTGTGCAAGTGCTGAAATAGCTGAGCATACAATATCTTTACCTTCTTCTTTAAAATCAGCATGTCCCTTTACCTGAAAACCGCCGATTTCTTCATCATTCCTATAAAAAAGCTTTATTTCTACCATATTATTTATGCTTGGATCTTTTCAACTTTTAATAAAGTATATGGTTGACGATGACCTTGTTTTTTTCTGTAGTTCTTTTTAGGCTTGTACTTAAACACTATTATTTTTTTGGCTTTGTCGTGTCTAATTACTGAACAAGAAACCTTTGCTCCGTCAATCTTGGGAGTCCCAAATTTAGTATTGTCACCATCTACAATAGCTAAAACATCAGTAATTTCAAGGTTATCGCCTTCCTGAGATTTTAAAAGTTCAACTTTAACTAAATCCCCTTCTTTAACCTTGTATTGCTTTCCACCTGTTTCGATAATTGCATACATTTTTAATTTCCTCCTCGTAAAGACTCGCTAAAAAAGGTGGCTGACTGTGCCTTTATACCCTTTTTTATGCGGTTTTAAACGACACCTTATTTAGTGTTATTTAAACATAATATTTAATACTAACAGTCATGAATTATATCATAAGATTTTATAAATGTCAAACAACGGTGTCTACACCTAAAGATGAAAAAACATCGGTTGAATTTTATTCTAAGTTCCGTTTATATAGTATAAAGCGGAATTTAGTTTGATAAATTTCTGCGAAGGGTTTGAAGAAAGAGATTTTCGAAGAAACTA
>JGI20163J26743_11537837_pt1 | contig 10853 bp, 8 predicted proteins | sample TergutCu122P1_FD_26743 | JGI IMG/M metagenome (IMG submission 26743) | reverse complement strand
TTCATACCCGATAGTACCAAGGTAACCTCAGGCTGATGCCACAGCCAACGAAGTGCCCAGGTCACAGGGGACACATTAGGGTTGCTGTTTTTAAACAGGGTGGCCGCTCGCCGAGGCAAGGCATTCACCAATTGACCACCTAATAATGGTTCCATAATAAAGACCGTCACCCCTTTGGCGTGTGCATGATGTAAGCCCTCTATTCCTGCCTGATAATGAGTATTCACATAATTGTATTGAATCATACAAAAGTCCCAATCATACCCATCAATGAGCTTTAGGAATTCCCCTCTGACTCCATGGAAAGAAAAGCCTACTTGCTTAATTTGACCAGAATCTTTTTTCTCTTGTATCCATTTCTTAATGTTAAGTTCACATAACCGCTCCCAATCAGAAAATTTGGAAATGTTATGCATAAAATAATAATCAATAAAGTCGGTTTTCAACCGTTTAAGTTGCTCATTGAAAAATTTGTCAAAGTCCTCGTAACGGTTGCACCTAAACAATGGAAGCTTTGAAGCAATAAAGACCTTATCTCTCACCTTGTTCTTATCCAGTACGTTGCCTAGAGCCACCTCACTACCTGGATAGATGTAAGCAGTGTCAAAGAAATTAATTCCTTTGTTAATGGCTTCCATAATCACTTCCTCAGCCTTATTTTGATCAATTCTGACAATGGTACCTGGGAGGCGCATACATCCCATTCCTAGTACAGACAATTGATTTCCTGATTTTTTGTCTAACCGATATTGCATATTGTTCTCCTAACTCCCTCGCTATCATCCACTGATAGAACTTCATTACTCCGGTTAATCGTAGTATGAAGGGGAACCAATAATAAACTCCTTATTAAAGCTATATTAACATAGAAAATATCTCAATTGAAGTGCCAATAATTCAAATCGTTTTCTGTAACAGCAAAAAACAGACTTCACAAAAAGTGATTCAACTGATAGAATTATCATAGGGATAAAAGAAGCCCTAAAAATATACCAGAGAGAGGAAGGTGATGATTTGGAAATCAGAGCAATAGAGTTTGAAGAAATGAATCCAATTATCGATAAGATTCTTAAAGAACACCAAGATGAAAAGGTAGGTTTAATTCCTGACGAAAGCAGAAAAATGGCTTTTGCTCTAATAGAGAATGGGGAGATTATCGGTGGTATTACAGGAAAGATGAATTTTAATAGATGTCATGTGAGTGGCCTGGGAATTGAAGGGACGTCACGTGGCGGAGGGTATGGAGTGCTTTTGATGGAAAAGATAGAAGAAGCTGCCATACAAATCGGGGCAACGATTATTACAGTAAGTACCCAAGACTTTCAAGCGAGAGATTTTTATGAGAGGTTGGGATATACTGTATTTGGAGAACTAGAAGATTGTCCCTTTGAAGGGACTACGAAGTTTTATATGAGTAAACGAGTGTGAGGGGTGAAAAATTAACCTGACCGACCCAAGCTCAGTCAGCCTAGCATAGTATGCCTATGTAGCCGACGAAATAGGACTTTTAGGCGGGTTCGAATCTCTTGTACCATGCTGAGCATAGAACAATAACACAACAAAGAAGGAGAACATCATGAAGAAAATATTCAAGCAAACTCATCCTGATTCCTTTAAAATCATAGTGGATATCGGAAGCCAACAAGAACAAAGAATTGAGGAGGAAAACATCTATAATCCAACGGCATCAGAGAAGTTGAATCCTAAACCATTAGGAAAAGGCGAGAAGTCAGGTTTTGATTCTGGTCAAGACTGTAAAGTTGTAGTGCTGCAACGTTCCAGGCAAGGAGGAAGGTGTAAGTACGAGCTGGTGGGATTGGAGGTTTATAACCGTCGTTTTGAAGAGGAGTAGTGTTGCCAAAGACGTGAAAGGGAGCAGCCATTTGTGGAGATTGAAAAGGTCTTCGACAGATGGCTGATTCAATCGTGTACCAAAAGCTATATTTTTACTATGAGAGAAAAGGAATTTGTGGTATTATTCATATAGGGTGAAAAAGTTCGTAGAAAGGTCAGATTATCATGAAAAAAATATTATTCGCTGCGTCAGAATGTGTCCCTTTTATTAAAACAGGAGGTTTGGCAGACGTTGTTGGCTCATTACCTAAATATTTTGATAAAAGTAAATATGATGTACGGGTGGTTTTGCCTAAATACACCATCATAGATAAACAATATGCAGAGAAGATGGTCTATTTAAATTGTTTTGAAATGGGAATTGCTGGACAGAATCAGTATGTAGGGATTTTCACCTGCAAGACCCAGGGAATTACCTTCTACTTTATTGACAGTGAATATTATTTTTCCAGTCAAGGGATTTATGATGGAGACCCAGACTGGGGTATTGAAAAGTTTGCCTTTTTCTCTAAGGCAGTATTATGTATTCTTCCGATGATTGATTTTCAACCAGATTTAATTCACTGCAATGATTGGCAAACAGGGTTGATTCCTGTTTATTTAGACAATTTCCGTTATTTAGGGGAGTATTATCAAGGCATCAAAACTATCATGACCATTCACAATCTGAAGTTTCAAGGAAGGTGGAGCCAGAGGGACGTTCAGAGAATTACAGAGTTACCAGAGTATTATTTTGCGTCTGACAAGTTAGAAGCTTATGGAGATGCCAACTTATTAAAAGGTGGCTTGGTTTATGCAGATAAAATAACTACTGTAAGTGAAAGCTACGCCAAAGAGATAAAAACCTCTTTTTATGGAGAAGGTCTCGACGGGTTAATGAACGCACGGGCAGAGGATTTGGTTGGAATTGTCAATGGGTTAGATTACCGAGTATTTAATCCCGAGTTGGATTATAGAATTGCAAGAAACTATACAGTGGCTGATTTTCGTCAGAAGAAAGTGACAAATAAGTTAGCCCTTCAAGAGGAAGTAGGCCTACCAAAAGACTCCAAAATCATGTTGATTGGAGTGGTTTCTAGATTGACCGGGCAAAAAGGATTTGACTTAGTGGAATATGTATTGGAAGAAATCTGCCAGGAGAACATTCAACTGGTGGTTCTAGGGACAGGGGAAGAAAAATACGAAAACCTATTCCGCCACTTTGCCTTGAAGTATCCCCAGAAGGTATCAGCAAATATCTTCTACAACGAGGCCTTATCCCATATGATTTATGCGGGTTGTGACGGATTCTTAATGCCTTCATTATTCGAACCCTGTGGCTTGAGTCAGTTAATGAGTCTGCGCTACGGTACTCTACCTATTGTTCGAGAAACAGGGGGGTTAAGAGACACTGTAGAGCCATATAATGAATATAAAAGAACAGGAACAGGCTTTGGATTTGTCAATTATAATGCCCATGAGATGCTCGATACCATCCGCTATGCCAAGAGTGTCTATTACGATAAAAAAAGGTCGTGGAACAAGATTGTGGAGCGAGCCATGAAGAAAGATTTCTCTTGGGACAGTTCTGCAAAGCGTTATGAGGGGTTGTATGACGAACTGATATAACAGAGAATGAGATGTCCTCCCTCCTCTAAGCGACAGAGTAGAAGGTGGAAAACAATCTTTACTGAGAAGGAGAATGCATAGATGCTACGAGAACGACTAGGTAGGGAGTTGCTCATTTTAGATGGTGGCATGGGAACGATGCTACAGAAGAATGGGCTGGATTTAAGCAAGGAGCTTCCTGAAACGTGGAACATTAGCCACAGTGAGATACTTATTGGAATCCATCAGGAGTATATTGAAGCTGGAAGCCACATCATCTTAACCAATACTTTTGGTGGTAACCCTTTGAAATATAAAGAAGATAAATATTCTCTGGAGGAAATCATTGGTAAGAGTGTTGAAAATGCTAGGGAAGCCGTTAAGCGGGCAGGTAGAGAAGTTTATGTTGTCTTAGATGTTGGACCTACGGGTCAGCTCATGGATCCTTACGGGGACTTGACTTTGGAGGAGGCCTATGAATCTTATCTGGAGATGATTGGTGCCTCGGTAGACGCTGAAGTAGATGGGATATATTTTGAAACCTTTATGGATCTGCGAGAGCTGGAGGTGGCGATAAAGGCCGCCAAGGAAGTGTGCAGTACTCATTCAAATCTGCCCCTATTGGCCACTGTCACATTTACAGAGAACGGTCGCCTGTTATTGGGAGGGAGCCCCCAGGAAGTGGTGAAGACCTTAGAAGGTTTGGGAGTAGATGCTGTAGGAACAAACTGTGGACTGGGACCAGCACAGATGTTGCCTATCTTGGAGGAGATGAAAGCAAATACCAAACTGCCCATTATTCTAAAGCCAAATGCAGGATTGCCTAAAGTGAAAGATGGAAAACCCTATTATGATGTAGAGCCAGAAGAGTTTGCCGCGGCCATGAAAGAGATGGTGGAGAAAGGGGCATGTATCATCGGAGGATGCTGTGGCACCACTCCAGAGCATATAAGGAAGATGGTAGAAATATGCAAGTAAAGTAGACCGGTGAACATGAGGGGTTGAAATAAATACCAAAAAATAGGGATAAAAATTGTGAAGTAATGATAAAAAATGGATAATATGACGTAAAAAGGATATGTAACAAAAAAATAGGAGTAAAGCCAGGAGGAAAGTGAAAAGTGGAGCGATATGGAGTAAATCAATTAAGACAAATGTTTTTGGATTTTTTCGAAAGTAAAGGACATACAGTGGTCAAAAGTTATTCTTTGGTGCCTTATAATGACAAGAGTTTATTGCTGATCAACTCGGGGATGGCACCTTTGAAGCCATATTTTACAGGGCAGGAAATCCCGCCTAATGTAAGAATGGCAACCTGTCAAAAATGTATTCGTACAGGAGACATTGAAAACGTAGGAAAAACTGCTCGTCATGGAACATTTTTTGAGATGTTAGGGAACTTTTCCTTTGGAGATTACTTTAAGAGAGAATCTTTGGCTTGGTCTTGGGAGTTTCTCACGGAAGTAGTAGGCCTTGACCCTGATCGCTTATACCCTTCTGTATACTTAGAAGATGATGAAGCTTACAAGATATGGAATGAAGAAATGGGCATGCCTCGTGAGCGTATCTTCAAGTTTGGCAAAGAAGATAACTTTTGGGAGCATGGCTCAGGGCCATGTGGACCTTGTTCAGAGATTTACTACGATATGGGAGAGAAGTATGGTTGTGGCGAACCTGGCTGCACCGTAGGTTGTGATTGTGACCGTTATATTGAGATATGGAACAACGTCTTTACTCAGTTTGATGGAGATGGAAAAGGGAATTATATAGAATTAGATCAGAAAAACATTGATACGGGTATGGGGCTGGAGCGTTTGGCGGCAGCCGTTCAAGATGCTCCTTCTATCTTCGATGTGGATACGGTGCTAAAATTACGTGAGCATGTGTGTAGTTTGGCCAATGTAAAGTATGGCAAGGAATATGCCATAGATGTTTCCATAAGAGTAATTACCGATCATGTTCGTTCGATTACTTTTATGATTTCAGATGGCATTATGCCATCCAATGAAGGCCGTGGTTATGTATTAAGACGTTTGCTAAGAAGAGCCTGTCGTCACGGAAGATTACTGGGAATGCCGGAAGGCTTTTTGCCAATTCTTGCCGAAAGTGTTATCGAAGGATCCAAAGATGGTTATCCGGAACTGTTTGAGAAGCAAGATTTTATCTTAAAAGTCATTGGAATTGAAGAAGAGCAGTTTGCCAAAACCATCGATCAAGGATTAAGTATTCTAGAGGGGATGATTGAAAATCTGAAGATGAACAATTCAGACAAGTGTATAGACTCTGAGACATCAGAGAAAGATAGAGGGACAGATGAAGAAAGGGAGACTTCCCCACTTGTACTATCAGGAGCAGATGCTTTTAAGTTATACGACACCTATGGTTTCCCTCTGGATTTAACCAGGGAGATTCTTGAAGAAAAAGGCATTGAAGTAGATGTGGACGGTTTTAATGGCGCTATGGAAGTTCAGAGAACAACGGCTAGGGAAGCGAGAGCGGTAAGTAACTTTAGCGGTGCCGATGCTACGGTTTATGATAAGATAGACCCTGCAGTAACCAGTGTGTTTGTTGGGTATCACTCCCTGAATGTGGATTCAGAAGTTACAGTGATGACCTCGGAAACAGAATTGGTAGAGATTTTGTCTAAAGGTGAGAAGGGAACCGTATTCGTAGAAGTAACTCCATTCTATGCCACCAGTGGTGGACAAGAAGCGGACACGGGAACCATAAAGGGACCAGAGGGAACCTTTATAATAGAGGATACCATTAGTCTACTAGGAGGAAAAATTGGTCATGTGGGAATCGTAGAAGAAGGAACCATTACTGTAGGTGAGAAGGTGAACCTTCAAGTTCAATCGGATAAGCGTTTGCTGACTGCCAAAAACCACACTGCCACTCACCTTCTTCACAAAGCATTAAAGAAGGTGTTGGGCTCTCATGTAGAACAAGCAGGGTCCCATGTGAATGATAAGAGACTGCGTTTTGACTTTACTCATTTCTCAGCCTTAACACCAGAAGAATTACAACAAGTGGAAGAGGATGTGAATGAAGAGATTACCAAAGCATTAGAAGTAGAGGCGGATGTAATGTCACTTGATGAAGCCAAAGACAAAGGTGCCGTAGCATTGTTTGGAGAGAAATATGGTGATGATGTAAGGGCAGTTACTGTAGGAGAGGATAACATCGAACTATGCGGTGGAACTCATGTAAACAATACCATGGAGATTATGGCATTTAAGATATTGTCAGAAGCAGGCATTGCTGCTGGAGTGCGGAGAATTGAAGCCGTAACTTCTGCAGGATTGTTAAGGTTCTACAAGAACCAAGAAGAACATCTGGCTGAGATTGGTAAGTTGATGAAAACCAAGATAGAGAATCTGCCAGAACGAATTGGCAACTTGATGAATGAAAATAAATCCCTACAACAACAATTAGAAGCCATGAAGCGTAAGATGGCAGGAGAGTCTCTTGGAGAGGCGTTGGACCAGGTGGTAGAGGTTAAAGGGGTAAAACTCTTGACTCAAAAGATAGAAGATGTAGATATGAATGCTCTGCGAGATCTAGGTGACCAATTGAAAGGTAAGCTAGGCGAAGGAGTGGTTGTGCTAGCTTCTGCTACAGATGGGAAAGTAAACCTAATGGTAACGGCTACAGAGGGAGCCATTGAAAAAGGAGCCCATGCAGGGAATCTGATCAAAGCCATTGCAGGCAAAGTTGGCGGTGGCGGCGGTGGTCGTCCGAACATGGCGCAAGCAGGGGGCAAGAATCCGGCAGGAATCGATGAGGCTTTGGCTGAGGCGAAGGTGGTGCTGGAAGGTCAGGTTTAGTCCAAAAAACAAAAGAGATAAGGAGAAAAATTATGGTTGATTATTCGAAAAAAGAAGGAAAGTTATACCATATTCAAGTAGGACCAGGAGATGTGGGGAAATATATAATTATGCCAGGGGATCCCAAACGTTGCAAATTGATAGCCCAGTATCTGGACAATCCACAATTGATGGCAGACAGTCGTGAATATGTGACCTACACAGGAACTTTAGAAGGGGAGAAGGTAAGTGTAACATCCTCAGGAATCGGTGGTCCTTCCACAGCTATCGCCGTAGAGGAATTGGTGATGTGTGGAGCAGATACATTTGTGAGAATCGGAACCAGTGGTGGCATGGACCTGGAGGTGAAAAGTGGTGATGTTGTGGTGGCTACGGGAGCCATTCGAATGGAAGGCACCTCTAGAGAATACGCACCTATTGAATTCCCGGCAGTGGCCAATTTTGATGTGACGGGGGCTTTGATTCAAGGAGCTAAAAAAGTTGGTACAGATTATCATGTGGGTGTGGTGCAGTGTAAAGATTCCTTCTACGGACAACATTCCCCAGAAACCAAACCGGTAAGTTATCAGTTGGAGAACAAGTGGGAGGCCTGGTGTAGACTAGGGGCGAAAGCATCTGAGATGGAGTCGGCCGCCTTGTTTGTCGTTGCCAGTTATCTAAAGGTCAGAGCAGGAAGTGTGTTTCTTGTGGTAGCCAATCAAGAGCGTGCTAAGCGTGGGATGGAAAATCCTATTGTTCATGACACCGATGTGGCCATTCGAGTGGCCATTGAAGGGGTTAGAGAGCTAATCAAAGCAGATAAAGCAAATGAAGGTAAGTGAAGAGATAGAGTTAGCATGGAATAAACGGTAATAAGAGAATAAACAAAAACTGTCTCAATCAAAAAATACGACAGGATAATGTGTGGCAAAGCACCTTAGAAAGAAAGGAGAGCATGAGAACAAAACTCTCATGCAAAAGAAAATATGGGATTAATTAGAGCAGCTTTAGGTTCAGCAAGAGGAACAATGGCAGACCAATGGAAAGACTTTTTCTATTGTGAAGCAATAGCAAATGATGTACTGATGACAAAAGGAGAGAAAAGACAACAAAAACGCTCAGCCAATACCAAGGGAAGCGATAATCTGATTGTAAGCGGTTCAGTAATTGCCATCGCAGACGGTCAATGTATGATTATTGTAGAACAAGGGAAGATTGTGGAGGTTTGCGCCGAGCCTGGGGAGTTCGTGTGGGACGCTTCTACCGAGCCAAGTATCTTTACGGGCACTTTAGGAGAAGGGATTGTGAATACTTTTCACACCATCGGAAAGCGTTTTACCTTTGGGGGCGATACAGGAAAAGACCAAAGAATTTATTATTTCAACATCAAAGAATTGGTAGGAAATAAATTTGGTACCCCTAATCCTATTCCTTTTAGAGTGGTGGATAGAAACATTGGATTAGACGTGGATGTATCCGTTCGCTGTAGTGGAGTGTATTCTTTCAGATTATCTAATCCCTTGCTTTTTTACACCAATGTAGCAGGGAATGTGGAGAGAGAATATCGCAGAGGAGAGATCGATGGACAATTGAAAACAGAGTTTGTGTCCGCCTTGCAACCTGCTTTTGCTAAGATTTCTGAGATGGAAGTGCGTCCAAGTGCTCTGCCAGCACATGTTACTCAATTAAAAGAATTTCTCAACGAAGCATTGACTAAAAAATGGGGTGAGCTTAGAGGTTTAGAAGTGGTATCCGTAGCCTTGAATCCAATTACCTTACCAGAAGAAGATGCGGAGATGATTAAGCAAGCGCAACGCACCGCCATGTTCCGTGATCCGACCATGGCAGCAGCTTCACTGGTTGGAGCTCAAGGAGATGCCATGAAGGCAGCAGCTAGTAACCAAGGTGGCGCCATGACTGGATTCATGGGTATGGGCATGGCAGCAGGAGCTGGTGGCATGAATGCAGGAAACCTATTTGAGATGGGTGCTCAGCAGCAAGCCCAGCAACAACAACAGCAACAGCAAGCTGGGCCAGCAGGACAGGCGGCACCACAGCAGCCAGCAGGGCAACCGGCAGTAACTGGAGACAATTGGTTTTGCCCAGAGTGTGGACAACAAAACAGTGGGAACTTCTGCCAGAATTGTGGCACAAGGAAAGTAGAACCAGTGCAATCACCAACTTGTGGACAATGTGGTTGGATGCCAGCGGATCCTAGCCAAACACCAAAATTCTGTCAGAATTGTGGACAGGCCTTTAGTTAAGGAGGATGGATTTTTATGAACGAACAGAAGAGTTTTTTCCAGATGAGAATATCTGAATTCCCTTTCATCACCTTCTTTTTCTTAATTGTGATGTGCTCTAGTTTTTTTATCATGGTTCCTATCATGTTTAGTGTGTGGAATATTATGAACATAGCGTTACAGATGACATTTATCTTACTTATTGTAATGGGGCAGGCTATTGTTATATTATCAGGCAATGTTGATCTGTCGATTGGAGCAGTAGTGGGTACAAGTGCTATGATTTTTGGAGTACTGGTTGAAAGAGAACTTGGTCTGGGTGTTGCAATGATTGTTGCGTTGGCTTTTTGCCTTGTGATTGGCGGGATAAATGGCTTACTGGTTGCTAAATGTAAATATTTGTTGCCGAATAAAAAGTCCAAGTTTGTTACCTTAGTACTACTAAAACTACCGTCTATTGTGATTACTTTTGTTATGGGGTGGGTAATCATCAGATCACGACGCATGATTGGCGGTTCTTATAGAATGATGCCGTTAGGAGAATCCGTTCGACTAGAGCGCTCAACATTTCTATCCTTTTTTGTTCTTGTTCTTTTGTTACTTATTGCATTGTGGATTATCTTAGAGGTATCCAAGGGCGGGAAGGGAATTTATGCATTAGGTAATGCTTTAGACCTTAGAGAGTTGCCAGTAAGAGATGTTATGTTGAAGACGGTCAAGTGTTATATGGTAAGTGCACTGTTTGCTGGCCTTGCAGGATTATTTTTAGTATTTCGCCTAGGGGCGGCTTCGCCGCTTTTTGGCATAGACGTTATGGAACTTACCATTCTAGTAGCAATTATTGGAGGGATTTCTATTCGAGGGGGTCAAGGTTTATTCATAGGAGTTTTAATCGGGGCTTTGTATGAAGCAACACTGCGTAATGGACTGGTTTTATTAAACGTTGGTGCTCAATCTGCAAGGATAATTATACTTACTGTGTTAATTATATTGGCTGCATTAAATATTGGTCAGTCTATTCTCATCAGACGAGCGAGAGAAAAAGTTTCTTCTCAAACATCATCTGATGTTGAGCAGATACAATAAAACAAGATAGAAGCTAAGAATTATGAATCCAGTTAGCCTAAGTAGTATGCTTTATCATCAAATACAAAGGAGAGTCAGATGGCAAATTTACAACAATTCAAGTGTCCTTCCTGTGGAGGTTCCATTGAGTTTGACAGCAACATCCAAAAGATGAGGTGTCCTTACTGCGACACCGAGTTTGATATGGCTGCCATTCGAGAGCTAGAAGAGGAACTGGCCAATGAAGGGCCAGAGGAAATGCACTGGCAACACGACACCGACAATGAGTGGCGGGACG
>JGI20163J26743_11537848_pt1 | contig 10879 bp, 12 predicted proteins | sample TergutCu122P1_FD_26743 | JGI IMG/M metagenome (IMG submission 26743) | reverse complement strand
CGGATGGGGTACATGAAAGATGGACGGAACTTAGAGGATCCAGAAACTGGACAGTATTAGAGAGACCTAACTCTAATCCCCAGGATATTTTAAGGTAAATACAGCGCTATATTGCATATTAGTAAAACAATCGAAACTTGCTCCAGAGGATTTTCTTAATCCGTTGGAGCAAGTTTTTTAGTTGAGAGTAGTATTATATATTTTAGAATGGAACTTTGTAGCTGACGGTGAGCAATTAGAAGTCATATTAATGGCAGGAAAGGAGATAATGAGATCAGACATAGAAGGTTTCACAGGAGTATTTAAGGCGAATATAAGAGCAAATTAGAGCTCTGGTAAGGGTTATTCTCGGAACAGACATGGTAAATGTTACAGTTACTATTGATAACAGTGAATGAAAATATTTATATAGTTCCAAAATAAGGTTCCAAAATAAGTGAAAGATAATGAGAGCTATGTTTACATTTAGGTTGCGTATGGTATAATATAGAAAACGACTTTAGGAGGGTTATACGATGGAATATGCTTTAGGTAAGGTTAAAATAGCTGACGAGGTAGTTGCCACAATTGCAGGTTTAGCTGCTACAGAAATTTCAGGAATAGCTGCAATGAGCAGTGGAATTGCAGGAGGGATAGCTGAAAAACTTGGCAGAAAAAATCTTTCTAAAGGGGTAAAAGTTGAGGTTGGAGCTAAAGAGGCTGCAATAGATATTTTTGTAATCGTTAACTTTGGTGTAAAAATTCCCGATGTAGCTTCAAAAGTCCAAGAAAATGTAGAAAAAGCAGTAGAAGCATATACCGGATTAAAGGTTGTTGAAGTAAATATCCATGTTCAAGGTGTAAGCTTTAAATCCGACGAAGCTTCCGTAGAAGAAACACGGGTTAAATAACGGAGGCTGGCGTCAAAAGTCATAAATAGAAAAGAGTTTCTAAACAAACAAATCCGACATTCGCCATCGGGTATCGGACATCTGAAAATAAGGAGGTTTTTAAGTGAAAACAGACAAAGGGAAAGCTGAGCATGGTCAAATAAAAATGGCTGATGAAGTGGTTGCTACAATTGCCGGATTGGCTGCTACAGAAGTTAAAGGTGTAAATGCCATGAGTGGCGGGATGGTTGATGGTATTGCTGATGTACTTGGTCGAAAAAATCTTACTAAAGGTGTAAAGGTAGAAGTAGGAGAAAAAGAGGCAGCAGTTGATATTAATATTATTGTTGAATATGGATTTAAGATTCAGGAAATAGCTTCAGCTATACAAGATACTGTTTCAAAATCAATAGAAAGTATGACAGGCCTTAAAGTTGTGGAAGTAAATGTTAACGTTCAGGGAGTACATGTTAAAGAAGAACCTGTTGCTGAGGAAGCTCATAGAGTAAAGTAGAAAAGAGGTGCAGCATTGAGTTTAGGGAATAGATTATCAAACTTTGTCTTTTCTTTGTTGGGACTGGCTTTATCTGGTATTATTTTTGCAGCAGCTCTGGGTTGGACTGTGCCTATTACCTTACTGTTGGAACAACTTGAAATAAGGGATGCACGATTGGCTATGGCTGCAATTTCCTTGGTTGTAGCAATATGGGCTATTTATTCTTTTTATTCTTTGCAATTTAACTTTAAGAAAGCTGAACTAAAACATATTCAAATAGATACCACGGAACAAGGACAAATACATATTACTTTGGAAGCAGTAGAGAGTTTTGTTATGCGAGCAGTTAGCACAATAAAAGGGGTAAAAGAAGTAAAAACCCGCATAAAAGTACTGCCTGAAGGTATGGCACTATTGCTTAAAATAACAATAACTCCGGATACAAATGTTCCAAATGTAACTAAGGAGATTCAAGAAAAGGTATCACACTATCTAAAAGAGTATGGCGGTATTGAGGTTTCTGGTGTGGAAGTAGTAGTTGAGAGGATCGCCCAACCGGTTAGAAGTAGGGTGGATTAAGAGGTGAGTTTATGGACTGGAACAAGATTGCTACAGATATTTTAACCTTTCATAGAGGTAAGTTAATTGGCGTTACTATTGGTCTTGTTTTTGGTTTGTTGACCATAATATTTGGTTTTTGGCGTGCATTTTTTCTTGCTGTCTGTATTCTCATAGGATACTTTCTTGGAAGTAGAGTCGATCAAGCTGAAGACTTTAAATCTCTTATAAATAGATTTTGGGGAAATTCGCAATAACTACAAATAACTAACATTTAAAAACTAAGAGGTTCGAAATTCGAAGTCTGATTAAAAACTAGCAAACCAACTGTAATAAAAATCTGACCTCTGACTTCAGACCTCTGATATCTGTTATAGGAGGATATTGTTTTGAGCAGAAAAATTGCCAGGGAAAAGGCTATGCAGGTTCTTTTCCAAATAGAGCTGACAAATGTTGATCCTGAAGAAGCAATGAAAAATGTACTGGAAGAATCGGAACTTGATGAAAAAAGTAAAGCCTTTAGCAGAATGTTAATCCAGGGAACCCTGGAAAAACTTGATCAAGTAGATGAGAAGATCAAAGAAAGTGCACATAAATGGCAGCTAGAACGGATAGGAAATGTTGAAAAGACGGTTCTAAGAATGGGAGCTTATGAAATTCTGTACTTAGAAGAGATACCAAATGCAGTAGCAATAAATGAAGCAATTACACTGGTGAAAGTGTATAGTACAGAAAAAGCAGCACCTTTTGTTAATGGAATTTTGGATAAAATAGCCAATGGGAAGAGCAATTGACAATTGATAGTTAACAATTGTCAATTATAAAATCTTACAGTTAAATACTTAATAAACGTTAATAAGGATGACTTTAATGTTGTTAAATAGAGGGTGACATTTTGTTTTTAGGTTTAGATACAAGTTGTTATACTACTTCAGTAGCTGTAGTTGACAAAGATGAAAAGTTAATATGGAATAACCGCAAGTTATTGTCTGTACCAGAGGGTGAAAAAGGGCTTCCTCAATCGGAAGCACTATTTAACCATTTAAAAAGGCTGCCCCAACTACTGCAAGATACGGGCCAGCTTTTTTGTTATTCTCAAATACAGGCTGTATGTGCAAGTACTCGACCGCGACCTCAAAAAGATTCTTATATGCCGGTATTTACTGTTTCTCAAAGCATTGGAATGATTATGGCATCATCCCTTGGGGTTCCGTTTATAGAAACCAGTCATCAAGAAAACCATTTAAGAGCAGGTATTTGGTCCGGAAAGATACCATCTGAAGAATTTCTGGCACTTCATGTATCAGGAGGTACTTCGGAACTGTTAAAAGTGTACTGGAAAAAGGGAGATCCATTTAAAATAGATTTACTGGGAGGAACCATTGATCTTCACGCAGGTCAGTTCGTAGATAGGGTGGGAGTAAAATTAAATCTGCCTTTTCCTGCCGGTCCGTATCTGGAAAAGATAGGGCTGGAGAGTGGTAAGGTTATAGAAATACCATCATGGGTAAAAGATTATTCCATTAGTTTTTCCGGTCCGGAAACTGCTGCCCAGAGGTTAGTTGCTGCCGGAGAAAAACCGTCAAATATAGCCAGGGCAGTTGAAAACTGTATAGCAAAGACATTAGAAAAATTACTGCTTAAGGCCATTAGCAAAGAGAAAATAGATAATGTTTTGCTGGTAGGTGGGGTTTGTGCTAATAGCTACATAAAAGCACGGTTAAAGAAACGGTTAGAACATAAAGCAATAGGTGCTAAATTATATTTTGCTGCTCCGGAATATAGTAGTGATAATGCAGTAGGGACAGCTTTGATTGGGATGGATATGGAAAAACATAATGATTGAGATAACATAACTGGAGGGTTTAGAATGGAAAATACTAATGATAAGCATATTTTAAATTTTCAAAGGGCAAGAAACTGGTTATTAATTATGATAATGGCTACTATGGCCAGTTGCTTACTTTTCACTAATGGTTTTACTTTTCGCGTTCCTTTTTCTGCAAACTTGCCTATTGATATACTCTATATTGCCGGAGGGATTGCTCTGGAGTATGCTGATGAAATTTACTGGCTGAGTGGTATAATTGCTGCGTTTTTTATTATCCTCTTGTATTTATTATTTTGGGTTTTATCAAAGAAGAGTAGAGTGCTTATTGTATTTGCTCTGGCTTTATTTATTGTTGATACTTTGTTTCTAATAGATGGGTTGTCGGTAGCAATTGCTACATCTACTCTTGTAGTTGTATTTTTAATTGTTGCTACCCACGGATGGATTTTATTCTGTTTAGTTAAAGGTGCAATTGCTTGGTCAAAGTTAAGAGGTATTACATACGAGCAATATGTAGGGGATGTTGTTAGACTCGCAAAGGAATTAAAATACCAAAAAAAGTAGAAACTTTAAATAAGCCTAATTGTTAATTTAAAGCTTCTACCGCCACTATTTTTTGCTGTTATGATGGAGCTTGTTGGCGTTTTCTTTAAAGAAAATGTGATGGCTCCATTTTCATTTATCAATTACCGGATATGCTTGTTAAATCCTTACCTTTTAATGCAGCTTCTATCAATTCAGGCAACATATCCGGAGAACAGGCGAAACTGGGGATACCTAAGTTAGCTATTTTTTGACCTAGGTTACGGTCATATTCCGGGGTGCCTCTATCACTCAGGGCTAGTAGTACAATACATGTAACTCCGGATTCTTTAATTTGCTCCAGCCTTCGCAATAGCCCTGCCTCAACACCGCCTTCGTACAAATCTGAAATCAAAATAAATAAAGTCTTTTTTGGGTTGGTAATTAACTTGGCACAATAACCTACAGATTTATTAATATCTGTACCGCCTCCTAATTGGACGCCAAAAAGCATATCTACAGGGTCTTGACGGACAGTTTCTGTCATATCTACAACTTCTGTGTCAAAGACAACTACATGGGTATCCAATGCGGGCATACTTGCAAATATGGCACCCATTACAGAGGAATAGATTATAGAATCTGCCATAGAGCCGCTTTGGTCAATATCCAGTATAACTGTCCATTCCTTATTTCTTTTTTGGCGTTCAAAAAAGTAAAACCGTTCAGGTATAATTTTTTTACGTTCTTTATTGTAGTTCTTTAGATTTTTTGCAATTGTTCTTTTCCAATCAGTGCCTGCTAAATTAGGTATAGGAGTATGTTCTTTTTTATTAAGGGCACCGGTTATTGCTCGTTGTAAATCTTGTTCAAGGCGTTTCATAATATCATCAACAACAGCTTGTACCAGTTCTCTGGCTGCTGCTTTGGATTTTTCCGGAATATGCCCCTTTAAAGCCATCAGTGTTCCCACCATAGAAATATCAGGGGTAATATTTGCTAAGGTTTCCGGTTCAAACAAGAGATTCTTTAGACCTTTACGTTCTATAGCATCGGCTTGTATTACACTTACTATATCTTTGGGGAAAAAGCTTCGCACGTCACCCAGCCATTTTGCAATATTAGGGGCAGAGGGTCCAAGACCACCTTTTCGTTCATTGCCGGAGCTGCTTGTTCCATCATAAATAGCGGCCAAGGCTGCATCCATGGTATATTCTTCTTGGTTTAGGATAGGGGAATTGAGCTTTTCATTTGCTTCTTGTCCCAGTATCAGTCTCCAACGGGTGATTTTGTTTTCATTCATTTCTGCTACCATTGTTACCTCCTATTATGAATCAAAGTCAAAATCATTTAATGTGTCCAAAGCTTCCAAATCTGCTTCTGCCAATTGCTCTTGAAGCAAAATAGATACATCTTGAGAATCCATAGACCAGAGCTCACTCAACAGCTCGGCAACACTATTTTTTTCTTTAGCTTCAAAAGATGAAAAAGCACGACGCATAAAAACTACACTTCTTTTAAACTCATCATCATCCAAGCTTTGAATGTAGATATCCAGCTCTTTCCACAAACTAACCCTAGATAACAAAGCATAACGGTTACGTAAACTCATACCTTCAAACCAACCGGCTCCAATATCTGCAGGTATTCCGGGAGATAGTCTGCGTGAAACCTCTTTAGCACAAAAATCTTCATCTACAATGCCACGTTCCAATAACAAAGCAAAGGCAATCCCGGATAACTTGGGGTTTTTGTCATCTCGTGATGCCAAGTCCAGCAATTCTTCTATCCAGGTTTCGTCATCTATAGTATCAAAATTTTCTTGGGAAACATTATGCATTGCATTTACAGCCGAAATTGCCACTGTAGCAGCCTCATCATTGCAGTTTGCATAGTCTGTTAAAAGAAGAGCAGCTCGTAAAAATAACCTTGCTAACAAGGGAATTAGAGGCTCTGTTTCAAAACGACGCAAATCTCCGTATTGTATCAACTGGGACAGTAAATAACAAGCATCGGCAGTTTTAACGAAATCATTTGCTTCTGCCGTTAGCCCTTGCAGTGTTGAAAGGGCAGTGGGTATGCTGGTGGTTAATTTACAAATACAAGCAATACTGATTAGTTTTGCTGCTGCTTGTACATCGTTGCAGTTATCCAATTGTTCCTTTAAAGCAAATGCAGCAGCCAATTCTATACTTTCACCTTTTAATGTGGATTCAACCAATTGGACCTCAATTTCCGGGGACCATTGTAGTATCCATTTTTCACGCCATGTGGCTCCGTCTTGTTTTATTGCAACTTTTTTAGCAAATCCAACACCTAAAAAGGCCAAACGGTTCAAAAAAGTAGAGCGGTTAAGGTCCATAAAAGCTGCTTCCGGAGATTTAACTTTGATGTTTTCTCGTAAATCCAGTTCTAATTCTGTTGCTACGGTAGATTTATATTTTTCTAATTTTAAGCTTTTAAGTTGGCGGTTAAAATCGTCTTGTATAGGAGTTTGGCTTATACCTTCGGGTAATTCTCCAAAGGTTGTACCAAAATCCATCATAGCAAAGGCCGGTGCAAGTTGGGATTGTTCCCCATGACCAATACAGGCTATGGCTGCCTGATGTAAATCTGCCAAGGTTGGCATATTACCTTCCTTTAGATATGCAAGGCCCTGTGCCAGCCGGACAGCTTCAATTACGTTTGCTGTGCTGCAATAGCCACCATTTTCTCTTATGAAGCGTCCCAATCTTGATAAGTACTTATAAGGTAAACTTTCCGGCACTCCGGATTTCATACATTCCCACATTAGTTGATAATAGGCAGGGGCATTATTACCTGCACCGTATCCGGAACGGGCAGAGAGACGATAAAAAGAATAGGGCATAAGGGTCATTTTGGAATCCCTAAAAGGCAGACTTGCAAACTCTTCTTGAGTCATAGGGATAGTGGATAAAAGCCGTTTTGCATGGTATGCTCCTGTAATAACCACAATTTTTTCAGGCTGATGTCCTTCTTCCATAGCCAATTGAATCTGCATTGCCATGTATGCTTCCCTTACTAAATCCCGTGCATTAACATTTGGCAGGGCAAGGGCTTCTATAGGCTCCAGCAAAGTTCTCATTTCATCTGCATTTAGCTGCATCAGGGTATTATAGCTGCCTTCATGGAGATTATGTTCAAAGTTTTTTTCGTGATAGTCGTCTGCATCTACAGAGTGGTCCAATAGTGCCACTTTGCTGTATAGTTCCCATGATTTTTGATAATACATATCTGTTTGTGCATTTTCTTCCTCTGAAGTATTTTCCTCTTCCCTTTGCCATTTATTAAGGCTTAACAGTACCCCTGTCGGTAAATCCATAAAGCGGGCTTTTTCTTTTGCCCATAAAATAGCCTGATATTCCGGGGAATATTCTGCAAAGGGGTATAGTACCGTATCTACAGGTAAATCTACGGTATAAGCCAGTATAGCCACAGGAGGAACAACTCCTTTCCCGGCAACTTGGGGGATAAGAGAAGTGGCATCGCTGGGGCCTTCAATTAGTACGCATGTTGGCTGCAATTTCTCCAGTAATCTTAACAGGTGATGAGAGGCAGCAGGAGAAAGATGTCGTACTCCAAATATGTTTACCCGTTCAATTCCTTGCACGCATTGTATAAGCTTCTCCATTCGGCACCCCGCTTTTTCATTACATTTTCCAGGTATTCTTTCCAGGCTATTTTATCCTTTTCTTCATCTTTGACAATTGCACCTTGCAAACCTGCAGCCACATCTGCATCGGTAATTTCTCCATTGCCGAAACTGGCAGCAAGAGCCATAGCATTAGTTAATAAGGAAATGGCTTCGGCAGTGGATATTGCTCCTGTTGGCGGTTTGATTTTGTTTTTATCATCCAAGGTAGCTCCTTTACGTAACTCTCTAAAGATGGTAACCACCTTGTGTACTGCCTGTTCAGTTGGTAAGGCAGCTTTTAATTTGTAGGCAGAAGATATTTCAGAAACTCTTTTTGCCACAATCTTTACCTCTGTATCTAAATCAGCAGGGGCAGGAAGGATAACAATGTTAAAGCGTCGCTTGAGAGCTGCTGACATATCATTTACTCCACGGTCTCGAGTATTAGCTGTAGCTATTATGGAAAAACCTCGTTTAGCTGAAAGTTCTCTAGAAAGCTCCGGAATAGCTATGTTCTTTTCAGACATGATAGAAATAAGGGCATCTTGCACCTCAGAGGCACAGCGAGTGATTTCCTCAAAGCGAGCAATAGAACCTTCCTCCATAGAGCGGTAAATAGGGCTTTTAATTAACGCTTCTTCAGAAGGCCCATTAGCTAAAAGCATTGCATAATTCCAGGAATAGCGGATATGTTCTTCACTTGTTCCTGCAGTACCTTGGATGACACGATTGGAATCATTGCATATGGCAGCACTTAGATTTTCTGAAAGCCAAGATTTTGCAGTGCCCGGTTCCCCAATAAGCAATAGGGAACGGTCTGTCAGCAATGTTGCTATTGCAACTTCCACCAGGCGGTTGTGACCAACGTACTTAGGGGTAATATCCACTTTTCCGGCTTTGCCGCCAACAATGAACTTTAGTACGCTTCTTGGTGACATTTGCCAGCCAATAGGTTTTTCGTCTTTATCATCACTTATAAGTGCTTTTATCTCATCTTCGTATAATTTTTCTGCAGGTAGGCGTAATACGTCTTGTGTGGACAAATAAATCTCTCCTTTTATATTTAGTGGTCAGTAGTCGGGCTGTGGAGGTGGCCATCTCATCTGAGAAAACTATAGTAACCTAGCAAGTTGGTCTTTTAAGTTCGATTGTACATAAGTAGGTTTTTTAAGGTTATCAAGAAACTTTTTTAACTCTTCCAGCAAGTGGTACTGATCCGTTTCTAAAAACAGTTTATCTACATAGTGTTTCTCAGAGAATATATCTTGCAATACACCACTTAAAGTATTGTTATCCATTACTGTTTTTTGGTCAATAATTGCTTCATAAAGCTTTTGAGCAATAGGAGCAAGCTCCTCGGTTGGTAGTTGGTCTGCAAGCAGCCTAACTGCGTAGCCTAAATTATGTTCTCTTTTTTGTACATATAGTTTAAGAAATTTTAATAGCCTTGGTTTTGCAGGTGAGTCCATCATAGCTGCTATGCCTGGTATATTCTGTTTTTTAATAAACAGGTCCGCCCAAGCTTCGTCAAAGTTAGTTAAGTAATAAGTCAGGTGTAGTTTACCTGCTTCATAAAAAGGTGCAAAGACTTGGTAAATCTGTTTTGGGGTATAACTATCTTTGACAAGATCCAAATGGAGCTGGGCAAGAGGGTGTTGAATATATGAAACCCGCTCAAATATGGCTAAGACAGCTGCTTTATCTTTGACATTATAAAACACATTACTTATTCCCACTAAGATAGATTGTGTTTGTTTATTTTTGGATTGACTGTATTTTTCAAAGAGGTATATAAAAAATTCATAAATATATTCTTCATTTTTACCAAGTAATGTTTGAAGTAATTCGGCAAAATTACCGGCAATGGTATAATTGTCCGGATCCGGCAATACTTTATCTTCGTAGTATTTTTTGACACATTCGAATATTTTGCTGTTGTATTCAGGGTCCTTACAAAGAGCTGCGGCAGCAATGGCGGATTTAAATTTAGGAGAAGAAAGCAAGTTGATCATTTTTTCTTTTCCCGGAGCAGAATCCATTCTAATCAGACCAACAAGGGCTGCTTCTTTGATATCTGATTTTTTATCATTTGTAAGTTCCAGCAAGAAAGCTTCATTGGCAGCATTTCTGCCATAGGTTTTTATTGCTTCTATTTGAATTTCTTTGGAACCATCGTTCATAGCTTGTTCTGCTAAAGTCATTATATTTTCATAGTTAAAGGTATCCAGCAAATTAAAACGCAGAGCATCTGCCTTGCCTCCATTTATATCTAAATCCCTTAAAAGAAATGGTACCATTGGACTGCCAATGGAGGGTATAACTTTTTCTACAAGAAACAGTGTGATTTCCTTGTATTTATCTGCCAGACCCTTTGAAAGAATAGGGTAGAGGCGGAAATCATTAATATAACCATTAGCATAGGCCTTTTGAATCACCTCTAACCGAGCTTGGCCGGTAGTGGTAAGGGCGGTTATTATAGGGCTAAGGGTAGAATAAGGAGTGAGAGAATCGGGCCATTCTTTAAATAACGGAGTATTTTCTATTTTCTCCAGATTCTCACTATAGGTATCACCTTGGGTACTTAATACAGAATTAAGGAGTACCCCTAGTTCTGCCAAAACTACTTCCGGTTGTGGAGCAGATAATAATTCGTCAGCCAAAAGGGAAAGGCGTTTTAAAGCAGGAGACTTTTCACCCATTTTGGCTAATATCGGTACCAATTTGCTGATTCTGGGATCTCCCGGGGCAAATTTTGCTCCTGCGATAAACAAACGATTCGTTTCTTCCTGTAGGTCATTTAGTATCTTAATTTTCATATTGCCTCCATTGCTGCTAATGGCAGCCACAAATAATTTATAAAATCCTTACCTCTCAGTAATGGAGGCAGGGGGTGCAGGGGGAAAATCTCCCTGCCGATTTAAGGAGGGTGCTCAGGACGCAAAGCGTCC
>JGI20163J26743_11537853_pt1 | contig 10901 bp, 5 predicted proteins | sample TergutCu122P1_FD_26743 | JGI IMG/M metagenome (IMG submission 26743) | reverse complement strand
AACTGCCTAGAATGCAGGCGAGGTATTTAAACAATAATCTGGAAGCGCTTTCTGTAAATGTAGGCGGAATTAACAGGCTTACGAATTTTAACGCCGCTAATACGAACTATGCAGTCAATCTATCTTCGACAGAAAGCGCTATAGTAATAACAGCCAATATTCCTGCAGGCAAGCATTCATCGTATATAATAAGACGTGCAGGACATTCTAGCTTAGGACCGTTTACTTCTTCCAGCGATACAATATCGGGCTTGCCTGGTACGAGTACAATATTTATAGATGTTACAGCCGACAGCGGCGCAATAAAGACTTATACATTAACAATTAATCGGCAGCAGGTGTTAATTGAAATGGTATGGATAAATGCCGGCAGTTTTACAATGGGGGATGATGTGAGCTGGAATGCGCAGCCTCCGCATCAAGTAACGCTTACGCAAGGGTTTTGGATGGGTAGGTATCAGGTAACACAAGGCGAGTGGGCAGCAGTAATGGGCTCTAATCCTAGTTACTTTCGCCCGGGCGGAGGCGGAGCAGCGATGGTATCTGGAATGGATACATCTAATTTTCCTGTTGAGCAAGTAAGCTGGTATGATATTCTTGTATTTGCTAACAGGCTTAGTATATTGAGAAATCTTACTCCTGTGTATGAAATGGAGGCTGCTGTTGGCGGGCAGTGGACAACAAACCCGGACCTCTGGGGAGCTGTGCCTACAAGCAGCAATCCACGCTGGGATGCTGTTAGAATTGTACCCGGGTCTACCGGGTATCGCTTGCCTACCGAAGCGCAGTGGGAGTTTGCTTGCCGTGCGGGAACAACGACACCCTGGAATACCGGAAATAGTATAACACAATCTCAGGCAAATTTTTGGCTAAGCGGCGGTACAAATTTGAATAGAACAACTACAGTAGGCAGTTTTGCTCCTAATGATTGGGGTTTGTATGACATGCATGGAAATGTATGGGAGCCGGTATGGGACTGGTTTGCCGCTTATCCTGGTGGAGATAGAACTGATCCTACAGGACCCTCCTCAGGCGATAACCGCGTGCGGCGCGGCGGCAGTTGGCACGCCGATGCTACGACTAGGCGTGCCGCGCACCGTAGCAACGTCAACAACCCCTGGGACCGCTGGAATGCCGATGGTGTCCGGCTGGTGCGCCCCGAATAAAAGGTACGCAAAGCGACCACAGGGTAAGCCGTTCCGCTGCAAGCAGCGGGGTACGCGTACGCGGACCTTTTGCTTACCTCCTCGCTCGACCATGTACAAGCTTCGCTTGTCCGCGGTTCTCGCTTCGTCGGTAAGTAACAGCAACGAAGTGGCAATTACAGCTATTGTTGAGCATTCGGGGTCATAGAAGGAGCAGGCAAGTGGAGTCGATGTCAAGCGGGTAACGTTTTCATCCGTGCTTAGTGCGAAGTACGCGGAGACAAAACGAGTAGATGAATAACACTGCGCAAATCCTAATTTTTGTTTGGAATTTGAGCTGGAACCCTGTATTGAGGTATCATCAGTATAAAATAAAAAAAGAGACGCGAAAAAAATGAGGTATAAAGAATGAAGGAAGAAAAGAAGTTAAAGGCTAAAGCTAAAGATGTAATAGATAAAATAGAGCGGCCTATTGGCGCAAAGCTTATCGCTATAATAACTATACTGCTTTTATTTTCTCTGGCGGCTATTTCGGCGCTGGTATCGGTCATGGTGTCGGCGGATGTGAGGGTTACTGCTGAGGATAATAATTTTACGGTAAACCGGAGGGCTGTGTCTGAAGCTGAAAGTTTTCTTGGCATGACGCGGGCGAATACTTTGGTTCTGCTTGATACTTTAAATGCTTTGGGCGCTGCTGCGCCGGCGGCTGGGCTTGCTGCGGATTTTTTCTTTGAGCGGAATCAGGAGATTGCTTTTATTGGGGTTGCGCGAATGACTTCAACGGGTTTTAGCATGGGCAGGAGTCTTACTAACGAGAGGTTTTTTCTTTCGAATGAGCTGGAGTCTGCTGTTGTTGGTGATTTTCTTGCGGGGCATGGGGAGGAACTGCAGCGCTGTTTTTTTGGGGAATCTTTGCTGATTAATGCTGCGCCCTCTTTTGGGGTGCCTGTAATATCTTTGTTCTATCCGTGGGAGGGCGCCGGGGAGCGGGAAGCGATAATTGTATTTTTCTCTTCGAATGCTTTAACGGAGTCTTTCAGCAGCGGCGTGAATCAGTCTTTTATGGTGAATGACGCTGGCGATTATCTTATTCATGCGGACTTTGAGCTTATTCGTTCGGGCGCTGGTTCTGCTTCGCCGCTTGTGGCTATGATGCTGGAGAGTCCGCATCAGGGCCGCCAGGTTTTATACACGGATGCGAATGGCGCAAGCTATTTTGGGGCGTACAGGAAGATTGCGCTCGGAAATTCTGCGATAATGACTACGATTCCGGCGGATATTGTTTTTGAGGGTGTGGCTGCAACAACTCGCAGGAACATATATTTAACTGGAGCTGTACTTTTTCTGGCAATTCTTTTTGTCTGGTTTTTTAGCAAGACTGTCAGCGAACCATTGAAGGCTCTTGCGGCTGCTGCCCGGCAGATTGAGGGCGGTAACTTTAGGCTTAACTTAACGACGAAAACGAGGGACGAGGTTGGGTTTCTTACCAGGACTTTCCAGCGTATGAGCGGTGCTTTAAATATATTTGGCAGGTTTACGAACATGGATGTTGCGGTGCGCGCAATGCAGGGCGAGATTAAGCCGGGCGGGGTTTCGAAGCACGCGACTATTTTCTTCTCGGATATCCGCGGTTTTACTACGAAGTCTGAACGATTTACGCAGGTTTTTGGGGATGATGCGAGCAACCGTATTGTATTCTGGCTTAATAATTATCTTTCCGGCATGGTTAAGTGTGTTGAGGAAACTAATGGTGTTGTTGACAAGTTTATCGGCGATGCGGTAATGGCGCACTGGGGCACTGCTTATACTGCTGGCAGTCCGGAAAGGGATGCGTATAACTGCGTCAAAGCTGCGCTTTTGATGCGGGCTGCTGTGCTTAAGATTAATAATTCGCGGCCGAATCCGAATGATCCCGGGAATCCGTTTATTCAAATTGGATGCGGTATTAATTCGGGAATTGTTACTGCGGGGCAGATTGGTTCTAGTCTGCGCATGGAGTACACTGTTATTGGCGACCCTGTAAACCTTGCTTCGCATATTGAGGTTCTTAACAAGTCTATGGGTACGGATATTCTTATTGCCGAGGATACATGGCTGCTGGTTAAGGATCATTTTATTACCGAAGAGATGCCTTCGGTAACGGTAAAGGGTAAGGAAATGCCTGTTCGAGTATTTGCTGTTATTAATTTTGTTGGGGCGAAAAACGGACCGCGGACTCTGGCGCAGGTGCGTACGCTGCTTGATATTGATGAGCCGGCTGCCGGAGGTGCTGACATAGGCGCGGAAGAAAATAAATACAAGATAGGGAAAGTTCAATGAAACGCAAGAAGTTTTCTTCCAGGGATATTTTTGTAACTGTTTTGTGTCTTTTCGGGTTTGTTCTCTGTATTTTTCTTTTTTGGAGAGACCTTAATGCTACTCTTTACCGTCATGGCGAGGAGCCTGTGGGAACCATTACTTTCAGGCACAATACTGCGCAGCGCCGCTTTATCGACAGGTTAATCTGGGACAGGCTGCAGAATGAATCGCCGGTGTTTAACGGAGACATTATTCGTACTGCGAATTTGTCGGAGGCAACGATAACTTTTAATCATGGGGACATTGTTGATATATACTCGAATACTTTGATACAGGTGTTTGCGGACAGCAGAGGCACGAGGATTGATTTTTCGGACGGCGGAATTAGTGTTGCTGCGGGTACGGCTTCGGGTGTTGTTATATCTTCGGGGGATAACCGGCTTGCGGTGGATGCGGGTTCAATTGTGCGGGCTGCTTCGCGTGCGGCAGGCGCTTTTGATCTTGCGGTTAGCGAGGGTGCTGCTGTTCTGGAAAATATTCAGGGCATTGGGCGCGGGGTGCTGCTTGGGGCAGGTTCGGGGCTTTTCTTAAACGAGGCTGGGGAGGCTGTTGCGGTTCCGCAGGCTGTTGCGCTTTTTCCTGCGCCCGGAGCGCGGCTGCTAAGTGCGCAAAGAGACGGGCTGCCTGTGGAGTTTAGGTGGAACAGGCTTAATTTTCCTTCGGATGTTATTACGCGGCTTGAGATTGCGCACGACAGGAGTTTTAGCCGTATCTTTTTTGCTGCAAATACGGATGAAGACAGGCTTGTTAATGTTGTTCCGGATGGAACATGGTTTTGGCGTTTATATCCTGTAACGGCTGATGTGCCGCATACTGCTGTAACGCAGGATGTTTCGTTTTCGAGGCTGACTGTAGCTCAGACGCATGTTCCGGCTCTGATAAGTCCTGTGCATGACCATGAGTTTCGTTTTCATGCGAGGGCTCCGGCTGTGCGTTTTCTGTGGACGTCTTCTGCGGAAGCTGTTTTCTATAATCTTGAGGTTGCGGATAATCCTTTGATGCAAAATCCGGCGGTTAATCTTCGGGTGCATTCGGGTACGGGGAGTCAGCTTTCTGCGCGTTCTTCTCCCGGAGAGGGGAGATGGTATTGGCGAGTAACTCCGCAATACAGGGGCGGCGCTGCAGGAATTTCTTCTGAGGTGCGCTCTTTTGTTATTGAACGCGGCGGCGATTTAAGGGCTCCTGTTTTAACAAGCCCTGCGGCGGATGCGGTTATAAACATTGCAGAAGGCAGCAGGGATACTCTTTTCTCGTGGCGCAGGGAAAGCGAGGCGGTCTCTTATATTCTGCGCATTTCTGCGAACAGTAATATGGGGTCTCCAATTATAGAAGAAAGTCTTACGAATACTGTTTTTCGGTATAGGGCTGCTGATAATGTGATTACTCCGGGAAACTGGTTTTGGACGGTTCAGCAGGTTGGTGCAGACGGTACTGTTTCTCCGGCTTCTGAGGCAAGGGCATTCAGCGCTTTGCAGGGCGAGCTTATACAGCGCGCAATTTTTCCGCCGGACAACTACACGATTGCGGATAATCTTCTTTCGGATATGAGGTTTACCTGGAGAACGAATCTTGCGGATACGCGGTTTCAGGTTTCTGCGAGCAGGGATTTTGATTCTCTTGTTATTGATGTTCCTGCTCCGCTGGAAGCGCATACTGTGCGCGCGCTGCGCAGCGGTGTTTATTACTGGCGCATAACCGGCAGTGTTGGCGCACAGCACCGCGAAAGTTCGCTGCGCCGTATTGTTGTGGCTGAATCTTTGCCGGAGCCGGCGCTGAATACACCGAGAAGCGGGGGAGCGTATGCGCAGGACGGATGGCTTATTGTTATGCGGGGGCAGTTGATTGAGTTTAGCTGGGCAGCGGTGCCTGATGCTGATTTTTATACTTTTAGGATGTTCCGGGGCTGGGATACAGAGAACGCTATTGAGGAGCATATTCTTTCGGGTACGAGTATTGCGGTTAGTGCGGATAACTTCCCGGACGGAGCATATACCTGGACTGTGCAGGGGTCTGCGCGGGAGAGCGCTGCGAGTTCGCGGAGAACAGGTCTTGCTGCACGGCAAACTGTAAATGTTGCGCGGCTGCAGCCTGTGGTTCTTGAACATCCTCGCAGCGGCTGGGAGTATGCCGGGCTTGATGCTTCGCGCAGACCGGGTGTTGTACGCTGGTCTTCGGAGCGCCAGGCTTTTGATACTGTTTTTCTGATTGCTACAGATGCGCAGTTTACAAATGTTGTGCACCGGGCAGCAAATGTTCCGCGGGAGATCAGGCTGCCGAGGCTTAGTCCGGGAACTTATTTCTGGACTATACAGGCGCGGACTGCAGAGGGTATTGATATTTCTGCCCGCACGCCGTTCAGTTTTCGGGTACTGCCTATTCCGCTTCTGCCGCTTGCTCAAAATCGTGTGCCTGAGGACAGGCACTTTATTGGGCCTGCGCAGATAAGGGTTTCCAGGAGTTTAGAATTTTCCTGGGGCGAAGTGCGGGGGGCAAACGGGTATATAGTAACGATTTTTCATAACACCGGAGCGCGGCGAAGAACGGTAATACAGACTCCGGTACTCAGGGAAACAAGGTTTGCGGTGGAAGATATTGGGCATTTGGGACGGGGAGATTTTTTCTGGCAGGTTGAGGCTGTCTATGTAACTGAAGGCGGTTTTATTGAGCAGCGCGGGCAATTGAGAGAAAACAGTTTTACTATTGATATTCCGGCTCCGCCGCCGACTCAAACCAGGGATTCGGGGGTTCTGTATGGCAGGTAAGAGGCTCTTTCTTTTTGCTGCGATATTTATGCTGGGCTTCCCGATGGTTTTTGCGCAAACGCCTGATGCCGCGGCTGATGTTGAAGCTGCGTTGGCTGCGCAGGAAGGGCAGGGTTTTTTTATTGACCGAAGCGGCGCAGAACCGCGTTTTATTCAGCGGCTTGTCTGGGATCAGAATCCCTATGCGCTTCGCTACGAAGTTATTGTGCAGCAAATGGGTCCCGGCGGAGTTTTCCGCGATGTAGAGCGGGTGAGTGTTGAAACAGCTTTTGCCGATGTTTCTCTGCTTGCAGGCACGTATCGGTTTCGCTTGAGGATTTACGACCTTCTGAATGAATATGCTTTTACTACAGACTGGCGGGAGTTTGAGGTAGTTCGTGCGCTTCAGCCAACGATAACGAGTTTTAGCCCTTCGGCATTTTGGCTTGATGAAGACCTGGTTTTTGAAATTACTCTGCGCGGGCAAAACTTGCTTCCGGAATCCGCTATCTTTCTTGTACAAGGCAGTTCAAGAATTGTACCCCGCACTCATATAAGCGATGGAACTACTTCGCGCTTGATTTTTTCCGGTGCATCTCTTTCTCCGGGTGAGTATGATGTGTATGTCAGGAATCCGGGCGGTCTTGATACTCAAGTGGGAACTTTTCGCATAGCTAACAGGAAGCCGTTTGATATTAATATTTCTGTGGGGTTTGCCCCTGTTATTCCTTTGTATGGCTATTTGTTTAGAGATGCGGCTCTGGATGCGCCTTTTAATAACAGTATTTATCCATTGGGCGCTGTTGTGCGGCTGGGCTTTCTTCCTGTAAAGCGTGTATGGGGAAATATAGGAATTGAGTTTGCTGGTGCTGCTGCAATTTTTGGACAAGACAGAGATTTTTACACGACTAATGCTTATTTTTTGAATGCACAACTTGGCTTTTTATACCAAAGGTATTTTCGCGGCAGGACAGTTGCGATTAATGCGAGCCTTGGCGGGGGTATTTCTGCGGTAACGAATTTTTATTATGAATATCTGGTTGGACCTTCTACAGAAAAAGAAATGTTTATCTATCCTTCTGCTTATGCAGGGCTTTCGTTTATGTTCTTTTTTAGGCGCCCTTATTACATACAAGCAGGTGCGGATTTTGTTCACATGTTTTCTCCGGATACGCCAACGCCGGGCTTTTTGCTCCCCTTTATAACGATTGGGATACGGCTGTAGTTTTTTTTCACCCAGCCAGGAGACCTGGGTGAAAGATAATATCAGCACTGTAATGTCAATAGCCCCGATTATTTCACCCTAAAAACACTGAAATTCATCAGGGAATATCTCACCCCCCCTGAAATTGTGCTGAAATTTTAGGGAAGCACTGATTAAGAACCTATAATTTTTAAAATTTAATAGTAGGTTCTTATTTGACTCTAATCAGTGCTTCCATATTTTTTCTCGTTTTCTTGCAGAAAACTGCGAAAAAAGGATAATAAGGTATTGTAGCCCCGAACAAGTTCGGGATGCTGCGCAATTTATTCTCGATTGAATAAATCAGCGGTTTCTTAGCTTGCTAAAAAGAAAAGCAGAGAACATAATAGATGAAAGGGGAATGGAAAAGGTGTATTGATTGCGGCACTTCCTCTTATAACAATAGTTTTTGTAGAAACTTGGCGTGAACGAAGATACAAAAAGCAGTCGGAATAATGGGTAGAAATTGGAAACAATTCTTAGCATAGGCATTGATATCGGCACCTCAACAACAAGCCTGGTCATGAGCCGCTTTTTGTTCGAAAACACAGCATCACAATTTACAATTCCGCGAATATCAATTATCGAAAAAAAAGTAATGTATCGAAGCAAAATCTACTTTACGCCCTTCAGAAGCGACGGCTTAATCGATATAGAAAAACTCAAAGAAATTTTGTCCATAGAATATAAACTTGCAGGAATTACACCCAAAGATATTGAAACAGGCGCAGTAATAATTACCGGCGAGTCCGCACGAAAAGAAAACGCAGAACTTGTGACAGAGACAATGAGCAAGCTGGCAGGAGATTTTGTTGTGGCATCCGCAGGGCCTGACCTTGAATCAATTATTGCGGGAAAAGGCTCAGGCGCGTTCCAGTTTTCGATCGATAATCACTGTTCAATTGCGAATCTTGATATAGGCGGCGGAACAACAAATATTGCTCTTTTCGAAAGCGGCGAAATAATCGCAAAAGGGTGTTTTAACATTGGCGGCAGGCTGATAACTTACGACAACGATCAAAAAGTAACCTATATAAGCCCGCAGCTTAAACCAGTAATAGAAGCGCTGGGTGTGCCTATCAGGCTGGCTGCGAAAATCAGCGGAGAAAATATTGAAAAAATCTGCGATGCAATGACAGATGTTCTTTTATCGGTCGTAACAGGCAATAACAGCAAGTTTAGCACTTTTTTGGAAACAAAAGAGAGCACTCAAATTAAGCTGGAATCGATGCCCGACTATGTGTGCTTTTCCGGCGGTGTAGGGGAAGCGATCTATACTCCTGGCGAGAGTCCCTATCAGTATAATGATATTGGCATTTTTCTTGCACGAAGCATCAGCAAGAGCAAATTATTTACAGATTTTAAGAAATACAAAGCAAAAGAGGCAATAAGAGCGACTGTGATTGGCGCGGGCACCTACACAACAACTGTGAGCGGCAGCACAATATCTTTTTCCGAAGACATGATTTTCCCTCTAAAAAATCTACCGGTTTTCGTGGTCGAGGAAGCTATCGAGAAAGAGTGCGCGGAAGGTGTGGCCGCTGCCTATAAAAAAGAGTGCAAGTGGTTTTTGGAGCAGACAAATGCGAAAAAAATACTTTTTTGCTTTCGTAAAATCAGGAATCCGTCTTATAATGAAGTGAGTAATATTGCAAAAGTCCTTGCAGAAACTGCGGAGAACTTTCTGGAAGAACATATTCCGCTTCTTGTGCTTACGGAAAATGATTTTGCGAAGTCTTTGGGTCAGGTTTTGCATCGTTTTGCGGGAAAGGCAGCTCCTTTGGCAAAAGCCGGGCGCAAAATCGTATGTATTGATGGAATAAAAGCAAACAGCAATGATTATGTTGATATAGGAAAGCCATTGATGAATGGCATTGCAATACCTGTTGTTGTAAAAACACTGGTTTTCGAACGGAGCGAGAGTCGCGACGTGCTTGCACGGTCATGAGCGACTGCAACAGGACGTTGCGTCCTGCGCCGCGACATGGATGTCGCGGTGCAGGGGCGAGTGAGAAAACAAAGGGTTGCAAAGCACCCTTTGTTTTGGATAAAATCAAAGAGCCGGAGGCGCTATGAGGTTAAAAACCACGTTGCATGGGACTACGTATGAGTTTAAATCAGTAAAAGAGGTTCTTGCAAAAGCTAATGAACAGAAATCCGGCGACATTCTTGCAGGTATCGTTGCAACAAACGAAAGCGAACGAATCGCTGCAAAAGAAGTATTATCGAACTTTTTGATAAGCGATTTGCGAAATAATCCTGTTGTAGAATATGAAATTGATGATGTTACAAGAATTATTCAGGATGGAATTAACGAGCCGATATATACCGGTATACGAAACTGGACTTTAAGCGAGCTGCGGGAGTGGCTCTTTGATATAGATACAACCGAGGCTGATATTAAACGAATAAGCCGCGGCTTGACAAGCGAAGTTATTGCAGGTGTTACAAAACTTATGTCGAACATGGACCTTGTTTACGCTGCAAATAAAATAAGAATTGCTACGACTTGTAACACCACAATGGGATTGCGCGGAACTATTTCGGCAAGACTTCAGCCGAATCACACGACAGATAATCTCGAAGGCGTGGTTGCTTCTCTTTTTGAGGGATTGAGTTACGGAATCGGCGATGCGGTGATTGGGCTGAACCCAGTGAACGATACTGTCGCTAACTGTGCGGGTATCCTGCAGCGGTTTGATAAAATCAAAAATGAGTGGGCGATTCCAACACAGCAGTGCGTGCTTGCGCATGTGAATACGCAAATCGAAGCGATTAAGCAGGGCGCGCCTGCTGATCTTATTTTTCAAAGCATAGCTGGTTCTGAAAAAGGCAATCAGGCATTTGGATTTACAACGCAGACTCTTTATGATGCGCGCGATTTGCTTAGAACCCGCGGCACGGGTACAGGGCCGAATGTGTTGTATTTTGAGACCGGGCAGGGTTCGGAGCTCTCTTCGGATTCGCATCATGGCGCGGATCAGGTAACGATGGAAGCGCGCTGTTATGGTTATGCGAGGGCTTTTGAGCCGTTTATGGTAAATACTGTTGTCGGTTTTATTGGTCCTGAGTTTCTGTATGATTCGCGCCAGGTAATAAGGGCAGGGCTTGAGGATCACTTTATGGGAAAGCTTACAGGTATTCAGATGGGCTGCGACTGCTGTTATACGAACCACATGATGGCAGACCAGAATGATGTTGAGAATCTTACGTTACTTCTTGCAAATGCAGGGTGTTCGTATATTATTGGGGTTCCTGCAAGTGATGATATAATGCTTAACTATCAGACTAATACTTTTCAGGATGCGTCGGCTGTGCGGGAGATTTTGAATTTGCGGCCGATCCGGGAGTTTGAGATATGGCTTGAGAAGCTGGGCATTATGGAAAACGGGAAACTGACAAAAATTGCAGGAG
>JGI20163J26743_11537854_pt1 | contig 10908 bp, 11 predicted proteins | sample TergutCu122P1_FD_26743 | JGI IMG/M metagenome (IMG submission 26743) | reverse complement strand
AAGCCCAAGCTGAGGCCGAAGCTTATGCTGATGAAGACAAGAAAAAGCGCGAATTGATTGATGCGCGTAACGTACTTGAGAATACGATTTATCAGGCTAAAAAAATGCCAGACGAATTTAAGGATAAAATTTCTGACGACGATAAAAAGACGATTGAAGAAGCGGTCAAGGCAGCAGAAGAAAAATTGGATTCCGAAGATAAAGATGAATTAGAGTCGGCGCAAAAAGAGCTGAGCGGAAAGATTCAATCGATTGGCGCGAAGCTTTACGAAACGGCAGCAAAAGAAGAGAAGGAGAAATCTTCTGACGATGATTCTAAATCGGACTCAACCAACAAAAAGTCGAAGAACGATCCAGTCGAAGGTGAAGTTGTCGACGAAAAGTAATTGACTATAGAAGTCAATCGCTAATTAAAATCCTGCCTAATAAATGGCAGGATTTTACTTTTACATCTCCTCATATTTACTAAATTGCATTAATTATCACTACGAAAAAAGGCCAGAAAACTGACCTTCTTTCGTGGTATGCCCGGCATGATTCGAACATGCGACCTTTGGCTCCGCAAGCCAACACTCTATCCAGCTGAGCTACGGGCACATATATTGATAATTACGTTTCGCAAAAATCGTTTGTGGTCGGGGCTAAAGGACTCGAACCTTCGACCTCACGGTCCCAAACCGCGCGCGCTACCAACTGCGCCAAGCCCCGACAGCACAATGGATTATAGCAGACAAGGGGAATTTATACAAGATATATTGTAATTTCTACATAAATATGATATAGTCAAAACATGGATACAAGATACAGAATCGAGAAAGGTAGATTCACTGACGCATTTGACATTAATGGGACCCAACCCCCCCAAGAAATGTTCGATGATTGGGACGAAGATCAGCTAGCGGCGCTAGGAACATACTTAATTGCTGTTGACAATAATACAAATGAAAAAGTTGGCTATGTTCATGGCGCAGAAAACGCCATAGATGGTCGTTGGATAAAGATGATATTTGTTAAAGAAATGCATCGACGGCGCGGAATCGGCACAGAATTAACAAAATCAATCCTAGCAAATTTTACGGGAGATGAAACGATTTACGCCACGCTTCTTAGTGAAGAAATCCATGGAGTCATTGATAAAATAGATGATGATAGATTGAAAATCTATTGAGTCAAGTATATCAATAGCTCTATTGTGATAAAATATTCTTATGACAATCTATTTTACAGATGGATCTGCCTCGCCAAATCCTGGCCCAGGCGGATTTGCAGTTATTAAAAATAGTACACCGTATTTGATTGGTGGCGAACCAGCTAATTCGGAAACCATGCGAACGAATACTACTAATATTCGCATGGAAGGCTTCGCGATAATGGCAGCGCTTCTGGATGCAGATGGTGAAGATTGCGAAATCAAGAGCGATAGTGAATTCTGGATTAATGTTCTAACAAAATGGGCGTCAAGTTGGTCGGCAAATAATTGGCAAAAAAAGTCCAAGGGCGAAATTCAAAATCTCGATATTGTCAAGCCACTTTTTGAAATTTATCAGAAATCCGCAGCTAAGTTAACATGGGTACGCGGGCATGATGGCACAGAATTGAATGAACTTGCTGACCGGTGGGCAAACAAGGCGCGCGAGATGAAGTTGACTGATCAAAAATTTGTTAAAGACTTGTAAAAATGGTAAAATATTGAATATGAAACGAACGGAACTATTTACAAAAACCAGCAAAACCGCACCAGCTGATGAAGTTGCAAAAAATGCACAGTTACTTATTCGTGCTGGATTCATCCATAAAGAAATGTCAGGCGTTTATGCGTACTTACCGCTCGGTCTGCGTGTCCTTGAGAAAATTAAAAACATCGTTCGCGAAGAGATGAATGCATTTGGCAGCCAAGAAATCATGATGACAGTATTGCAGTCAAGCGAACTTTGGGAGAAGACTGATCGCTGGGATTCCGAGAAAGTCGATATTTGGTTCAAAACTGAACTTTCGAATGGCGGCAAATTAGGATTAGCTCCGACTCACGAGGAGCCTATTGTGGCGGCGGTGCGAAATTATCTAAATTCATATAAAGATTTACCTTTTTCGGTTTATCAGATTCAGACAAAATTCAGAAATGAATTGCGTGCCAAGTCGGGACTTTTACGTGGTCGCGAATTTATCATGAAAGATATGTATAGTTTCGCGCGAAACCAAGCTGAGCATGAAGAGATTTATGAGCATGTGGCGAAATCGTATGAAAAAATTTACGAGCGTTTGGGGATCGGTGATATTACGGTTCGTACCAAAGCAGATGGGGGAGTTTTCACGAGGCAATTTAGCGATGAATATCAAATGCTGAGCGATACTGGCGAAGATACAATTTATATTGATCAGGAAAAAGGTCTAGCAATAAACAGAGAGATTCTTACTGATAAAAATTTAGAAAAAGTTGGGCTGAAGCGTGAAAGTCTAGTAGAAAAGCGTGCTATCGAAGTTGGCAATATTTTCCCACTTGAAAGCAAATACACTGATGCGTTAGACGTATACTATTCGGATCAAAATGGCGAACAAAAGCAGATTATTATGGGGTGTTACGGAATTGGAGTTTCGCGTTTGATGGGTGCAATTGCGGAAGTTTTTTCTGATGATTGCGGACTTGTTTGGCCAGAGAATATTGCTCCTTTTCAAGTTTGTCTTATTCAGATTGGCGAGGACGAAGATGTGAAGCTGGCGGCAAAAAAGCTTTACCAGGATTTGCAAGATCGTAAAATTGAAGTTTTATGGGATGATCGCGACTCGGCTCGGCCGGGCGAAAAATTTGCTGACGCAGACCTAATGGGAATTCCACATCGCGTAGTTATTTCAGCGAAAACTCTAGACCAGAATAGAATAGAATACAAATCACGTCAATCTGATACGACGGAAATGTTGACCGTAGAGAATCTTTTTGTTAAACTTGGCAAGCAATCTATCACAAGATAACTTGAAAGGTGCAAATACATGTCGAAGAAAATATTTAATTTGACCGAAGAAGGTAAATGCGATCTAGAAAGAGAATTAGATCAATTGATTCGTTCTCGTCCAGAAATCTCGCAGAAGATAGCAACTGCACGAGGATTTGGTGATTTGTCAGAAAATGCTGAATATTCAGCGGCACGTGCTGAACAGGATCGTATTGAGCGACGAATTCGCGAAATTCAAAATGTTTTAGAAAATTTTAATATCATCGAAGAAATTGCCGATGGTAAAGTTGGTCTCGGTGATGGTGTGACCCTGATTTCTAATAAAAAAGAATATAAATACAAAGTAGTTGGCGAAATTGAGGCTAATCCCTCTGAAGGTAAAATTAGCAACAAGTCACCACTTGGTCAGCAGTTGATTGACAAGAAAGTCGGCGAAATGGTTACAATCGAGACTCCAAGAGGCGAAAAATCTTACAAAATCGTAGAAATCCACGAATAGAGTTAGATTTGCAATCTCTAAGAGCGCTATCTATCAAGATTTTATATTAATTTATGTCGTATTTTAATTAATGAGAATGTTCATGATGATCATGACTATGTCTGTGATCGTGACTATGATGGTCGTGCTGGGTGTGGCTGTGGTTATGATCATGTCCGTGACTATGGTCATTATAGCTATGATCGTGACCATGACCGTGGTCGTCATGAGCATGGTGATCATGACTATGACTATAGTCGTGATCATGCTTGTACCCACCGCAACCACCATGATCATCAATTATGCTGTGAAAAACTGTAACAAATGTACTCACGATTGCTACACCCAGTAGTAACCAAATAATTTTTTTAACAACTTCCTTTTTGATTTTTTCTTGATGTATGGCTGGAATGATATTTGCTGCCGCTATGTAAATGAAGAATCCAGCGACTATCCCAAGTAGAGGCGATAACGAAATCCCAGTAGTACCCCCAATTATATAGAATGTCGTTGCTGCGAATACGGCAGCGAGTGAAGCTAAGACATTAAATAAAATAACTTTTTTACGCTTAACTCCCCTATCAAGCATTAACCCAAAATCACCTATTTCGTGTGGGAATTCGTGTGCTGCGACCGCAAAAGTTACTGCAATACCACTGGCAGGAGAAATTAAAAAGCCAGCTGCGATTGCAATGCCATCAATAAAATTGTGAATTACGTCGCCTATAATAACCATTGGTATAAGCGGGTCAGTTTTCTTACTTTTTTTACTGTGATTATGAAGCCAGTGAATAACACTTTCCATTAAGAAAAAGAATAAAATCCCAGCTAAAGTAAATATCATAATAAGCTGCGAATCATCACTATGCTTAAGGGCTTTTGGTAAAAAATCCACGAATGTTGCCGCAAGAAGTGCACCTGCTGCGAATGGTGTAGCATAACGTACAAATTTCTTTGCTAAAGTTTTATTCACGATTAATAAAATTCCACCAGCTAGTGCAATTGTTCCGCCGATCAGTGAAAAAAATATCACTAAACCTAAGTTTTCCATAAATTCCTTTCAGTTAAATATATCAATAGGTTGATTTTATTGTATCAAACATGCTATACTTAATGCAAATAATTTGCAATAAGGAATTAATAATGCAAACACCAGAACAAATTTTCAGAGACGAAATGCGTAATCAGAAATTACGCATTACCAAAAACCGCTTAGCAATTTTTCGAATTTTAGAAAAATCAGGCAGGCCACTGTCTATCCAAGAAATTATAAAACTAGTCAACACAAGTTCGCATTTCACAAGCGTTTACCGATCGATCGAAACAATGGCGTATGTTGGAATTTTGAGAATTGTTCCGCGCGGCTTTAAAAATTTATACGAACTTGGCGAATTGTTTCAACCTCATCATCATCATGCTGTATGCGAAAAATGCGGACACTCGGTCGCAATTAACGATGCAAGCTTAGAAAAAATGATGCGTAAACTAACAATAAGTGCGAATCTAATTCCGACAAAACATCAATTTGAACTGTTTGGAATTTGCAAAAAATGCACGAAATAGTTTCAAATTTCAGCAGAAAATGCTAAAATAATCTTATGGCAACATTACAAGACTATCGAAATGAACGAATACGAAAGCTTGAAGAAATTCGTGCAATGGGCGTTGATCCGTATCCAGCGTCCACTAAGCGTGATACGAAAATCGACGCAATTACGACGAATTTTAATGAGATGAATGAAAAGACTGTGACAGTCGCAGGACGCATTACTGGGATTCGTAAATTTGGTAAGATCACATTTATCGTAATTCGCGATTTTTCTGGTGAAATTCAATTATTCCTGAAATTTGAAAATATTGACGGTGGCGATAAATCTGATAAGAATCATGATTTGTTTATTAAAAATTTGAATTTACTTGATACAGGCGACTTTATTGAAGCAACTGGCGAAGTTGGCAAGACTAAGACAGGCGAGATTTCAGTGATGGTACGACGATTGAAAATTCTGACAAAAGCGCTACGCCCAATGCCGAATAAGCAGGAAGGCTTTACAAATAAAGAAGAACGTTTTCGCCGCCGCTATGTTGACATGAATGTTAATTTAGATGTACGCAATCGGTTTGTGCGACGTGCGAAATTCTGGCAAGCGACACGCGAATTTTTATTAAAAAATGATTTTATTGAAATTAACATTCCAGTTCTTGAACATACAACAGGTGGTGCAGATGCTAATCCGTTTGTTACGCATATGGACGCTCTAGGCCAGGATTTTTATCTTCGGATTTCGCACGAGTTACCGCTAAAGCGATTGATTGGTGCTGGCTTTGAAAAAGTTTTTGATATAGGTCCACGCTTTCGCAATGAAGGAATTAGCGATGAACACCTTCCTGAGCACATCGCAATGGAAAGTTATGCTGCTTATCAGGACTACAATGACGGAATTAAGTTTTATGAAGAAATGATTAAATTTGTTTGTGAAAAAACTTGGGGAACTTTGCAATTTTCTTATAATGATATGAGCGTAGATTTATCAGGTGAATGGCCACGCATAAAATATGCTGATATTATGAAAGAAAAGTTTGGTGTTGACGTGTTTAATCCTGACAAAAAACAGTTACAGCGAATTTTGACGGAAAACCATGTTAAGTTGGACAGTGAAGCTGGTGTTGAGCGAATGCTTGATAATGTTTGGAAATTAATTCGCAAAGATTCCGTTGGGCCATTCTGGATGATTGACGAACCAGCAAGTATTTCACCGCTGGCCAAAAGTGATCCTAAAGATCCATGTGTTACGCAGCGCTTCCACCCGATTATTTTTGGCACAGAGATGGGTAATGGATTTTCAGAATTAAACGATCCTATTGATCAGCTGGAACGGTTTTTGGAACAACAGAGTTTACGCGACGCTGGCGATAATGAGGCAATGATGCTAGATATTGACTTTGTCGAAATGTTGGAATACGGGATGCCACCGACCTGCGGTTGGGGTAACTCAGAGCGAAATTTCTGGATTTTTGAGGGAGTTTCAGCTCGCGAAGGTGTACCATTTCCGCATATGAAGAAGGAAATTTCCGAAACAACACGTGCAATTTATTCGGATGTGAGATTCGAATGAAAAATTTTTCCGTTAAGTTAGGAATTTTATTTACAGTCGTTTTATGCGCAGTTTCTATTTTTTCTACACCAGGTTTCTGCAAGAGATGAAGTCACATCATTTCTTTTTCAGGTTTGTCGGCGGTAGCATAGGCTCATTCAATGCGTCGAGCTTCGCAAGCTCGATCAATTAGCTTTCAAGCTCAAGTAGCGGACTCTCTGGCAGTGGCGGAGGTGGCGGATGGTAATAATAAGTTGCCGAAATCCATAATATTTGCTAGAATACTTGAGTTGGGTTGTTAGCTCAGTTGGCTAGAGCATCTCGTTTACACCGAGAGGGCCGGGGGTTCGAGTCCCTCACAACCCACCATCATGGGGTGAATTGGGTTATATCCAAAGCACTCCACCATTTTTATTTTTGCATGATTTATGGTAATGTTTTATGTGTCTATGTTAACTATGCCTGTAGCACTACCGTTATTTATCGCAAGTCAAGTCGTTGGCTTTATTGCATTTTTCGTTGTAATCTCTGGTTATTCAGCAAAAAAGCGTATAAATACCTTTTGGTGCTTTGGGGTTGCAAATCTACTTATCGCAATAAGTGTTGCGATGTTGGGGAATTGGGTATTCGCTACTCTATCAACGATATCATTTGTGCGAAATTTCGTGTTTTATTTCATAGAACGACGAAAAGCAAAATGCAAAATTATACCCCGCTGGATCTATGTTGTGATTGCATGTATATTTATTCTGGTGACTATCATTCCGACGATATTTATTTGGCAGTGGTGGGTTGATTGGGCGATTGTCGCCACAAAAATATTCATTATCATTATGTCGCTCACACAATCGATAGGCATATTTCGGACATCATACATATCATCCGACTTATTTACGCTCCTGAACCATATAAAGTTTTTCAATATCATCGGTCTTGTGCAGACGATTTTCTTTGTTGTAGCGAATACCGTATTTTTAACAAGGTACGTGAGGCGAAAATCCGACGAAGAATTTCAAACAGGTCAGATTTGTCCGACCAATTAGTGATTGGTATAATTTAGCACTCCTTGACCGCGAGTGCTAATGCGAGTATAATATTCTCTATGAGTAAAAAACGTGATTATTATGAAATATTGGGCATTAAAAAAGATGCATCTCCAGACGAAATCAAAAAAGCTTTCCGTAAGTTGGCTGTCAAGTATCATCCTGATAAAGGCGGCGAAGAGACTAAGTTCAAGGAAGTCAATGAAGCCTATGAGGTCCTAAAAGATGAAAAAAAACGTCAACGCTACGATCAATTTGGTCATGCTGGCGTCGGTGGTACATCGGGTGGCGGCGGAAATCCATTCGGTGGATTCGGTGGCCAAAATGTACATTTTGATTTTGGCGGAGGCGATTTCGGAGACTTAGGCGACATTTTCTCGTCATTTTTTGGTGGTCGATCAAGAGGTTCGCGTGGCAATTCGACATCAGCAGGTCGCGGTCGCGATATCGAAGTGTCGGTCAATTTGAAATTTGATGAAGCAGTTTTTGGGACTGAAAAGAAAGTATCTTTGAATTTAGATGTGAAATGCGATCACTGTAAAGGCAGTAGTGCTGAGCCAGGATTTGGCAAAAAAACTTGTCCAACGTGCAACGGTTCTGGTCAAGAAGTGCGTGTAATTAATTCACTATTTGGGCCAATCCAACAAGCACAAACTTGCCACGAATGTCGCGGTCGCGGTAAAATTCCTGAAAAAGAGTGTATAGAATGCAATGCCAAGGGCGTAAAACGTGAAAAACAAGAAATTAATATCAAAATTCCAGCTGGTGTTGATGAAGGTTCAGTAATTCGACTGAGCGGTCGCGGTGAAGCAGTAATGGGCGGCACAGCTGGTGATCTATATGTAATAATTCACGTTAAACCACACAAAAAATTCACTCGCGAAGGAGGCCTGATTTTAAGCGAAGAAACGATCTCTATGATTGATGCTGCGCTTGGTACTGAATTGGAGGTTGAGACGATTGATGGTAAATTGACAATGAAAATTCCAGCTGGAACCCAAAGTGGCACTGATTTCAAATTGAGCGGCCACGGTGCCCCACATTTACGTGGTGGCGATCGCGGCGCACAGATTGTCACCATTAAGGTTGAAACACCGACAAATCTAAGTAAAAAACAACGTGAAATATTAGAGCAATTTCGTGACGTAAAGCAATCGCGCTTCTTCGGATGAATTTTTTATCAAGATTTCACGCAACTAAATTCATAAAGCTTCTCAATCACATCATTCATGACTTTTTCGCGTGACTGTTCACCATCAATCTCGATGAGAATTCCCATTTTTCGATAAATTTCAATTACTGGTAAAGTTTTTTCTTTAAACTCTTGAATTCGCCGCGCGACTTTTTCTTTATCTATATCATCAACGCGACCACCATTGCGCTCATTACCAATTTTTTCCCAGCGCTGCCAAACTTCGTTTTCTGAAATATTTAAGACTAAAGCTATTTTTGTTTCATGTCCGCTGCGCTTCAGTGTACGCATAACTGGCTCTTCTTCGCCAATCCAGCGGCCGAATGAACTTAAAACCAATGCGCGGTTTGCTGGCGTTTCGTCAATTAAATATTCTTCAACTAATTCAATGTATTCTTTTGTCGGTGCTAAGAATCCCTGATCAGTATTAGTATCATTTTTGAGTCGTTCAGCATTAGCGCGCACTACATCGCCACTAGCGATAAATTCCGCATCTAAAACTTTAGCTAAATTTTGCCCAACAGTGTCTTTGCCAGAAAACTGAATTCCGAAAATATTTATCGTTCCTACGCCGAGCCAATTTTTGATATATGAAATCTGTTCTTCCATATGTAAATTATACAGAAAAAAATTAAAAATCAAAATCGTGATTTTGTAAAATTACTGTTCAGCCCAGCGTTTTTGGGCTTCTTTAATAACTTTTTTAGCTTCGTCAATATCGCCGAAGTTATTAACATTGGTCGAACCTGGCTTCTTTAAATCTTTATAGCGATTAAAATGGAATTCAATTTGTTTAATAAGTTGCGCCGGAATATCAGCTAAAGTTTTTATCGCATTTCCAGTTTCACGGTCATCGGCTGGAGCCACGATAATTTTATCATCAATTTCACCGTCGTCATCAAACTTCATAACACCTAAAACCTTTGCTTTTAGGAAAACTCCAGTTGGCAATTCATCACCCAAAATCAATGCATCTAACTCATCGCCATCTTCATCTAGTGTTTGTGGGATAAAGCCATAGTTAGTCGGCTTTGCAAAAATTTTTGGCTCAACACGATCTAGCATCATCACTTTCAATTTGCGATTCCATTCGATTTTATTGTTCGACCCTTTCGGAATTTCGACCACAATATTGATTTCGCCGCTATCAACATCACCTGCATCCAAAATTTGATTCCAATCCATTTTCCCTCCTAAGGCTTACTTATTGTCAGTGATAGATATTCTATTTTAAAAACTTGTAAAAGTCAATTTTTCAAAAGAGTTCTTATTGCAATCGAAAAGGTGCGACAATAAGGATAAAATCACAAGAAGAAAATTAAGAACAAATAGCTATTAAATGATAAAATAGCTGCATGGAAAACGAAAGAAATATCCCTCTTGCGGAACGCATGCGACCACAAAAACTAGATGATGTCATTGGTCAGGAGAAGTTAGTTGGCAAGAGTGGAATTTTGCGTAAGATTATCGAAAAACGTAAGCCAACTTCACTGATTTTTTGGGGTCCAGCGGGAACTGGAAAGACGACTCTGGCGCGAATTATTGCAAAGGAGATGGATGCTGACTTTATTGAAATTTCTGCTGTTAGCGCTAAGAAATCTGATATTGAAGAAGTTATTTCGCGTGCGCGACAAAATTGGAATTTACAGATTCGCACGATTTTATTTGTCGATGAAATTCATCGCTTCAATAAGGCGCAGCAAGACACATTTTTGCCACATATCGAATCAGGTTTAATTTCACTGATTGGTGCAACAACTGAAAATCCGAGTTTCGAAGTTATCTCACCATTAATTTCACGATCCCGTGTTATAGTCTTGGAAAAATTAAATAATAATGAAATCCGCGAAATATTAAAACGTGCTATCAAAGCTGAAAAAGTTAGTAAGCGAATTGCGGCGAGATCAGTCGACTTGCTAGTTGAAATGGCGGGCGGTGATGCGCGAACAGCACTTGGGAATTTAGAACTCGCATTAGGGATGAGCGAAAAAGTAACTCCCGAAATTGTCGAAGCAGCTGCTGGTAAAAAAATTCCAGCTTATAATAAAAAAGGTGGCGAGCATTCCTATAATATTTCGGCATTTATCAAATCTATGCGTGCAGGCGATGCGACAGCAACATTGTATTACATGGCACGAATGGTAGCGGCTGG
>JGI20163J26743_11537855_pt1 | contig 10911 bp, 9 predicted proteins | sample TergutCu122P1_FD_26743 | JGI IMG/M metagenome (IMG submission 26743) | reverse complement strand
TCAGCAAGTGTCTGAATGTAATATGTAGCTTTACATGCTTGTTGGCATATTTCAAATAACTTTTGCGTGTTGGAACTATGCTTGTCCCCAATGACAATCATTGCCTCCGACTGTTCCGCAATCTGAAACGCTTCTTCCTGCCGTTTTCTCGTTGCGTTGCAAATTGTATTTAAAACACTTATATCATACCTCTTTTCCAAAAGAATTTCAACTAGTTCTTTAAATTTCTTATAATTAAATGTAGTTTGAGCTACAATCACGACTGGTTTGTCTTCCGATAGTTTCACTTTTCTTGCTTCTTCCGGAGTTTTTATGACCATCGCCTGCCCCTTTATCCACCCTAAAATCCCTTGTACTTCCGGGTGGATGATATCGCCTATGATGATAATGGCGGTTTCCTTTTCACTTTCTTGCTCGACAATGCGGTGTATTCTACGAACATCCGGACAGGTAGCATCCACTAAGATTACGCCTTTTGCCTTTTCCAACAATTCGTAAATCTCTCTTTTCACGCCATGAGAACGAATAATCACTACACCATCGGTTATTTTCGACAACTCCTCCTCGGTCCGAACCACAATCACGCCCTTTTTCGTTAAGTCTTTCACTACTTCTTCATTGTGAATAATCGAACCAAAGGTATAGATGGTTTTTCCTTTATGTTTGTCCAACTGTTCATAGACTATATCTACCGCCCGCTTTACGCCAAAACAAAAACCGGCAGTCTTTGCCCGTATTACCTTCACTTAATATACCTCACTATCTCTGCCACCACCTGTTCAATCGTCAGGTCGGAACTATCAATTAGGATGGCATCTTCTGCCTGCCTCAAAGGTGCAACTGCACGCTTCGTGTCTTGTAAGTCCCGGGCTTTAATATCCTCTTCGATTTTATTGATGTCACAGGCCATTCCCTGTTTTTTTAGCTCTTCATAACGCCTGGCCGCTCGTACCGTCACACTGGCAGTCAAGAAGATTTTCACATTGGCATCGGGCAGGATTTCGGTACCAATATCCCGTCCATCCATTACCACATCCTTTTCTTTCGCCAAATTACGCTGTACCGCCAATAGAGTTTGCCGCACCTGGAAAATAGAAGCGGTAGCGGATGCCACCTTGCCCACTGCTTCGTCTCGCAGCTGTTCCGTAACATTTTTCCCATTTAAAAATACTTGTTGGACACCGGCAACATGTTTAATATCTACATGAACACCAACACAAGCCGCAACAATTTCATCTTCCTTACTCAGGTCAATTCCTTGCTCCATAAAATGGACCCCTAAGGCACGGTATAATGCTCCGGTATCCACATAGATAAATCCCTTTTCCTCTGCTACCAATCTGGCGATGGTACTCTTCCCGGCTCCGGCCGGACCATCTATTGCTACACTAAATCCCATCGTTAATCCCTTCTTCATCAAAAATACATTTATCTCTTAGGATTCGTCCGGCTGCCCCCTTTATCGGACGAATCCTCTTAGTTAATTAAACCGACATCCCCGCCAAATACCCGGTGGACCAAGCAATCTGCAGGTTAAACCCACCCGTCACCGCATCCAAATCTAATACTTCACCGGCGAAATACAGACCTCTAACTAGCTTTGACTCCATCGTCGCAGGATTGATTTCTTTCACATCTACCCCACCCTTGGTAATGATTGCCTCTTGAAACCCTCGCAAACCGGTCAGAGTCACCGGAAAGGCTTTGATTAGATGGATAAACCGCTGCCGCTCTTCCTTCGTTATCTCGTGAACTCGCTTGTCCTTAGGGACGCCGCTTAATTCCACCATAATTGGCTCCAATTTCGCCGGAAACAAACTGCTTATGGCATTTTTGAATTGTCGATTTTGTTGCTCTTGAAACTCTTTTAATAGTCGCTTGTCCAACTGCTCAAAGGTCAACGCCGGTTTCAAATCAATGGTCATAGACAATGGTGTTTCTTGTAAGCGTTTCCCAATCACACTACTGGCACTAAGGATTAACGGTCCACTTACGCCATAATGGGTAAAAAGCATTTCCCCAAAATCACTATACAAATGTTTCTTTCCATCGACAATCCGAATAGACACATTGCGTAAGGATAAACCTTGTAGTTGTTTCACATACCCCTCTTTTGCTTCTAATGACACCAACCCCGGTAACAATTCTGTCACCTTGTGCCCCACTGCTTTAGCAAATCGATACCCATCTCCCGTCGAACCGGTTAATGGGTAAGATAAACCACCGGTAGTGATGATGCAGGCATCTCCTGCTACTAATTCTTGATTTGATAAGATAATTCCCTGCACCTGTTTATCTATCACTACAATCTCATTCACCGTGGTATTTAAAACTATCCGTACCCCCAGCGCTATCATCCGTCTTTGTAATCCGCGAATGATATCTGAGGAATGGTCAGATGCCGGGAATACCCGATTGCCTCGTTCTATTTTTAGAGGAACGCCATTATCTGTAAAAAAATCCATCACCTGTTGATTTGTAAATCCATAGAAAGCACTGTACAAAAAGCGCGAATTCGTCAACACTGCCGATAGCAATTCCTCTATCTCCACGGCATTGGTTAGATTGCACCGTCCTTTTCCGGTAATAAACAGCTTCTTACCCAGCTTTTCATTTTTCTCGTATAGGGAAACCTGATGCCCTTTTTCAGCCGCTGCGATGGCAGCTATCATACCGGCCGCCCCACCGCCTACGATTAACACCTTACTCATCCAATATCTCCCAAAGAGTTTAACTCATCTCGATTGTATACCTTATATTCGTCCCAGATCTGCTCTAGGTTTTTCAAAGCGGTGGATACTTTTCGTTTCTTCTTTCTACTCAAGGCTACCACCAGAGCATTAATAACACTCAACGGAGCAACCAAGGAATCGACAATTGAAACTTTCCCACTGTGAGCAATCAGATGGCAAGAAGAATACATGTTAATCGGTGAATGAATGTTATCTGTTAAGGTAATCACCTTTGCCTGCCGATTACCGGCAAATTCAATTGCTTTTAAGGTTCGCATAGAGTAACGTGGAAAGCTAATCCCGATGACTACATCCCTTTTCGTAATCCCCATCATCTGCTCAAATAAATCCCCGGCACTGTTGGTAGTTACTACCGTGACCATCTCACTGATTAAATTTAGATACGAGCCTAGAAAAGTCGCTAAAGGTGCACACCCTCGTAAGCCAACGATATAGATACGTCGCCCTTTTAGAATCGTATCCACAGCCAAATCAAAGGCTTGTCGATCAATGGCTGATAGTGTTTCCTCGATTAACTTACCATCAGCCTGTAATACTTCGGTTACAACGTCGGTTTCCTTTGTTGCATTTTCGTCTATATTGCTCTTTATCATAAAATTTCCGGGCACAGAATCGCCAAAATCGCCCTCTCCTTCTACTTATTCCATACTTGAAACAGTTTATTTTTATATCTTCCTCGTATATTCCTTCAACCACTCTCGCTCATCCACTTCTAAATAAGGGCTGATTTTATCATATACCATTTGATGGTAGTTGTTTAACAGCTCTTTTTCTTCCGCCGACATGATTTCCGGATTAATTGCATCCAAATCAATCGGCGAATAAGTCAAGACTTCAAAGTACATGAACTGCCCATACTCGTTTTTTATTCCTTTTCGTACCAACAGTTCGTTCTCAATCCGAACCCCATGAGAACCTTCGATGTAGATTCCCGGTTCGTCAGAAACCACCATATACTCTTCGAAAGCCGGAGATTCACTCCCTCGCTTTTGCCAAGCAATGCCAATTGGCGGCTCATGGATACTTCCCAGATGCCCCACCCCATGACCGGTACCGTGTTTGTAGTCTAAACCTCTCTCCCATAACACCCGGCGGGCAGCGTAATCCAAGTTGTGACCATTACATCCATAAAGAAACTTGGCGGCGGCTAAATGTAACATCCCCATTACCACCAAGGTGAAATGCTCTTTTTGCCGGTCGCTAATATCCCCAATTGCATACGTTCTGGTAATGTCTGTGGAACCTTGCAGATAGTGCCCACCGGAATCCGTAAGAAACAGCCCATTCCCGGCTAAGGGAATATTACTTTCTTCGGTACTTGAATAATGAGCAAGGGCGGCATGCTCTAAGTACGCGCAGATAGAATCAAAGCTTGGACCCAAACAATCCGCCTGCTCGCGGCGTAAAGCTTCGATTTTTTCTGCCACACTTAACTCGGTAATGGTTTCTTGCCGGGGATGATTCTTCAACCAATACATAAACTTTGTCATCGCCACGCCATCCTTTATATGGGCCTGTCTGGTATGAGAAACCTCGGTTTTATTTTTAATCGCTTTCATCAGGATGGTCGGATTTTCCTTTTGCAGTACTTCCACTCCTTCCGGAATACTAGCGTACAACATGTAGTTGAATCTTCTTGGATCAATCAATAATACCTCTGAGACCGGATAAACTTTAATATCTTCGTACAGTCCATCGTAAGGATGAATATGGATATTATTTTGGGCAAACACCTGCATCATCTCGGGAGAGAATTTCTCTTTTTCGACATACAAATCCACTCGATCCGACCACACCGCCAGATAGCTCAAGGTAAAGGGTATATTCTTGATATCTCCCCCACGGAAATTCAACAACCAACCAATATCATCAATACTAGTCAAAAGATGAACGGTGGCTCCCTTTTCTTTCATTTTCTCACGTACCCGCTGTAATTTTGAAGAAGTGCTTTCTCCACTGTATTTCTCTTCGAAAGGATACGCCGGGGCTGTAGGTAAAGCGGGACGTTCCGCCCAGATTGTATCCACTAAATCCACATCAAAAACAATCTTTCCTTCTTTTTTCTCTACTTCTTTACGGTATTGCATTCCTTCAGTAATACCTATTGCTCGACCATCAAACCCGATTGTTCCACCCATCGGCAATTCTGCTTTAATGAACTCTAAAGTAGTTGGGGCATCAGGCTCATACATTCTGTAAAGGTCAACGCCGCTACCGGCTAACTCTTGCTCTGCCTGAATAAAATAACGCCCATCAGTCCATAGTCCTGCTTTATCTTGGGTGAAAACCGCTGTTCCGGCTGAACCCGTGAAGCCGGTCATATATTCCCTAGCTTTAAAGTGTGCTCCCACATATTCACTTTGATGAAAATCAGCGGTGGGAATGATATATAAATCAATCTGATGTTCCTTCATTTGCTCTCGTAATTTTGTGATTCTGGCTTTTATCATAAATAAACTACTCCTTCTCTTTTTTATCCAAATTTTCATCCTCATTTGAAAAGTCGCATTTTGCTACTTTTCACTTTTGCTACAAGAACATTTAACATTCGTATGGGCACAGATTTTGCAAATCGTCCTCTTTTATTATACACATTAGAAACTAAAAGTAAACCAATTGAATAGACTTTCCTTTGGTTCTTTGGTAGAGTGATGGAGGCAGCAAAATCCAAAGGCGAGGAAACCTAAGTGGTCCTCAAAGAAAAAGGAACTCTATGAACAGTCAAATCCTCCTCTGCCATCACCGGAATGTAGCAAAATCGGTTTTGCGAAGGAGGATTATAAATTCATAATTAAAATTTGTGCGTTTGCCCTGTAACAAAAACAACTTGAAATCAACAGTTTTTAGCAATCCAGCAACACTATAATCGTCACGTATTATGAGCATCTAGATATCTGGTTACGTTATAAGCGACACCATGTTCGTCTCAATTGACATCCTTACTATCATTGCTATGGAGCAAGACCTAAAATCACTTCAACGCCAAAACCTTCTAAGATTAAATGTTGATGCAAGCGCTCAAGATCAATGGTACAAACTATTCCATCAACGACTACATCTGCAGCACGCAGATTCAAATGTGTTATCACTCCAAACGCAGTATAGGCTATATATCGACGTAAGGATTCAATACCTTCTGCACAGATTCCACCACCATCATTCACGTCACCCCACCGAGACCATACTCCAAACAAGTTTAAATTTCCACTTACTGCATTACCAAACAGCGCTGCTACAGCGGCGTCAGTAGTTGCATTTTCAATCTGCATTATTAATCTATCACCAATATAGATTCCATTTAATGCTTTTTCATCAACTTGACAAATATTTCTCAGCGATGGTCGACGTAATCCCGAAGTTGCATTGACTCTATTTGATGCATTTAGAGTAGTATTTGTAAACCATCCCAGAATGCATAGCCAGGTGTACCAGCAACTCCATAGATGTGTCCTATTTCAGACATTGCACTTAGTAATTCCTGACTTTCCCATGTCTCACGAGGCCTACCTGGTACTACAGGAATCTCTATTGCTAGTATTTCATGGCCTCTTATCGCTGTGAAACTTGTTGCATGACTTCCGAATGTATCGTTTAACCTACTTCGGTCTGTATAAAGGTGAAGAGTAATCGTATGTCCAGGTGTCTGCTCAATAGCCAACTCCATGTTCAAGATTCCTGTTCCATGTATACTAGTGTCCCAACCTTCAGGGACATCAACATATCCTCTTAATGCTGCTTGTACTTTTGCAGGGCTTATGCCAGAATTATTCATGATATACATTGCCGTCGCTGCTGTTACCAAGGGAGCTGCGAAGGATGTACCATCTGGCCCAGGTGCAGCCAAATCTATAATCGAACCCCAAGTTCTACCTGCCCAAAATCTATCATCTTTTCCTGTTGATGCTACAGTAATTACACTATTCATTCGTGCAGGGCTTACAGTGGCAACATCTCTGGTCATATTCCCCGCTCCTACTACAACAGTAATGCCTCTGTTTAGTGCATACTGTGCTGCAAGCTCAGTAGGAGTACTTGGTGAGTCTCGTAGTATTGCACTCCCAAAACTCAAATTAAGTACATCTGCTCCGTTTTGCACCGCCCAGTGTATTCCGTCAGAAATAATTAGACTAGTGGTTTGACCCCAATTGTCAAAAACTATTACGGGTAAAATTCGTATATTGTTTAACCTTGGAGTAGCATCTACAATTACTTCCGCTACGCGAGTTCCATGAGTACTAGCATTAAGAGTAATATCACTGTTATTGTTTATAACATTCCAGCCCTCTTCCATTCGCCCTTGTAAATTAGGTTGCGCAGAGTTAAAGCCAGAATCTATAACCGCCACGACCATTTGTCGGTGCACACTTCTATTGTAAGTATATGCAGCATAAACATCCAATCCTGTCCTCGTCACATTCCAAGGTGCCTCAAAACTACTTAATGAAGTTAATCCCTCAACCTCTTCAATGTACTCAATTGATGGTAAATCCGCAATAATATAAATATCCGGCTGAATCCAATTTATACTAGTAGCTTTAGAAAGGTATTCGTATACTACTTGTGTTCCCTGAACGGTTGCAAACTGCAAGATAGTCATGTTATCTGGACCTTCCAAAATATCTGTTGCTCCTAAACTTGTGAAATCTACTTCTCTCTCTACTCCAACGATTAACCTTCTTGTCTGGAAGTATCTGGTCAAAGTTATTTCCTGATTCTTCTCATCCCAAATCACTTCAAACCCCAGATATGCTCAATATTACAAGCAGATATCATCAAATATCCTTCCTGTCCCCTTCCGTACTCCTCATAGAACTTCTCATTCAATTGAGCAACCTCATAATATTTCCCCGTGTTCTCGTTAATCACACAAATCGGAAGTAATACCGCTCCATTCACAACCTGTGGAGTAACTTCCAGTTCCACATATGTGCCATCTATTCTCATATAGGGCTTTCCAACTTCAAATACGATACTTTCGAAAAATCCGTCACACCAGTTCTCTGCAACCAATCTGGAAGACTCTCTGAAATAATGGTAAAAATCAAACGACAACTCTTCTTCTAAATAATGGAAATCCAATTCACTAAAACTTGCTCCATATCCCACAATGGGCAAATTGCTGCTCAGTAATAGCAATACAACCAATAAAGTGGATACTAACAACTTACTTCTTCCTTTTTGCCTAAACATAGTTCCTCCTAGTCAGATGTGGTTTATCGAGTTTCTTTTTCTAAATAACAATGGAGAACGCCGACTACAATTTTTGCAAACCCAATAATTATTTACTACGTATATCAAGCCTTTTTGTTCGGATTTACGGATTTCTTGGTGTTCCTAACACAATTGGCACACCAAATGATCCATAGGCTAAGTATTGACGAATGAGTTCCAGACTTAATGTGTTTATCTCCATAGCACCATCGACCCAAACATCTGCCGCGCGGCGGTTCAAACATACAGGTAAGCCGAAGGAGTAGGCTAAGTATGTACGAAGTCTCTCTAAACCTATTGTGGTAACTGCACCTTCATCTAACACATCTCCCCACAGTGACCAGATGCCAAATAGGTCAATATTTCCGCCTTTTGTGCTGCCAAACAAGTCTATGACTACTGCGTCAGTGGTTGCATTTTCAATTTGTTGAAGCAATCTGATACCGAATCCTGACTGCCATTCGTATACTTCACACCAGTCTGTTGATGTGGCTCCATCCCCAATAGCCGGCCTGCGTAGCCCTGTTGTATGGTCAGTTCTACCTGAGACATCCAGTGTTTCCCCTCTGAACCAACCCCAGAAAGCATAACCTGGTCTGTTCGGTAATCCGTAGATGTTTCCAATCCTTAGTGCGTCCTCTATACCTTGCCATGTAGCCTGCGGTGTACCCGGTGTAACATGAACTACAACTACTGGCCTATCATTGACTATATCTGTGGTGTAATCTGCGAATGTATCCCAGATGTATTGATGGGGCGTATACAAATGGAAGGTTAAGGTAAATTCTGGTGCGGCTTCTTCGAGAGCAACAAAACTAATATTTAACTCCAAATCTTTTTGTTCCACGTGTGCCAATATTCCTAAAGATGTACCAATGGTTAAAAGTAATGCAGTGATAATCGCGGTAGACCTTTTTAGGTACTTTAACACTCTTACATTTTCGAACAAATTAAACATGATAATCTCCTTCCTATTAACCTAAACTTCTCTTCACCTATGATACGTGTATATTATATCATTTTCATATGAAAAAAATTAATTTTGTCATAAATGATTATATACCTACTAATACCATACTCTCAAACGGCCCCCCTACGCCCACGACATCATTAGCGTTTCCCTGTCTGTGTAAAAGAAGTTTAGCACACGGCGAAAAATGTCTAAAATGTAATTGCGACCAAAAAAGTGCTAAGCGATAAATTCACCTCAGAGGAAATCATATTTGGGCTGAAGAAGATGACATTTTCTTAAACAAGGAGCCAAGATTACGTCCTAGTCTATGCAAGAGTGGAATAAACCGATAGTGTTCACGATGTCTTTGTTTTAGAATAGGTTATGAAATTGTAAGTGCTAAGGAAATAAAAGTAAACCAATTGAATAGACTTTCCTTTGGTTCTTTGGTAGAATGATGTATAGTACCTGAACTTAAGGAGGATTTAAACGTTATGGCTCGTGTAACCCTGGAAAATTTGTACAAAATCTATCCCAATGGATTTGTCTCCGTAGAGGATGTATCTTTAATAATAAACGATGGTGAGTTTTTCACCTTTTATGGTCCCCATGGTTGTGGGAAATCTGCTATTTTACGGATGATTGGCGGCTTGGAGGAAATCACCTCCGGCAAGGTGTTTTTTGATGAAGATTTGATCAACGACATGCTTCCGCCAAACCGTCCCCTTGCCATGGCTTTCCAAAACTATGTGTTATATTCTCACTTCAATGTATATGACAATATTTCCTTAGGGTTAAGATTGCGAAACATTCCCAAACAGATCATTGAAGATCGGGTGAATGACGCTACTGATTTTCTGGGTATCCCCAAGATATTATCTGAAAAGGTAAAAACTCTTTCCCCAGCCGCCCGACAAAAAGTGGCTTTAAGCCGGGCTTTGGTCTGCAGACCGGCTGTATTATTAGTTGATGAAGATTTTGCACAACAAGATCCCAATTGTCGTAAAGATATGATTACAGATATTCGTAAGATTAATAAACAGCTCGGCATTACCATTCTTTATGTTACGAATGATTATCAAGAGGCAATTTCCGTCGGTGACCGAGTAGCTTTTATGGAGGAAGGGAAGATTATTAAGATAGAATCGACAACTGATCAGCAGATGACTACATCAATTTATAGGAGGTTCCTTTGAATTCTTGATAAATTGACAAACCTTATAAACGTAGGCGGACGGCCGGGAACCTTTCAGTTCAACCTGCTGTCCGCTCGCGCTTTTTTTGCTATATTCCCGACCGTGGGATGTAGTATTTTCAATTTTTATAAAGCGAGTAGAGAGGCTTTGAACCGCCTTCTGCTCAATTGATTTACTGTGGATTTTTGATCAGAATTTTATTCACTGCTACCACCAATGCATTCACCGAAGCTTCCACAATATCCATAGTCACCCCAACGCCCCAGTACATTTGTTGCTGATACATCAATCCCACATATGCAATTGCATTGGAGCGAGAGCCTTGAGTTAACGCATGCTCTTCATATATCATCAACTCATAATCCAGATTAAAATACGCCTTTAGCGCGTTATTCACCGCATCGAGACGACCATTTCCTTCGCCTTTTATGACCGTGGTCATCCCTCTGGTGGGCTCACTTAAACTTCCCTCCATGGTCATCGAATCTTCTTCACGATGGAATCTACAGAATTCCAAATTAAAGACTTTCTTGATCTCAATGTAATGACTACAGAAGTTTTCATAGATACCTTCCGGCGTTAATTCTTTATGCTCTTTATCCGATACATCTTTAATAAAATAGCCAACTTCTTCTCGCATTTTCTCCGGCAATCTGATGCCAAAACCTTGTTTTAAGATATAGCTTACGCCACCTTTTCCGGATTGGCTGTTAATCCGAATGATATCCGAATCGTACTCTCTCCCCACATCTCTTGGATCAATCGGCAGATAAGGTACGGTCCACAGCTCTGTATCGCT
>JGI20163J26743_11537856_pt1 | contig 10925 bp, 8 predicted proteins | sample TergutCu122P1_FD_26743 | JGI IMG/M metagenome (IMG submission 26743) | reverse complement strand
TTTCATATAACATTCTGAAGCACCCGACACCAGCAATGAAAACAAAAGCGGTGCCGGGTGCTGTATATTGCATCCTACTATTTCAATTTACTTTAGTCAAGTTATAATCTCTTGATAAACTTCTTCAATTATCTTAATCCTGCATGAACAGCTTCCACATTTGCTGCAGCTTCCTCTGGAGTAACTCTTCCTGCAAATAAATCTACGATTTGGATTTTAAGTTCTTCTGTAACAGGAGTTGGGAAAATCCAATCCGCATAGTTCATCTTAGGAAGAGGTAACTGTGCTGTAAATGGTTCGGTTAGGAATATAGGATGAAGTTCCGCTTGCCTGTTGTACCCAGGATGGAAAGTGATGCATCCCATATCTTGAGCTAGAGCATGAGCAGCCTCCCAGCTAATCATATGGTCTACAAAAGCAACTGCACCAGATACTGACTCCGTATCCGCATTAATCATTAAAGCCATATTGCCCCAGAACTGAGTCCCCTGAAGTTCTGCACCGCTTCTGTATCTTGGCAAGAATGTTGTACCAATGGTAAATGGAATATCATCAATGCCATTATCAAAGGTTCCTGGCCACCATGCGCCGTTGTAAAGCATCGCTGCTAACTCGCCACCCCACGACATAATAGCAGCAGTATGGTCTTGTGACTCATATCCAACCGTGAAAATACCACCTTGTCCCATTCTTTGTAAAGCATCAAAAACCGTCACAATAACTTCGGACTCATCCCATCCAACTTCACCTGAGTTAATTGCATCCGGATAGTCTGGCGGTGCCATTTGCAACAAATAATCACCAAACATCAAAATTCCTGGCCACATCCCTTGATTTCCAAAGGCCACTGGTTGCATGCCTGCTGCCCTTATTTCTTCAGCAATATCGGACATTTCTTCAATAGTCATAATAAGCGGAATATCTATTCCGTTTTCATCCATAAAATCTGCGTTATAGTACAATGCTTGCCACAAAAATGCCCCCACATAATTCATGGCATAAATCCTTCCATCTGCTCCTAATGATTCCAAGAAGTCTTCATATGTATTTTCGCTCCATCCTCTTTCTTCAAAGATATCCGTAAGGTCAAGAGCTGCACCAGCTTCAATAAATTCGCTTAACATCTCGCCTACGTTAACTGCCATTACATCGGGAGCAGTACCGCCAGCAATGGCCATTCTTGTTTGGGTTTTGAGGTCTTCTGATTCAAAATAGGTAATTCTCAAATCATACTGTGGAAAAAAATCTTCAAAGGAATCTATATGGGCTGTAAGTTGAATTCCCTCTGACAGCATCCATACCTCCACAACTTGCCTTTCTCCATCTGGAGCCGCTTCTTCCGGTGCTTCTGTTTCGTCAGTGTCATCAGATGCATCTTCTTGTTGTTCTGCTGGCGCTTCCACTGGTGCATCTGCATCGTTGGCGCATGCCGAAACAACCATTACCAATGCCAAAATCAGTGCTAAAATTGTTACTTTTCTCATTTTTTCTTACCTCTTTTCTTTTAATTTAGTTTACTTACCTACCCTTCTTTGTTTACCTGCCTGTATAATCATTTGCCTTATTCATTATTTTGATAAAAATAATAGAAAAGAACACAATGAGCACAAATAATATCATAGACGCAGCGCTAGCCAAGCCAAGTCTATTTTCCACAAATGCAGTGTTGAAAATAAAGATTGAAGTTACACGAGTTGCATTTCCCGGACCTCCCGCTGTCATTACTCTTATCAAATCAAAAGCCCTAAAGCCTCCTATCATATTCAATGTTGCTGCTACCATCAGTGTTGGCAACAAAAGAGGAAACACTACACTGCGGAATTGCTTGAACTTGCTGGCTCCATCTACTTCAGCAGCTTCAAGAACGTCGGAAGGAATATTCATCATCGCTGCGCATATGAGTACCATCCCAAAACCTGACCATTGCCAAATGGCAGGTACAAATGCAAAATAGATTGCTAAATCAACATTGCCTAACCAATTCATAGGGTTACCCATATCCATTAATCCGATCATGCTCAGTCCATTATTGAGTAAACCAAGTAGAGGATTATAAATCAGTGTCCACAGAAGCCCTACTGATACCATAGACATCATCATTGGCATAAAAAGAATCGTTCTCGTTATACCAGCTACAAGCTTTGTCTTTGCGATGTACTCTACTATCACACCGAGAAATAATCCTGTCATAGGTAATATCACCACAGACATAATCACCCAGACAAACGTCAATCTAACCGATAACCAAAAATGTTCTGAATGGAACAATGCAATATAATTCTCTACTCCTGCAAATTCAAGGGGACCAAGTCCAGTCCAATCCGTAAAAGAGTAACCAATTGAAACGGATAAAGGGTAGTAAAGAAAAGCAATGATCATAACAAAAGATGGAACCAAAAACAAATATGGTTTAATATCAATCGGCTTTTTCACTCTCATGTTATGTCCCCCTTATCCTTTTACTGCCGCTGCAGTCATACCTTTTATAAAATACTTCTGCAGCACAAGATATAAAATCAATATAGGTACTATAGCAATAGATAAAATAGCAAACAGACTCGCATAATCTATGGTCCACTGGGCGAAGAAAACCGGAATTGCAGTCTGGATGGTTCTGTTTTCAGGTGAACGAAGAAAACTAAGCGCAAAAAGGTACTCATTCCATGCGAAAAGAGATTGGAAAATCATCACCGATGCAATAATCGGTTTGGACAAGGGAATAAGTATTTGTGCAAAAAAGCGCAACTCTGAACTTCCATCCATCTTTGATGATTCAAAAAGCTCCATAGGCACCTCTTTAAAGGCGTTATTAAACAATATTGTAGAAAGTGGAATTCCGCCTGCAACATAAGCTAGGATAACAGACCAAGAAGTATCTAATAAACCTAGATCTCTGAACATAATAAACAGCGGAATCAGGATAATCTGACCAGAAACAATCTGACCACCAAGAATCAGCAGAAACAGAGTGTCTTTCCCTTTTAACCTTAAAAATGCAAAGGAAAACGCAGCTAGTGATGAAACAATCACGTTAATAGAAACGCTCACAAAAGTAATAAATACACTATTGGTTAAAGCCGTAGTGAAATCTGCTCTTTCCCAAGCACTTGCAAAAATTCCAAAATCAATATTGTAGGGTACACCAAGTGGATTCAAGAAAATCTCTTGGGTAGTTCTCATGGAATTGGTCACCATCCAAATAATCGGATAGAAAGACACAACAACAATCACAGTCATCATGATGACCAATAACATGCGTATCAACATCCCTTTATGTTTGTTACTGTTCATTCCACCTTCCTCCTGTAGTCAGACTGGAAGTTACATTTATAGCTCTTTTTCCATTCGCTCTAACACATCTACATATGTGAAATCAGATATAGGCAAATCAACCCTTCGATGTTCAAGGGCACTTAGTCCAGCGGCTTCTAGTATTTCGTATCCTTCATAGCTGATGTCTATATTGCATGGATGAATTTTCGTATCATCGTCCAACCAATCCGCTAATTGTGCCAGATATGGTGTTTGTATCTTCTGCTCCTGCTCAACCCAGCCCTCTGTTGACCCTTTACACATGAACGGATTCTCCGGAGTGAAGCAACCCCATTCTCCATTGGTTTGGGCCCATACATATCCAGTATCTCCATAAACCGTCATGCGATTGTCAACCCAAAATTCCACATTCATCCTAGAAGTATGCTGTGGAGAATAATATCCACTTTCGATAAAGAGTCGAACACCGTTTTTCATCTTCGCCTGTGCCATAAGATATTCTGCATAAGGATGATTATCTTCAAGGGTCTTTCTGCCATGAATATGTCCTACCACACTGTCAGCCCCAATACCATCATTTGCCCAAAGAGCATAATCCACATAATGAGTAGCAAGGTAAGGCATCCACGCTGCCATGGTGATATGAATCATGTAAGGTTGCCCGATGACTCCTTTATCTAAAATGCTTTTGAATTTCTCCAACGAAGCAAGATATTTTTGCTGGTGACAGACAATCGCTTTTACATTATTTTCGTTACACAGATTGCGAATATCATAAGCTTCCCTCAAGGATAATGCCATTGGCTTTTCAAAAGCCAATGCTTTTGCACCGTTTGCGATACCCAGTTTGACATATTCCTTCCGAATTTCAGGATGAGTAACAAAGCAAAATATATCAGGTTTGGTCGTCTTCAACATTTCCTGGACAGTTGAAAACTCTCGAAGTTCCCCAAATCTTTCTTTCGTTTCTGCCACTGCTTTTGGACTCGGGTCAAAAATCCCAACAATTTCAAACCTTTCTGGATTCTCATAAAATCCCTTCACATGAGTTTTCCCTCTACTGCCAAGACCAGCAATAGCTACTGTATATTTTTTCATATACCCTCCAACCTTAAATAATCACTCCAACTTTTTTTGCTTCACTTCTAACATGGGCTGCTGCCACATCGTACTCTTGCTCAGTATCAAGATGCTCCATCAGTGCTGGCATATCTCTTGGCAACTGATGGATTGCCTTCATTAAGGCTTTGAAATTAATGATTCCTTCTCCTGGAGGTACCTCTTCCAGAATAACACTTATTGCAGGCTCTTTTAGTTTTACATCTTTTATATGAGCTGAAACTATATACTTTCCTAATACTCTAACCGCTTCATCAATGATCTTTTCATGAGAAAAATACTTCCGTGGGTCACCGATAAGATTCACAATGTCAAAATGTACACCAAATTTTTCACGATCAACAGCTTTTACAAGCTTTTCAATGCTTTCCACCGAATCTACTATATTAAATGGAAACATTTCGTATGTGAAATATGTTGTTTTTGGTTTCACCGTATCGATGAAATATCTTGCCATGTCCACAGCATCCGCAAAAGCATCCTCAGAAAAATTCTTTGCACTGTGCACAGAGTTTCCATTGCCGTGACAATAAGAGCCCCAAATATTAACCACACACCGAGCCCCCAACTCTTCAGCAAGATAAAATGTCTCCAACATTTTATCTCTATGATATTTTCTGGTTGCCTCATCAGTATCCATGATGTTTTCCCAATAACCAGCTTCTGCCAACAAGATGCCCGCTTTCTCAAAAGCTTCTCGAGTGGCCTTGATTAATGCACCATCTTTCAAATCAATTTGAGGAACATATGCTGCAGTGTATCCTTTTTCTTTATGCTTTGCCACCAACAACTCTGGATCTGTCCCCGCAACACTGTGGCTTTCTCCTGCACCTGCTACTTTGGACTCCTCTAGGAAAATTGGTCCTCCGAATTTCACCATCTTCGATCACCTCCTCTTTAAAAATTGGTCTGCGTCAGGATTGCCTGGTCCAAAATGTTTAACCATAACAAGATCACAGGTTTTACTACTATTGGTAATAGTAACGCCTTTTAGTGCTGCCTCTTTCACAACATACATTTCATCAGCTGTCTGTTTGTCATAACGAATCATGGCAGGTGTCTCTATTGAATTGCCATTTATCGTGCCAAATCCTTCCATCATTAAAAGTCCATAAGATGCGGAATCCACAATCGTTACTGTACGCCCTGGCAACACGCGAAGTTCTTTGCCTGAAAACTCACTCGACCCATAAACAATCCATTTTTCTTCATATCCATCTTCTTCAACGTCAGCGTTTATTGTTATTGGTTCGTGATAATGATTCGCCTTGAAATTGGGATCCATATTTGCTTCCCAATCCAATACATCAACAATGAAGTCATAATCCTTTCGCTTCTCAGGCGGAATAAAGCGCACAGCTAAGTCCTTTTCTGTATAACTATCGCGAATCATAGACTGCCAAAAGAGTGAAGTATCACTCACTCTCTGAGGTTCATAGGTTACCAAACTACCCGGCGCATGCAAAATACCAGCAGGAATATCCCATCCTGTCCCAACTCGAAGCTTATATGCTTGAGAATATTCCAAAATGCCGTTATCGCCATATTTTGCCCAATCCATTAAACATTTTTTTATATCTTCCTTTGTAGTTCCTGGTATTACACCGAAAAAAGTATACGCACTATCATAATCAATAGCGTTCAGTTGCTTTGGGAAATAATAGGCTTCCGGCTTAGGAGTTACTCCCAGCCATGAACAATCTTTATCCATTAGATGAACATGATGTCCAATAGGTGTTTGAAAATCAAATAGCTTTGCAAAGGAAAGTAAGCTGCCATACTTTTCCATCTCCTCTACACCTATAATCATGTCCCCTGCTTGCTCTATCGCATCTTTGAAAAGAATTCTCTCTTTATCCTCACCAATTACAACTTGACTTAAGCCCTCATTCTCAACAGTAAGTTCACCATTATCTGCCATTCCAGTGGATGAAAGCCAACGCTCTGTAATTGCACCTTTTTCAGCCCCTCTAATGTACATATCCCTAGGATCTAGCTTTAACCTTTTGCCTGGCAAAAGATATTTACGCGCGACCCAACAAGGGAGCAGATTTAGCACACCATTCTTCTTTTTGATTTCGCTTTCAATGATAACCCTAATGCTCATTTTGTCCATACTACCTTCCATTCTGCCGATGTTCAGGCGTGTTTTTTCTCTTCCTAGATTACCTCAAGTGATAAATGTTTAGTAGGCTAATCGGTTGTTGTAATTTATTTAATTTATACGTATAAGTTACATGTATAAATATAAAGTGCTTATTTTCACTTTTCTTTTGTCAACTATAACATCAATTCATATGCTCGTCAACATTGTTTTCGATAATTTGCACAAAAATTATTCATTATTCGCTAATTTTCCAGTTGTATTTCACTTCTGTTTATATTATAATTCATATAAATAACCATCACATTTGATTGAATCCCCTGGATTGTTTATCCTATTGATATTTAATTGATATCAAGGAGCCTCCTTGAACATTCACAGTTGCTTGTTGGTTTACGGTACATGTCAGTGAGCGCCCTTTGCTCACTTACTATATGCGATAGAACTGCTACGCAGTTATGTCTTCGCGACCTATACTGATGTGTGCAAGAAGTATCGACAGCCTGTATCCGCAAGGGTGAAAACGCTCTCAACTATGATAAGTACGAAACTAAAAACAATGATAATGAAAGATGTGTAACCTATGACTAGACCGCCCACAATGAATGATGTAGCAAAAGAAGCCAATGTTTCCCAAGCCACTGTTTCTTACGTAATTAACAATTCTGCTTCTATTTCCCAAGAAGTCCATAAAAGGGTCAATGATGCCATCGCAAAATTAGGATATGTGACCAACTCAAATGCCAAATCACTCAAAACACATCAAACCAATACTGTAGGTGTTCTTATCCCTGATATTGATAGCGGCTATTATTCAGAGATGATTAGAGAAACTGAATACTTTTTGCGTAGAAATGGTTATATTATGTTTCTATGCAACACTTCCTATAATCCAGAGCTGGAAAGGCAGTATGTTACCACCCTAATCGAGCAAAATGTTGCTGGCATCATCATTGGATATGGACTTGCCGACCAAACCATTTATACACAAACCAGAAATCATAATAAAAAAATTGTGGTGGTGGATGATTTGATTAAATTTGACAATGTAGAAATCCCGTCCATTGAAATAGACAACATTAAAGCTGGCAAAATCGCTGTATCTCACTTGTTGGATACAGGTGCTAAGAAAATCTGTTTTGCAAGCGAACCACTGTTCAACAGATCATTGAAAAACCGATACAAAGGATTCTGCGCAGGAGTAGCAAAGCATCATCTTACTGATGACAAATGGTGTTCCATTGTTGAAGAGCGTCAATATAAAAAAGTAGAGATGGGATATAATATTGGCGCCAAAATTTTATTAGACGGTGAAATTGATGCGGTATTCGCAACCTCTGACAACCTGGCCTATGGCATTGTCCAAAAGCTAATGGAATACGGCAAAAAGATACCACAGGACATTGTCATCATGGGTTTTGATGATATTCCTCTAGCGCAGTATATGACACCGAAACTCTCCACCATCTCACAACCCATTCACGACTTTGCTCGTCTTGCTGTAGGGGCGTTATTTGATAACACTCAAAATAGCTCCCAAGGCTTTTCATATGAACCTTTGGAGCCTCTGCTGATTGTTCGAGAATCCACATTGCACCATTTCAACGGGAAAAGCTAGGGAGAGGACTTAAGCTTAATCGATAATTTTGTAGAAGAAGTAAATACATGCCTGGAAATCATAGCAAATGAAGGTGCATATGAATTGATGAAACAACTGGAGAGGCAATTCAACATGAATGATATGCTGACATAATTTGATCTAAAAGACCATGCCATTGGGTTGAAAACAGGTTGAAAATGGGTTGAAAAATATTTCTTGCCACATTGACAAATTCCGAAGATTGTTATATACTTATCTTCGTTGCAGATGAACATATTTGCGCGTGTGTGGTTAGCTCAGCTGGATAGAGCGTCTGGCTACGGACCAGAAGGTCGGGGGTTCGAATCCTCTACCGCACGTAAAACCCTTTAGAATCTAGGTTCTGGAGGGTTTTTCATTTATCGTCGGATGAATTCTTCATCCCCCCAATGAAGTGCCACGACCACAAGCTGGGCTCCTTCTTTTCGAAGATGAGCAATATCTTCTGGTATAGCGGGAACATCATCCATAACATGAGATTGGAAACGTCGCATCGCCCATGGCAGAGCACCATATGGGATAAGAGATTTCAACCCGTTTCCAAGTGATAAAACGAATAAAAATCTTTTGTTTTATAGACATTATTGATGATTCATGATATCTTTAATCAAAAGCCATTCCATGAGGCAAGAATAGTGAAAGGGGTTTGATGATGAACGGAAAAGAAAAATTAAAGTTGGCTTTAAGCCATCAAGAAGCACCACTTTTATTTGATATTGGCGGAACACCTACAACTGGAATACATTGTATTGTTGTTGAAAAGTTGCGAGAGTATTATGGTTTAGAAAAAAGACCTGTTGTGATTGTAGAAGCAATGCAGATGCTGGGAGGCTTGGATCAAGATTTAAAAGAAATCATGGGAATTCAAACAGAGTCCCTCTTAGCAGACAAAGGCATGTTTGGCTTTAAACAAACAGATCAGTTCAAAGAGTGGAAAACCCCTTGGGGACAAGAAGTCATCATACCTAAGGATTTTAATACCTCAAAAGACGACAAAGGAAACACCTATATCTATGCTTGCGGTGATATGAACTATCCACCTGCAGGTTGCATGCCAGAGGGAGGCTATTACTTTGATGCCACCAATCGGGCCCCTGAGTTTGATGAAGATAATTACAACGTTCAAGACAATTTGGAAGAATTCGGTCCCATCTCCGACGAAACTTTAGATTGGCTTAGAAAGGAACGTAATCGCTTAGAAGACTCCCCAAATGCAGTAATCGGCACTTTAGGCGGGGCAGGCCTGGGAGATATTGCTTTGGTTCCAGGAATTATGCTTAGAGAACCTAAAGGGATCAGAGACATAGAAGAATGGTATGTTTCAACCGTCATAAGGCAAGATATATTGCATGAGATATTTGAATATCAAACCACCTGCGCACTGGAGAATATAAAAAAGATACATGATGTTTTGGGAGAAACCATACAGGTGAATTTTGTTTGTGGTACCGATTTAGGAACTCAATCCGCTCAGTTTTGCTCCAACGAAACCTATCGCAGTTTGTATATGCCTTATTACAAAAGAGTAAATGGCTGGATTCATGAAAATACCACCTGGAAAACATTCAAACATTGCTGCGGAAGCGTCTTTAATTTGATTCCTGATTTTATAGAATCGGGATTCGATATTTTAAATCCCGTTCAGTGGACCGCAGCAAATATGGCAAAAGAAGATTTGAAGAAACATTACGGCAAGGACATTACTTTTTGGGGTGGTGGCGTAGACACCCAGAACACCTTCCCCAACGGAACACCCCAGCAGGTAAGAGAGCAAGCACTACAGTGTTGCGAAATCCTCGCTAAAGGTGGCGGATTTGTTTTTAATACCATCCACAATGTTCTTCCTGATGTACCTGTTGAGAATGTAGTAGCTTTAGTTGAAGCAGTGAAAATCTTTAATGGAGAAAGGTAATGCCAGACCTCTAAAGCTGACCGACCAAAAAACAAAATGGTCGGTCAGCTTAGGAATTAATAGAATTTCTTCCCAAAAACCTCTCGTAATTTGTCTACCGCTATTTTTGGTTTGCGTTCTGGAGTCAACAAACCATTCACCTCTTGCATCACGTCAGTTAGCTGAGTATAGCAAAAACCACTGTACGACCTGCTCTTAATAAAGATATCCGTTACTGCCTCTAATCTTTCTAAGAACTCTTCTTCTGTTTTCACTTTATCAAAATAACCCCAGCTCTCCTCGTCAGAATCACTAAAAGCGATTCCGCCATATTCTGTCATCAGAATAGGTTTCCCATTGCGAGTGACACCATCCGCATAAATCATTTTTCCAGTCAAACCCCGTTCAATTACTTTTTCTACATCATCATATTTGTCCGTGTTGTTTTGGAAAATAGCATAATCATGTATCGCACAGATATCACAAGCATCTGGCTGTTCCCAACCATCGTTTGAGCTTACTAAACGGGTTTTATCCAAAGCTTTTGCGGTATAATAAAGTGCTTGCGCAAAATCTTGCTTCTGTTTCTCAGAAACAATGCCTCGTACCCCCCAACTCTCGTTAAGAGTCGCCCATGTGACAATACAAGGATGATTATAATCCCGCATGATAAACTCACCTAGTTCAGCTTGGGCGTTAATTACAGCTTTGCTGTTAAACATATAAGAACTTGGCAATTCGCCCCATACCAAAAGGCCTAGTTTATCTGCCCAATAATAATAGCGAGGGTCTTCAATTTTCTGATGCTTTCTGGCACCGTTAAAGCCCATCTCTTTTGTCAGTTTAATATCATCGATAATCGCTTGATCACTTGGAGGAGTTAGCAGTGAATCTTCCCA
>JGI20163J26743_11537858_pt1 | contig 10942 bp, 11 predicted proteins | sample TergutCu122P1_FD_26743 | JGI IMG/M metagenome (IMG submission 26743) | reverse complement strand
CAGATTGACAAATTGTGGATTGCACGAGCTATTTGAACTATTTATTCAATATACTAAGTTGCGAACACTATACTGTGTCCAATAATGTGGGAATGCCTCACAATGTCTAGAATGCATGTAAGTTTTCGCATATCAACCAAGCTCATACATGACAGCTTTTGAGAAAGTGCATTCCAGTTGTTTATACTGACTTCATCTTTATCTTGTAAGATATATTTTTTTAGGTTTGGAATAACGGAATCCACATCTGTAACTGACAAGGTAGCTTCTTCTTGATCCGGAGCCATCAATCTTGCTAACTTACCTGTAGTTCTAATCCAATTCGGATCATTTGTAATAGGAAGTTCTAGCCATAATTGATTATTCGGATATTCACTATTTGTTATCTGTATCCTCATATATTTGCCCTCCTTTCGTTTTATTGTCCTGCAACGCAACACAGTACCATAACACTTTTTAAATAGCTATCACAACATTTCTATAGTTAATTTATATCGCTGAATTATAAAAGCACTTATAATCAACCGAAATAAATCATTACTAATAAGCCTGTGATCGCAAAGTTCGTCAATTGTTAAACGACACCCACCGTAGTAGAGATCTTTTGCAGTCTGAATCAAGATGTAATCATCTCGGCTAGTTTCACTTGTATCTATCTTTTTGAAGTCGATAGTGTTGCCGTATAATGCCAAACGAGATTTTTTCCATAGGGTTTGGTTCGCTGATAATAGAAAAACCACCGCAGTACAAGATATTGTTTCTCTTGTCATCACGGTGGCTATTGATACTGTTCGTTTGAAATGTGCTTCATCTTTAAACGGATTGCAGGTCTGTGGCAATAAAAGGCAGCATATTCGTTCTGTCAGTTTTTTTACGCCTATTTCTTTGGCAAAACATTCGACTAGCTTACTAAACATTAGGCATTTTGCATGACCCTCAAAATAATCACAATTGTTGGCATTTCTACAGACCTGTTTTTCTTTTTCTGTTTTTAGAAAGTATTTGCAAATGCGATTAATAACAACAGGTTTAGACTTTGTCTGAATTTCTCGCTCTCCTGATTTGAAACCGGGTGGGAGCATCATCATCATCTCAATGTTAGCAAGAGAGGTTTCTCTCAAATAATATTTTGGCATTTTTCATCTCCTTTCAGATTGTCTTCAAAACACAAAAGCGGCCGAAATCTTTTTTTAAAGATTCCGACCGCTCTATTTTTTTATTTTTTATGAAGTTTTTTCTTAACTAAACATTTTACATTAATATAATAAATATTTTCCCCACTAACTAACTTTTTGTTGATTTTACTTCAAACCCAAGCTAAGGTATAGATGCGCACAAAAGTGAGGTGAGCATATGGCGCAGAATAAAAATATGAAAGGATGTTTTATCATGGAATCGTTTAACGAACATTTCCGTCATTTCTTAACCGAGTGCATGAACAATGCTCTTTTGCAACTAAAAACTGACCCTATTTATTCCGACTTAAAACAAAAGCGAGTAATTATACATTCGCAGATTGCTAAAAAAGTAGGATTTGACCTTTCAGAAGAGTATCTAGACCTTACCAATATGGTTCATAGTATGGAGCTAAATTCCATTTTTCTTTGTGGAATAATCACACATTCAGACATATGCAAGCGGTTTGATCCATCGTCATCTGAGTATAGGAAGTTTATTAAAGAATTTTTAAGTTGAAAATTTTTAACGGACAGGTTCACATCTGTTCGTTTTTTTATATAAATATCTATTTTTTGCTTTTATGAGGGTTCAACTCAGGTTTTATGTGGATTTTTTCTAATTACACACATAGAAACGGACATCTAGAAATCACTCTAAATGTCCGTCTAAATGACTTGTATTACTGGCTTTAAGGGCCTTTTATACAAAATCACCTATTACCTTGGTGCGAGAGGCGGGACTTGAACCCGCACACCCTATTGAGTACATGCCCCTCAAACATGCCTGTCTGCCGATTCCAGCACTCTCGCATTACTCACAAGGAGTATTTATAACAGATTACTTTTAACATGTAAATGAGAAAACATTGCCTCGCTTAGAACAAGTGTACAAGCACTCCACTCAATAGCTTGGGCTCAAACCATGTAGATTTTGGCGGCATAACTTGACCTGCATCAGATACATTCATTAACTCTTCCATAGCTGTAGGATACATTGAAAATGCTACTGCCATTTCACCGCTATCCACTCGTCGCTCCAACTCTTTTAATCCTCGAATTCCACCTACAAAATCAATACGATTGTCTGTTCTGGGGTCATTTATTCCCAATAACGGAGACAATATGCGATCTTGTAAAACAGATACATCCAAAGTACCGATAGCATCCGATTTTAATGACTTAACTATTACTTTATACCACTGACCTGCCATATACATACCAAACTCAAACTTACCTCCCGGTTTAACCGGACCTGAGCTTGGCTCCACAGTACCTATCTTTTTTAACTCTTCAATAAACTCTGCCGGCTCCATGCCGTTTAAATCCGTAACAATACGGTTATAATCCATAATCTCCAACGCATCGTGAGGGAAAATTACACCAAGGTAAAAATTATGCTCAGCTTCTGGTTGAGGGGTTTTCGCATTACGCATCTCTGCCACTTTTGCAGCTGTCGCATTTCTGTGGTGACCATCAGCAATATATAAGCAAGGTATTTGCTTAAACGCCTGCTCTAACTGCTTTTGTACTTCTGTATCATCCACTACCCACAGTTCATGTCGTACACTGTCAGCAACAAAGTCATAAACAGGGTTTTTATCCTTTATCCAGTCTGCCATTAGTGCTTGGGGAGTTGCTTGACCGGACACTGCATCTGCACGGTATGCCAAGAAAATCGGACCGGTATGAGCATTACAAGCTATCATATGGTTAATTCTATCAATTTCTTTTTCTTTACGCGTAAATTCATGCTTTTTGATTAAACCTTTTTCATATTCTTCTACACTAACACAAGCAGCCAAGCCGACTTGAGCACGTCCGTTCATAGTTAATCTATAGACATACAAATTCGCTTGCCCATCTTGAACTAATATGCCATCTTTAATTAATCCATCTAAATTTTCTTTCGCCTTATCATAAACAGCTTGGCTATAAGGATCCGTGTCCGGCGGCAAATCAATTTCTGCTTTGTCCACATGTAAAAATGAATGTGGATTACCTTCTACCATAACACGTGCTTCTTCTGCATTCATTACATCATAAGGCAATGCCGCCACTGCTGCTGCGTACTCCGGTTTCGGACGCACCCCGTGAAAAGGTTTTACTGTAATACCCATTATATCACCCTCACTTTAACAATATTATCTAACTTTGCTAACTCGTCTGCAACTCCACTTGATACATCACTGCCTACATCCAAGATAGTATAGGCAAAGTCACCTTTGCTATTACTAATCATGTTATCAACATTAATACCTTTTCCTGCAAACAAGTTAGTAATATCACCAAGCACACTTGCCTCATTACGATGTACAACACAAACACGCTTTTTACCTACATAGGGTATTTCGCAATTAGGGAAATTAACAGAGTTTTTGATATTACCATACAACAGATAATCTCTCAACTGTGCTGAAGCCATTGTAGCACAATTATCCTCTGATTCTGGTGAAGAAGCACCTAAGTGCGGAATAGTAACTATTTTCTCGTTCTCCAATACACTTTCATCAGGGAAGTCTGTTACATAACAAGCTACAATACCATCAGCAATAGCTTGTTTCACTGCTGCATTATCAACCAGTTCTGCCCTTGAAATATTAATCAAACGCAATCCTTTCTTACACTTAGCAAAAACTTCGCTGTTAAACATACCTTTGGTTTTTGCATTGGCAGGTATGTGAAGAGTAATATAATCAGATTCTGAAAAGATAGTATCCAAATCTGGTGCTTTACGCACGTTTGGACAAAGACTCCAAGCAGCATCCACTGAGACATAAGGGTCATAACCAATAACCTTCATACCCAAGCCACAAGAAGCATTAGCTGCCAACACACCGGTAGCACCTAACCCAATTACACCTAAGGTTTTACCGGCCAACTCCGGACCAACAAATTGGGACTTGCCTTTTTCAACCATTTGTGCCACACCGGTTTGTCCGGCTAGACCCTGTACCCAATTTATCCCGCCAACTATATTACGAGATGCAAGTAGCATTCCTGCCAGTACCAATTCCTTAACAGCGTTAGCGTTAGCACCGGGAGCATTAAAAACAACAATTCCTTTCTCCGTGCAATAGTCTACCGGAATATTGTTAACACCGGCACCTGCCCGGGCTATGGCTTGTAATTCATCATTTATTTCCTCTTGTGGTATCACTTGGCTTCTAACCAGGATACCTTCCGGATTTTTTTCTTCAGAAGAAACGCTAAACTGTGCTGTCGGAAACTCTTGAATCCCACACTGGGCAATCTTGTTTAATGTAAGAACTTTAAACATTGGCATATACCACCTTTATGCGTTTTTTTCAAACTTCTTCATAAATTCAACTAAAGCTACTACCCCTTCTGTAGGCATAGCATTGTAAATACTTGCACGTAAACCCCCTACCAAACGGTGACCACTTAAGTTTACCAAGCCTTCTGCTGCCGCTTCCTTAACAAAACGCTTATCCAGATCATCATCACCGGTTGCAAAAGGGACATTCATCAAGGAACGATCTTTTTTCTCCGCAAGCCCTTTAAACATTGCGGAGCTGTCTAGGAAATCATACAGTATTTTAGCCTTGGCTTCATTAATTTTTTGGATACCGACTATCCCACCTTGCCCTTTTAACCATTCTAAACAAAGTTTAGCCATATAGATGGCATAAGTTGGTGGCGTATTATGCATTGATTTTGCTTTAACATGAGTTTTGTATTGGAAAATTGAAGGCAACTTCGCTGCAGCTTCAAGTTCTACCAAGTCCTCACGAACGATAACCACTGTCACGCCTGCTGGTCCTATATTTTTTTGAGCACCTGCATAGATAAGACCGTATTTAGAAACATCCATCACTTCCGATAAAATATTGGAAGACATATCAGCTACTAAAGGTACGTTTCCTGTATCCGGCAAACTAATATAACGAGTACCGCATATGGTGTTGTTAGATGTAATATGTACATAATCAGCATCAGCTGAATACCCTTTTATTTCGGGAATATAGGAAAAGTTTTTATCTTCGGATGATGCCAGTACATTTGCTTCCAAGATACGTGATGCCTCTTGATAAGCTTTTTCAGCCCATACACCTGTAAGAACATAGTCCGCCTTACCATTTTTTTGCAAGTTCATAGGAATCATGGCAAACTGTTGTGATGCTCCACCTTGCAAGAATAAAACCTTGTAATTTGAAGGAATTTGCATCAATTCACGCAATAATTCTTCAGCTGTTTCTATAATCTCCTCATACACTTTAGAACGATGGCTCATTTCCATAACCGACATGCCGGCATCACCATAAATAACCATTTCACTAGCAGCTTTCTCTAGAACTTCTACCGGCATTACCGCCGGACCTGCGGAAAAATTAAATACTCTCATGCTCTCGCTCCTATCATTGTATTTTTTTACATATTATAATTATAATCTTCAGACTATATAAAGACAACAGTTATTTCCATTGTATTTTGTATGATAATATCATCTTCTTGGTGGTGCTACATGAACCGCTCTGCCAAAAAGACTTTCTACTTCCTCTCCTAAACCTTCACTAAATGTCGGGTGTGGGTAAATGATAGCAGCAAGCTGCGAGGCAGTTACTTTTGTCCCTATAAGTGCCGTAATCACACCTATTAAATCCGTGGCTACACATAAAAGTAGCTCCCAGTAAAACCTCAGTTTCTTCATCAAAGATGAGCTTCATTAAACCTCGCTCTCCCTTTTCTATCATAGTCTTTCCATTTCCGGACATGACATACTTGCTGGTTTTAACAGAAATATCCGCTTTTTTTGCCTCATCGGCACTAAGACCTACAGTGGCAATTTCCGGATCTGTATATACACAACCGGGTATGAGAGACATATCCATTTCCGGATGTATGGGTAGAAGATAACCTGCAAAATACCACTTAATAAGAAATTTAGTCAATCGTAAATAAAAATTTATTATGCTAATCTTCGATTAGAATTTTCAATAGTAGTTATATGGTTTATAATATGAATATTTAGATGATCCTTTCAAGCCCTTCTACTACAGTCTTCCCTGGTATTCTCCCTCTTTTAGCTATGGCTGCTCCGTTAATTTCTTTAATATCCATAGTCATGTCAATGGGGGACCTTCCTGAAATATAACTGCCAACTCCAAAAGCATCTGCTCCCGCTTCTATATGTTGCTCTATCCTTTCAGGAGTTAATCCACCCGAAACAAAAATCTTTACATGACTATAACCTGCTTGGTCTAATCTTGCTCGGACTTCCTTGATGAGCTCAGGTCTTACGCCTCCTCGCTCACTAGGTGTATCAAGTCTAACACCATAAAGTCTTTCTTTTAAAGCATTGGCAACTCGCAGAGTTTCCTCAGCCTCATCTTTAAATGTATCAACCAATATCAAACGTATTGCATCTTCAGGCATATGCTGATCATAAGCTTTAGTTGCTTCTACCGTATCACCGATAATCAGAAAAAGGGCATGGGGAGCTGTTCCCACCGGTTCCCGACCAAAAAGTTTGGCACCTAAAATACAACTGGCACCACTGGCCCCTCCAACAAGGGCAGCCCTATCCATAACAGGAGCTACACTTGGGTGAACGTGTCTTGCACCAAAGGAGAAAAATGGTTTTTCTTTTACAATTTGTTTGACTTCGTTGGCCGCTGCTGCCCAACCACTGGAATGTGCAAGTATTCCCAGTAAAGCAGTTTCATGAATTCCAAATTCACCATAAGATCCTTCTATTCTCATTATCACATCTTTAGCCTTAAAAACATGTCCTTCTTTAAAGGCCCAAACCTTAAGGTTTTTTCCGGCAAGAAGGTTCTTAACCTCTTCCACACCTGCCAAAACTCCATCTCTTCTGGGAAATATCTCGGCTGTAACTGTTGTATCCAACAGGCCTTGTTTTTGTAATATTTCCCTGGTTCTTACAAAGTATATGTCCGTAACTGCCCCACTGGCTATTTCCTCATGCTGGGCCGAAAAAAAAGGCCTGTCCTTATCTATTTTTAAGTTTTTCACCTGTTCCAGGGAAGTTATTTCTTTTTTTTGCAAATCTATCACTCCGTTCAATAACAAAGATACCTGTAACTATTAATTTTTTCGTTAAAATATTCTAAAAACCTTTTTTTAACTACTAATTTCCATAAAGTTTTTGGTACACTTGGTATATCATGTTAACTCGCCGTACATATTCCCTCGTTTCTCCAAATGGTATATTATCTATATTTTCTATATCACCCTGCCATGTGCCTGCTTCCATCCACTTTCTAACATTACCTCGTCCTCCATTGTAAGCTGCCAAAACAAGATTCATGTTATTATCAAATTCACGCCTCAAATTGGCCAAATACCAACATCCCAGTCTAATATTATGACGGGGATCATATAACCTTTCCAGTTCATATGGCACACTTATTTGTTGGCTTATCCATTCTGCCGTTTCCGGCATTATTTGCATTAACCCTCTTGCTCCTCTTATAGATTCCGCTCTGGTATCAAATCTACTTTCTACCCAGATTATTGAAGCTACCAAAAGTGGATCAAGATCATGTTGTTTAGCATAAAATTCTATAGCTTCCTGATGATACAGCGGAAACACCAGTTTAAGACCCACAGGCACTACTACATATAAAAATATTGCCACAATAATAATTATAAATAAGAACTTTTTAATTTCAATTCATTCCCTTCGTTAGGTTTTCAGCCCTTCTTCTTTACCTCTACTCCCGTTGCTAAAACATTATTCCATAAAATTCTCAAATAAGATCTGATTTCATCAATACTTAATTGACCGTCTATAACTATATCCGCCTTGGGGATTTTTTCTTCCAAAGGCATTTGAGATGCTATTCTCTTTAATGCTCTCTCTTTTGAGAGACCATCTCTTTTAATTAATCTGTCTATTTGAGCCGAGATGTCAACAGCTACAAGCCACACTTCATCTACCATAGTATCCATTCCTGCTTCTATTAGCAGGGGGACTTCAAGGATTATTGCCTCTTTGCCAATTTTTTTATAATATTCCAGTCTTTTTTGGCATTCCTCAATGACTCTTGGATGTATAATGGAGTTTAACTTTTGTCTTTTAAGGGGATCATTAAAAACCAACTCTCCCAATAGTTGTCTATTTAAGTTGCCATCAACAAGCAAAACATCATCTCCAAATGTGTTACGTATATCATGCCAAGCAGCTTGTCCAGGTGCTACCACCTCTCTGGCAATTTTATCTGCATCAATTATAGTAGCCCCAAATCCTGAAAGAATTGAGGCTGCTGTAGATTTTCCACTGGCAATTCCACCTGTAAGACCTATTACTCTCATGAAACCCTCCTATAACGGATGTCAGAGGTCAGAAGTCGGATGTCAGATTAATTGCTCGATCTCCTGATCTCTAGCTTTGTTGTTCTTCTACATTAAGGTTTTCTTTATTCCATTTTTGAGATTTGATATCAAAAGCTTTTTCCGACTTCTGACCTCGGATTTCCGACTTCTGCTAATGTTGGCATCCCGGACAAAAATGACTATTTCTACCTGCTATTTTTTCTCTTTTAATGTGACATTGACAGCGACTACAGGGCTGCTCAGTCTTTTGATAGACTTTTAGGTAGTTTTGATGATTACCTTTTTCACCATCTCCATCTACATAGTCCCTAAAACTGGTTCCTCTATGACAAATGGCTTCTTTAATTACTTTTACAATACTTTGATACAGCTTGCCTATCTCATCTTTTGTTAGTGTATTTGCCTTTCTGTCAGGAAGTATCCCTGCTTCAAATAAGGTTTCGTCTACATAAATATTTCCCAACCCGGCTACCACATCTTGATCTAATAAAGCTTGTTTGATTTTTTTTGTTTTTTTACTTAACTTCTCACTTAAAAAAGCTGTAGTGAAGTTCTCCGATAAAGGTTCGGGCCCCAAAGTAGCCAAACCATTAATGGTTTCCAACTCATCTTCTTTTAAAAGATAAATAGTTCCAAACTGCCTAATATCCACAAATCGCAATTGATAACCATTGTTAATATGGAATATTAGGTGAGTATGTTTTGTTACATCCTCATATTGGGCAACATATAATAACTGCCCGGTCATACGTAAATGGATTACCATAACATATCTATCTGATAAATGTAAGAAAAGGTACTTACCTCTCCTATCTAATCTTTCTATTTTTTTACCGATAATCTCACTTCTAAAAATATTAATACTTTTTGGCTCTTTTATAATCTTATCCAAGTATACATCAACATCAATTATAGTCAAACCACTTATTTTTTCTTCCAAACTTTTTCTTACTGTTTCAACTTCAGGTAACTCAGGCAAGTTATTTACACCACCTTATCATCTTATCTAAGATATATCCTTTAAATCATACCAGTTTAAACCATATTTTGCATCTACAATTAAAGGTACTTCCAGGTTATATGCATTTTCCATAATCTCTACTATTGAAGCAGCCGCCTCTTTATAGATTGTTTCCGGACATTCAAAGATAAGCTCATCATGTACCTGTAAAATCATTTCTATAGGAAGGTTCTGTTCATTGATAAATTCTTGACATTTTATCATGGCTATTTTAATAATATCAGCAGCACTGCCTTGGATCGGAGTATTCATGGCTGTCCTTTCTCCAAAAGCCCTGACCATTTTGTTGGGACTAAAAATATCCGGCAAATATCTCCTTCTATTAAGCAAGGTGGTTACATAACCTTCTTCTCTAGCCTTTTTAATGGTATCATTAATATATGCATCTACACCTCTGTATCGTCTAAAGTACTCCTCAATATAATTTTTCGCTTCTTTACGGCTTATTCCCAGATCCCGTGCCAGCCCAAAATCACTAATCCCATACACGATTCCAAAATTAACTACCTTGGCACTTCTTCTCATCTGAGATGTTACATCTTCCATAGCAACGCCAAAAACCTCAGCAGCTGTTCTCGTATGAATATCCTGACCTTTTTCAAAAGCATCTATAAGATTTTCATCTCGGGATAAATGAGCCAATATCCTTAACTCAATTTGAGAATAATCTGTTGCAATAAGCACGTTTCCTGCTTTAGAGGTCACAAATGCCTTTCTTAGTACTCTTCCCTCTTCAAGACGAATAGGTATATTTTGCAAATTAGGTTCTACACTGCTTAATCTTCCTGTTGCTGTTATTGTTTGTTTGAAAGTAGTATGTATTTTCCCTGTTCTTTCATTAGTAATCTCTTTTAAACCTTCGATATATGTACCTTTGAGTTTTGTAAGCTGCCTATACTCTAAGAGTTTTTCACCAATTGGATGAGTAATTTGCTCCAAAATTTCCGCATTAGTGGAATATCCTGTTTTAGTTTTCTTACCTCCCGGCAGATCCATCTTCTCAAAAAGTATAACCCCCAGTTGTTTTGGAGAATTAATATTAAATTCCTCATCGGACAAGGTGAAAATATCTTTAGTAAGCTGCTCTAATTTTTGTTCTAGTTTTTGCCCCATTTCCTCAAGGACTTTTTTTTCAACAGTAACACCTGTTAATTCCATATCAGCTAATATAGTTATCAAAGGTAGTTCTATATTAAGATACAAATCATACAAATTATTCTCTAGTAATTGTTCCTGCAGTTTTATAAAAAGCTCCTGAAAAATAGCTGCTTTTTCTCCTTCAGTCAATGCTAGGTTTAAATACTCCAAAGCCAATTCCTCTATTCCGTAACTTGAACGAACAGGGTTTAAAAGGTAGGCTGCAATTTGTATGTCTTGTGCTTTTTTAATTGGTATACCTTGCAGTTTTAAGTATTTATACAAATCC
>JGI20163J26743_11537860_pt1 | contig 10947 bp, 9 predicted proteins | sample TergutCu122P1_FD_26743 | JGI IMG/M metagenome (IMG submission 26743) | reverse complement strand
CCTCTAAGCGGTAGCGTAGGTGGTGGGCAACAAACTTCACTGAGGAGGGGTACAATCTCCTTCTCAGTTATAAAACGCCGCGGTTGGATGGCAGAGATTTGTGCTTACAGCATCGCAGAGCTGACGCAAATCTCGCCCAAGTACGCCACGGCGTACTTGAACATAGTTGGTGTAGTTTTTTAGAAAATGGAGAGTGAGATGGAGAAACAGTTTCTACCAACTACTAAGGATGAGATGTTAAGCCGTGGTTGGAAAGAAGTGGATTTTGTATTTGTATGTGGTGATGCTTATGTAGATTTGCCTTCTTTTGGGATGGCAATTATAAGTCGCCTTTTAGAAGCTCATGGCTATAAAGTAGGAATAATCACTCAACCAAATTGGAAGGATAAAAATAGTATAGATGTTTTTGGAAAGCCAAAGTTGGGATTTTTGGTATCGGCAGGTAATATGGATTCTATGGTAAACCACTATAGTGTCTCAAAAAAGAAAAGGGATAATGATGCCTACACTCCTGGGGGAATTATGGGCAAGCGCCCAAATTACGCCGCAGTTGTTTATGGCAATTTAATTCGCCAAACTTATAAGGATGTTCCTATTATATTAGGAGGTCTTGAGGCTAGTTTAAGGCGCCTTGCTCATTATGATTACTGGAGTGATAGGTTAAAGCGCTCCATTTTGTTAGACTCCGATGGCGACATAGTTGTTTGTGGAATGGGAGAAAAGGCAATTATTGAGATTGCTGATTCTCTAGCAAATGGCATTCAGGTATGTGATTTGACTTATATTGATGGAACTGTGGTAAAAGTTAGCAATATGGATTCAATATATGACTATATTGCCCTTCCATCTTATAAAGAGCTTAAAAAGGATAAGACAAAGTATGCAGAAAGTTTTAGGGTTCAGTATGAAAATACAGACCCCTATAATGGAGAGAGGTTAGTTGAACCCTATTCAGATTCTCTATATGTAGTTCAAAACCCACCAGCAAAACCTCTTAGTCAGCTTGAAATGGATAACTTGTATGGGCTGCCATATATGAGAGAGGTTCATCCTAATGAATTGAAAAAGGGTCAAGTTGCGGCTATAGAAGAGGTGAAATACAGCTTGGCAAGTAATCGCGGTTGTTTTGGGGGCTGCAATTTTTGCTGTTTAACCTTTCATCAAGGCAGAATTGTTCAAGCAAGGAGCCATGACTCAATAATTAAAGAAGCTATGGAAATGGTTGAAGATCCAAAGTTTAAGGGATATATTCATGATGTAGGGGGGCCAACAGCTAACTTTAGACAACCTTCTTGTGAAAAACAATTAAGGGTGGGAGTTTGTAAAAAGAGACAGTGCTTATTTCCTAAGCCGTGTAAAAATTTGAAAGTGGATCATCAAGACTATGTTAGCCTTCTAAGAAAGCTTAGAAACATTCAAGGGATTAAGAAGGTATTTATCCGTTCAGGAGTAAGGTTTGATTATGTAAATCTTGATAAGGATAAAACATTTCTAAGAGAACTATGTGAGCACCATATTTCCGGACAACTAAGAGTAGCCCCTGAGCATATATCAAATTCAGTATTAGCAAAAATGGGTAAACCTAGTCACGAAGAGTATGTGAAGTTTGTTAACGACTTTAATTTCGCAAATAAAAAGTTAAAGAAAGAACAATATATCGCTCCCTACTTAATGTCTTCTCATCCAGGTTCAACTTTAGCAGATGGGATTGAGCTAGGATTGTATTGTCGGGACTTAGGGTATAATCCAAGACAAGTACAAGATTTCTATCCAACTCCTTCCACCATGGCAACGGTTATGTACTATACAGAAATTGACCCTAGAACAATGAAAAAGGTATATGTTGCTAAAAGTGCCCGTGACAAAGTACTGCAACGAGTACTAATTCAGTATCGCAATCCAGCCAACCATAGCTTAGTACTGGAAGCACTGAAAAAAGCAGGTAGGGAAGATTTAATTGGTTTTGGAAAAGATTGTCTAGTGGCCCCGAGAGTGATTAAAAGCGTTGGTTATAGTGGGGGAAAAGGGAGTTCCAAAAAAGATAGTAGAGATAAGAAAGATACAAAGATTAAAGACAATGTGAAGATAGGAAAAAAACAAGGAAGAAAGTGGTAGAGATAAAGTATATCAACTATATCTAATGATAGGTGAAAGGTATATGCTTGGTAACAAGGAGTATGATGTGCGAGAAATAATAATTACCCAAACTGAAAGCAATCAGCGTCTAAGCAAGATGCTAGGAAGATATCTAGGTAAAGCTCCATCTAGTTTTATTTATAAAATGCTGAGAAAAAAGAACATTACATTAAATGGAAAGAAGGCTTTGGGAAATGAGGTACTAAAGACTGGGGATGAGGTTAAAATTTATCTGGCGGAAGAAACTATTGCAAAGTTTACTGCTAATGAAGTGTCTATTACAGATTTTCAGTTGGATGTTATTTATGAAGATGAACATATTATCTTGGTCAATAAACCTGTGGGGATTCTTTCACAAAAAGCAAAAGAATCAGATGAATCCATGGTGGAGCATATAATTTCATATTTACTAAAAGAGGGTAAAATAACAAAAGAATCTTTGCTTAAATTTAGACCGTCTATTTGTAATAGATTAGACAGAAATACCAGTGGTATTATTACAGCAGGAAAAACTCTTATAGGTGCAAAAGAGCTAAGTAGGCTATTTAAAGAAAAAGGTCTCTTGAAATATTACCTGTGTATCGTAGTTGGAGAGGTTTTAGAAGGAGCGGATGTTAAAGGATACCTACATAAAGATAACGAAAAGAATACTGTAAAGATTACTAATAATAAGCGAAAGAATGGAATGACGCATAGTAGGGATGACAATGGGAAGGCTTCTGATAAGGGGAGTTTTAATGGCAGAATAGATTATAATGAAATAGAAACAAAGTATTGGCCAATAAAAACCAATGGCAAAATCACCCTTCTAAAAGTGCAGTTGGTTACTGGGAAAACCCATCAGATTAGAGCTCACTTGGCATCTCTTGGGCATCCCATTTTAGGAGACTACAAATATGGCAATGTTAAGATAAATGAATTGTACAAAGAAAAATACGGGCTTGAATCACAATTATTACATGCTAGCCAGCTAATATTTCCTGAAATGAAAGGAGCATTAGAAGGGCTTTCAGGTAGGGAGTTTGTGGCAGATCCACCAAAGATGTTTCAAAAGGTTAAATTACAAAACTTTCTGATTGATAGTTAGGTCTAGGGCTTACAAGGCATGGGCTTTCATGATACTTGCAAAGTCGCTATCTTTCATGTGTAGTTCAAGAAAGGGAGTAGTGTAAGGTGATTGCAAGGGTTGGCTTTACTTAGAAAGGAAGGAATATTATAAATGAGCACGTGGAGTACGAGGGGGCTTAGAGGGTCCGCACTTGAAGAAATGGTTAATCAAACAATAATGCAATATGATCAATCTGGATTGGCACTTATTCAAAAAATACCAACTCCAATAACTCCTGTACAGATTGACAAAGACAATCGTCATATTACCTTGGCTTATTTTGAGAAAATAAGTACGGTAGATTATATTGGCAATGTGCAAGGGATTCCAATTTGTTTTGATGTGAAGGAATGTAGCAAAGATACATTTCCTATGCAAAATATTCACGAGCATCAAGTTGACTTTATGGATAAGTTTGAAAAGCAAAAGGGTATTTCTTTTTTTCTTATTTACTACAGCCATAGAAACGAATTTTATTATATGAGGTTTACGGAGATTAAGGAGTACTATGAGCGGGCAAAAGCAGGGGGACGTAAAAGTTTTAAATTTGATGAGCATAATCCAAACTATTTCATGCCTTTGAAAAAGAACTATTTTATCCCTATTTTAGATTTTATTCAAAAAGATATGGATGATAGGTTGAGTGAGTAGCAACGATAGATATGGTTCGAGTGCGGCCTGCCGTGCTCTTTAGCGAGATTTGCCCTTTGGGTACGCAGTGGGTTTGCTTTACTGCACTGGAGGATATCAGTAAATTTACTTGACATTTTAAGAGGGTCGTGTTAAGTTTTTAACAACAATTGATGTTATGATTCGTGCATATATTCAAGTACGCCTTGGCGTACTTGGGCGAGATTTGCGTCAGCTCTGCTGACAATCTCATTCTCAGTTATACGTAGCACCATATCAAATTAGACTAAAATTTTCGTGAAAACTTGACAAGAGTTCCAATTAAGTTTTGGAAGTTAATAATGGTTTGTAGATAATGTTGACACAAGGTAATATTAGACATATAATCAAAGGAGATATAACTTTTCAGAAGTTATATCTTATTGGTTTTTAGGAAATTAAAAGAACATGTAAAAAGATATAGAAGGATAAGGTCTTATTCATCATAATATACTAAGGGAGAGTTCATATCATGGAAAACAAACTACATACACCAGAAGGACTAAAAGATATCTATGGCATTGAATGTAAAAAGAAGTTGGCCTTACAAGAAATTATCTTAAATAAATTGCATCTTTTTGGTTATCAAGATATTCAAACACCAACCTTTGAGTACTTAGATGTTTTCAGAAAAGAGGTAGGAAGTAATCCAGTAAGGGAATTGTATAAGTTTTTTGATAAAGAAGGTGACATCTTGGCATTGCGTCCCGATATTACACCATCTGTAGCTAGAGCTGTAGCTACGTCTTTTGAGAAAGAGCAAATGCCTATTAGATTATGTTATGTGGGCAACACCTTTGTTAATCATAGTAGTTATCAAGGGAGGCTAAAAGAAAACACTCAATTAGGGGCAGAATTGGTTGGTGATAACTCTGTTGAGGCAGATGCTGAATTGATAGCAATGGTTGTTGAATGCTTAAGAGATGTGGGTTTGAAAGACTTTCAAATTAGCATTGGGCATGTAGACTTTATCCAAAGCCTACTTGAAGGAACAAACCTTGATAGCGTCATTAAGGGTGAAATTCGAGAGCTTTTATCCAATAGAAACTATTCTTCTATAGAAGAAATATTGAAAGAAAAAGGAGCCAATCCAGAGGTGGTTAAGGGATTTCAAGCTTTGCCTGACCTAATTGGAGGATATGAGGTGCTGGGGAAAGCAGCTGATGTTGCCAATAGTAAAGAAGCCAAATTGGCTATTGTTAGACTACTAAAGATATATTCACTTTTAGTTTTATATGGGGTGGAGAAGTATATAACTTTTGATATGAGCACCACAGGTAAATATGGATATTACAGCGGCATTGTTTTTCGAGGATACACCCACGGCACTGGTGATGCAGTTGTACGAGGTGGTCGCTATGATGAGTTGTTAGGTATTTTTGGTAAGAAAACTCCATCTATTGGTTTTGCTATAATTGTAGACACATTATTAAGTGCCCTTAATGGACAAAATATACATATAAAAACAAGAGACACTAACATTATTGTTTATTCGGAGTCAAACCAGGATGAAGCCATTTCTATGGCAATGGATTTTCGGGTAGGAGGAAAATGTATAGAACTACTGAAAAAAGAGCCTAATGAGTTAATTGAAACATACATTGAATATGGAAAACGTATGAAAGTTAATAGCATATTAGTGCTTTTAGATGGAGGGGAACTAAAAATCATCAATCCAGAGACAGGAGAAGAACAGGTGGTGTCTGTGGCACAGTAGTAAGGGGCAACCCTCTTAAAAGCAAGGCGATTTTAATAAAAAGGATGGAGCTTAAGCTCCATCCTCAATAAATAAAAAAAGTATTTCCAAAACGAAAGGATAAGTGTGGAAACAATGAGCAGTAAAAGAAAGCAGCTTCTGCTGGAAAAATGGGATTTTATTGTGATTCTCGGTGAATCCGGTGGTGGCAAAGGAACACTAGTCAAAAACATTAAGAATTATTGGCTAGAGGACCTTTATGCAGAAAGTATGGGGGATATATTCCGTAATAAAGCAAAGACTGATCCCCATATTCAAGAGCTTACAACTCAAGGCATACTAGTTGGTGATGATGTAGTATTCGAGATTTTTTCTGAGTTTGCTACTAACCATCATCCAGGCTTAATCGATGGCTTTCCTCGTAATCGCCAGCAGGTTATTGATATGATTAAGTTTATTAAAGAAAATAACTGGCGAGTGTTGGTAGTTGACTTACATTGTCGAGTTGAAGTTATTATTGAGAGGCTCCTAGCTAGACAACGTGCAGATGATAGCTTAGCCATCGTATATAAACGTCACACTAATCACATGCATTTGCACCCTTCGGTTATAGCAGAGATTCGCACTAGACCAGACTTGTTTGATATTATTACACTTGATGGAAACGTCGATGCGGATATTGTTTTTAGTAATTTTCTTTTAGGGGTACTACGTTTAGTAGATATGATTTACTTTTATGATATGACGGATGTAGAGACTCACTTTGCGGTAAATGACGATGAAACTAGCATTAATCCAGGTATTAACCGTTGGATATGTGGTTTCTTAAATAGCATCCAGAAAAAACTTGATGCAAGAGAATAAATATAACAGAGAATGAGATGTCCCCCTCCTCTAACTGGAAGCGTAGGTATTGGGCAACAAATTCCACCATAGAGTGCTAAAGCGTCTTTGAACTTGTTGACTATTTTGCTCTGTAAATAACGCAATAACCAAAAAATTAGATACTGTTTGTTATTTTAACTTTGTGGTATTGTATTGGTTATGGTATGTGTTGTTTACAGAGCATGTATTTTGTTGTAAAATGTAAAATATAACAGAGAAGGAGATGAGAAATGAAGTATTTAACTTTTGCACTTACAAAAGGTCGTTTAGCAGATAGAACTTTGGAGTTACTTGAGAAGGTAGGGATTTTTTGTGAAGAGATAAAAGATCCAAACTCTAGAAAGCTTATTTTTGTAAATGAAGATTTGCGAGTTAAATTTTTCATGGCAAAAGGTCCTGATGTACCAACCTATGTTGAGTATGGTGTTGCTGATATTGGAGTTGTTGGAAAGGATATAATTCTCGAAGAAAATAGAAAAGTCAACGAAGTGTTAGATTTAAAATTTGGTCAATGTAAAATGTGTGTTTGTGGTGCTAAAGAAGCAGAGGAATTATTAAATAGTAGAGAGCTTATTAGAGTGGCTACAAAATATCCCAATATAGCCAAAGATTATTTTTATAATAAAAAACACCAGACCCCTGAAATAATTAAAATGAATGGTTCCATTGAACTAGCCCCCATTGTTGGGCTTTCGGAAGTCGTTGTAGACATAGTTCAGACAGGCTCTACTTTAAAAGAAAATGGATTGGTTATATTAGAAGAAATTTCTCATATCTCTGCCAGAATGATTGTTAATCCTGTAACCATGAGAATGGAAAATGATAAAATAAGAACCTTGGTTGATAATTTGCGAGAGGTGTTATAACCGAGAATGAGATGCCCACGCTACGCCAATTGAAATTGTCACTGTAGTGCCAGGGCGCGGTGTTAAACTTAGAGAATGGAGTATGTTCATAGATTATAAGGAGGGTACCATGCAAGTTGAAAAACTAAATAAAGGGACAATGGATAAGTTGCAAGAAAACCTCCTGAAACGAAGTCCAAGTCAATATGGAGAATATGAAACTTTGGTTGAGGACATTTTAAACAATGTAAAACTAAATGGCGATGCAGCTGTTTTTCAGTATACGAAAATGTATGATGGATTTGACGTCAACCAAGGGAACATCCTGGTAAGTGAGGATGAAATTTCTAAGGCATACAGTGAAATAGATGACGAATTATTGGAGATAATTAGAAGGGCTTTATTTAATATAAGGGAGTTTCATCAAAAGCAAAGACAAAATAGCTGGTTCGATGTAAAGGATAATGGTGTTATCTTGGGTCAAAAGGTTACACCAATACAAAGGGTAGGTGTGTATGTTCCTGGAGGAAAAGCAGTTTATCCATCATCTGTATTAATGAATATAGTACCGGCTAAAATAGCTGGCGTGGATGAGATAATTATGGCCAGTCCTCCAGATAGAGCAGGAAAGATTCCTTCTACTACTTTAGTTGCGGCTATAGAGGCTGGAGTTGATAGAATCTACAAGATAGGTGGCGCTCAAGCAATTGGGGCTTTAGCATATGGTACAGATACTATCCCAAAAATTGATAAGATTGTTGGGCCTGGAAATATATACGTGGCACTGGCTAAAAGGGCAGTTTATGGACAAGTTGGCATTGATTCTATTGCAGGGCCAAGTGAAATACTTATTTTGGCAGATGAAACAGCTAATCCTAAATATGTAGCAGCTGATTTACTGTCTCAAGCTGAGCATGATGAGCTTGCTTCGTCAATTTTAATTACCACTGATGAAGTCTTAGCAGAGAAAGTGTTAGTAGAGATAGAAAAGTTTATGGCTATTCTTAGCAGAAGAGATATAATAAAGGAGTCTCTAAATAATTATGGTTATATCTTTATTGCTGACAATATGGAAGATGCTATTTTGGCTACAAATGAGATTGCCTCAGAGCATTTACAAATAATGACCAAAGAACCTTTTGAAATTATGACAAGGATTCGTAATGCCGGAGCAATTTTTTTGGGGGATTATAGTAGCGAACCGTTAGGAGACTATTATGCAGGACCTAATCATGTGCTTCCCACTAATGGGACGGCTAAGTTTTTTTCGCCCCTATCAGTAGATGACTTTGTGAAAAAATCTAGTATTATCTCTTATTCCAAGGAGGCTTTAGAGATGGTACATGAGGATATAGAAAAATTTGCTAGAGCTGAGGAGTTAACGGCTCATGAAAATTCAATTAGGGTGAGATTTCTGCCCAAGTAGTGCCAAGGCGTATTTGAATCCTTGAATTCACCAATTCTTGGTTAAACACGAAGTATTTAGCTGCTTAGGCACGGCAATTGTAAAAGTTGCATGTTTTTGTGGGGAAATAATAGTCAATGGAGCAGGAGGTATGTATGGATTGTAGAACAGGAAAATGTAGTCGTAAAACCAACGAAACTGACATATGCATAACTATTAATCTTGATGGGCAAGGTAATGGCCAAATTGACACCGGGATTGGCTTTTTCGATCACATGTTAAATTCATTTGCCCGCCACGGACTTTTTGATTTAGAAATTAAGGTGAAGGGCGATTTAGACATTGATTGTCACCATACTGTTGAAGATACAGGGATAGTTTTAGGTAAGGCTATAGCAGATGCCTTAGGTGATAAAAAAGGTATTAATCGTTACGGTGACATTTTGTTACCTATGGATGAATCCTTGGCTTTATGTGCCATTGATTTATCGGGTAGAGCATTTTTGGTTTTTAATTGTGATTTTACCGCTGAAAGTGTTGGAGATTTAAAGACAGAAATGATTAAGGAGTTTTTCTACGCTGTGTCTAGTAGTAGTGGCATGAATCTTCACTTGAAGATGCTAGATGGTTCTAATAATCATCACATGGCAGAAGCATTGTTTAAAGGGTTTGGACGAGCCTTATCAATGGCTACCCAAAAGAATCCAAGATTAAATCAAGTGTGGTCCACCAAGGGAAGTCTAAGTTAGAGTGAAGCAAGACGTACTTAAGTTCAGTTTGCCGATGTAAAATTTGGCCAAGAACCAAGGAGTGTTTGAAACCAAGTAATGTAATTTCTTAAATCTGTTATTGCCTAAAAGGCCCTAAGGAGGAGAAATGAGCTACAAAACATTAAATCCCTGTATTCTTATTTACAAAGGAAAGGCTGTTAATTGGTTTGATGATAAAAATGTTTTTGCTGATGATGTTATTGGGTTGGCAAAACACTATAATGATATGGGCGCTGATGAGTTAATTATATTTAATTTATCGGATGCAGATGATGAGCATGAAAAAGCAATTGATTTGATTCGGAAAATAAATAAAACCATTGAAATTCCCACAGTTGTGGGAGGGAACATCCGACGTATAGAAGATGTTAAGAAGATACTGTTTGCTGGTGCTAAGCGAGCTATTTTGAATTTTTCAAAAAAGGAATCCTTAACTTTAATAATTGATGCTGCTGATAGGTTTGGTAAGGATAAAATTGCGGTTTCCTTAAAGGATTTTGACGAGCTTTTTAAGCATCAAAATGTAATTGAAAAATATAGTTCTGAAATCATTTTTATGCATCGTTTGGATTTGAATTCCATTGGCTATGTTACTGATACTCCGTCTATTGTTTTGACTGACAGTATGGATAAGGAAGAAATTGCCAAAATCTTGAATAGTTCAGCTGTAAAAGGGGTATCAGGCAAGTATATTAGTCAAAGGGAAATGGGCTATGTAGCTTTAAAAAATGTTTTTGAGGAGCAAGGAATTCAAATGAGTTCCTTTGAAAGTTCAATAGAGTTTTCCGAATTTCTTTTAGATAGCCAAGGGTTGTTACCGGTGGTGGTTCAAGACTATAAAACAAATCAGGTTTTAATGATGGCTTATATGAATGCAGATGCTTTTGAGCATACTGTAAGAACAGGGCAGATGACTTATTACAGTCGCAGTCGTAAAAAGCGCTGGGTTAAAGGAGAAACCTCTGGTAACTATCAATATGTTAAGGAACTTGTGGTGGATTGTGATAAGGATAGTTTGTTAGCTAAGGTGGAGCAAATTGGGCCTGCCTGCCACACTGAAAACCCCACCTGCTTTTTCCAAACAATTGTTAGCGGTGAGTGCGCCAATGAGTATAATCTTCACGAAGCTTTAGAGTCTATTTATAATATTATTTTGGATCGTAAACAAAATCCTAGAGAGGGGTCATATACTAATTACCTCTTTGAAAAAGGATTGGACAAGATTTTGAAGAAAATAGGTGAAGAGTCTACAGAAATTGTTATTGCGGCAAAAAATCCTAATCCTGACGAGGTGAAATACGAAGTTGCGGATCTTTTGTACCACACTTTAGTTATGATGGTAGAGCGTGGTGTGACTTTGGATGATATTATGAAAGAACTAACTGACCGCATGTAAGGAGCCTATAATGAAGGAACTGGCATTACCCGACCAA
>JGI20163J26743_11537861_pt1 | contig 10949 bp, 10 predicted proteins | sample TergutCu122P1_FD_26743 | JGI IMG/M metagenome (IMG submission 26743) | reverse complement strand
GTGTATATTGATGATTATTGGTCTGATGAAGGGGGTACTTACTTTTTCAATGTAACCAATTTTACCGGTGACTTGGCTGGAGGAGAAGTAATAACGCCTATGATATGCTTGGATCCTACTGCAGCACATCCAAACCATGTGACAAGTGAATATCGGGCAGTTGTTACGAAGGTAAACCACATCTTGGGTTATGTGGATTACCAAGTGGTAATTACACCACCAGGTGCTACAACAGGGATTCCTGGAACCAATGGCTTGCTTCTGGGTTATCAACGTGTAGGGGGAACGGTAAGGGTCTATAGAGATTTTTATGGAAGTTTGGAAATTTTCAAACATTCAAGTAACCCTGGTATTTCAGAAGGAAATCCTCGGTACTCTATTGCTGGAGCAGAGTACGGATTATATAACATGAAAGACGAATTGCTTAGAGTGATTGTGATTGGTCAACAAGGAATGGGTAGAGTAGATGAATTGCCTGTGGGAGATTACTATTTGAAAGAATTGAAGCCACCTAGAGGATATGCTTTAGATGAAACCATCTATCCAGTAACAATCATTTTTAATGAAGTGGTCTCTGTAGACGTTTTTAACGCCCCTATTCATCATCCCATGGGGTTGATTGTAGAAAAATACGACTCAGAAACTGGAATAAATGTTCCAGGTGGACAAGCCACTCTGGCAGGCGCCGAGTTTACCATCAGATACTTTGATGATTTCTATGCAGACAATCCCATGATTCAAGGGATAAATCCTACGAGAACCTGGGTGATGAGAACGGATGAGCAAGGACGGATTTATCTGAATGAGCAGTATAAAATATCTGGAGACGAGTTTTATTATACATCAGATGGAGTGGTGACTTTACCTTTAGGTACGGTTACGATACAGGAAACCAAAGCTCCTGTTGGTTATTTGTTAAATGAAACGGTGTTTACCACTCAAATTAACAATAAAGGCCACGAAGAGATTATTCAAACCTTCAATAAAGTGAGAATCAGCCAAGAGATTATTCGGGGAGATGTAGAAATTTTTAAGTTTGTTGAAGAGAAAGAAGGGGTCAAAAAGCCCTTGGAAGGAATTTTCTTTACATTTACCTCACGTTCAACAGGGAAGGAATTTACCATTGTTACGGACGAAAACGGCCATGCCAGTACGAAACAACTAGGTATAAGCGATAGAGGGAATTTAGTTTATGACACTTATGTGGTGACAGAAACTCATGATTATCCTGAGTATGGAATCATTTCTCCTTTTGAAGTGATCATTTCCTCAGAAGGTGAAGTCCTCTATTATTCTGTGAAGAATGACTTGATCAATATCAAAGTGATAGAGAAGGAACCAGAGCCAAAGCCAGAACCAGAACCAAAGCCAGAACCAGAACAGCCTACCAAGCCAGAGGATTCACGAGTAGCGATCGCTCCACAAACAGGGGACATAAAAGATATGAAATTGTTGATACAAAGTCTTGTTATGTTGTTCTCCTTAGCAGTGTTGCTGATCGCGATAAAGTGGTCTCGGATTCTAGGTGAAGATGAAGATTAAGAAGGATACTATGCTTGACGAATTGCCGGTAAATGGATATAATATCCGTATAAAGGATAAAATCTTTTCCCGGGAGGGTTGTTATGTATTCAAAAAACGTTGTGGAACGATTGAGAGAAAAGAAAAAAGAGTTTAAATTTACCAATGCTGAGATATCGTCCAGATCTGGAGTTCCCTTAAGTACAGTGAATAAGATTCTAGGTGGACATTCAAAGTACCCCAGACAAGAGAATGTGGAGGCGATTGCTAAATCCCTAGGGCTAGAGCTGATGGATTACACAACAAAGTCAAAAGGCATAACCTATTTTGTTCGGGAGACACCACAACCTTACATCGATAAGAGCTGGAAAACAGTAGAAGACTATTACAATATGCCAGAGGATTTTCGGGGAGAGTTGATTATGGGGGAAATCATAGAATTGAAGGCTCCCACTGTGAATCATCAGTTGATATTGAATGAATTGACGGCTCGAATTACCTCCTATCTTAGTAAGGGGAATTCCACGTGTCAAGGATTTCCAGCACCTTTCGATGTGCAACTGTTTGCAGACGAATATACCATGGTGCAGCCAGATTATGTGGTGATCTGCGACAAATCAAAGTATGCCAACGGGAAGAATTGTTTTGGCTGTCCAGATTTGATCATAGAGATTGCCTCTCCATCAAATACCGATGTTGATATGATGATGAGATTTCATATGTATAGGCTAGCAGGAGTTAAGGAGTACTGGGAGATTAATCCAATGGAAAGGAAAGTGACGATTCAGTCATATTTCACTCGCAACGGACCTAAGACTTCTACGTATGAATTTGAAGATGTGGTATCGTCGAAGCTTTTTGAGGGGCTATCCATCGATTTTAGTGAAATTCAGAAAAAATTAGTATAGGCTAAAGAGATGTCTAGTTCTCTTCGGAACTTAGGAAATAGATTGCAGATGCTTAAGGTGTTTGCAATCTATTTTTTCTGTTGTAATAAAATCCTAGATATGGGATAATGTTTGAAGGCATATGAAAGACTTGTACTTCAAATCATGAAACGAGGGAGAAAGAATGACCACTCACAAAATTGGTTCACGAGCAGTGATTATAACTCAGAGAATCATTGGGAAAATATGTTCCGTAATCGGGTATACCACTGCGGGATTTTGGTTGATTAGTCTACTTATACAAATCACCGATGGCCCAAATGCTCTTGCTGTAGGAATAGCTTTTTACTTCATGATTGTTGGAGGTTTACTCATATACAATGGCATAAGGATAAAGCGTAGAATCAATCGCTTTAAGCACTATGTTTCCCTTATCTCACTACAAGGAATCACTAATCTAGAAATGTTGGCAGCTCAAACCGCTAAACCTGTAATTTTTGTGAGAGATGATTTGCAAAAAATGATTAATAAAAAGTTTTTCAAAAGTGCATCTATTGACGCATTAAAAGGTGAAATTCTCATTGCAGGGATACAGACACTTGAACAGGGTTCACCTGCAAATATGGAGAACTTCAATTGCTCAAGATGTGGCAGTTCAGGAGTTCGAGAGAGGGGAAGTACTCCAATCTGTGAATATTGTGGCTCTGTGGTTTACTAGAAATGGAGAAATCAATTATGAAAAAAATAAAATGGGGTGTTTTAGGAGTAGCAAGAATCGCTACCAAATCTGTAATACCAGCAATACTAGAAGCAGAAAACTCAGAATTATATGGAATCGCCTCTCGAGATGAGAAGAAAGCCTTGGCCGCCGCAGAAGAATACGGTTGTAAGGCTTATGTAGGCTATGAAAGTCTCCTTGCGGATCAGGAGATTGATGCCATCTATATTCCATTGCCTAATGAGATGCATATGGAGTGGACCATCAAAGCAGCTGAATTTGGAAAACATGTGCTTTGTGAAAAACCACTTGGCTTGAATGTTGCCCAGTGTGAAAAAATGATAGAGGCATGCAGGGCAAATAACGTTTTACTGATGGAAGCCTTCATGTATCGTTATTCAGAAAAAACCAGAAAAACCCTTGAGATTATTGAATCTGGAGTATTAGGGAAATTAGCTCACATTAATTCTTCTTTTTGCTTTCGCTTGACGGACCCAGCCAACAATCGATTTTACCTTAACGGAGGAGGAAGCCTTTATGATGTAGGTTGCTATCCCATTAATTTTATTAACATGATTGCAGGCACAGATCCCGTTGAAGCTTATGGAGTTCGTACCGATGAGCATGGGGTAGATGTTTCCTTTTCAGCAGTTCTTAAATATCCAGGAGGGCTTACTGCTACCCTTCATTCAGGATTTAATTCGGACCGATACCTGCGCACAGAGATTAGTGGAACCGATGGTGTTCTGATTATTGAAAATCCATTCTTTGATGGAACAGAGGATTTTGTGTTAATAAAAAATGCCAAGGAACAAAGAATCCCTACCCAGGATGGCAAGCGTTATACCCAGCAGATTGAAGGCTTCGCCGATGCTATATTAAGTGGCAAGGAGCTAATGATGCCATTGGAGGATACTCTACGCAACATGAGGTTGATTGATCGGTTGTATGAGACAACAAAGAGGTGAGAGCGTTAGCCATCGGATAAAAAAAGTGAGGAACATAAAATATGTTCTTCACGTCAAAGGATTGGAGAATAAAATTGATAAACGTACAGAATTTAGTGAAGAGATTCGGAGAGCAGACGGTGTTATCCGATGTCTCTTTTGAGGTAAAAGACCAGGAGATTTTTGCTTTGCTCGGTCCTTCAGGAGCAGGAAAAACCACCATTATCAACATACTTACCCGGCAACTGGAGCCTGATGATGGGATTGTAGAAGTGGATGCCACTCCAAGAGATTTAGGATTAATGTTTGACCAAGGAGGCCTATACCCGAATCTTAGTTGCTTAGATAACCTTAACCTTTATGCTAGAATATACAACGTCCCTCTTTCTAATGTAAAAGAAACCCTTGAAAGTGTTGGGCTAACGGATTCAGCGAAGAAGAGAGTAACCACCTTGTCCAGAGGGATGACCCAGCGTCTTGCCCTTGCCAGAGCCATTTTATATCAACCAAAGTTATTGATTCTAGATGAGCCTACTAGCGCCTTGGATCCAGGGACTGCTAGAGGGATATGTAAGCTGTTACAAAACATTCGTGAACAAGGAACGACCATTTTCCTAACCACCCACAATATGGACGAAGCGTTGAAGTTATGTGACCGTGTGGCGTTACTTCATCAAGGAGAGATTGTAAAGCAAGGAAAACCCATTGACCTTTGTGAAGAACACAATGCCATGAAAACCGTTCCAGACCTAGAGGCTGTTTTTCTTGAGCTAACGGGGGTGGAACTATGAATAATATCAAAGCAATTTTTATCAAACAATTTGTCAATCAAATCAAAGTACCCATGATCATCATCTATGGGTTTATGTTCTTGTTTATCGCTGTGCTATTTGCAGTATTTTTAGGGGAAGACGAGGAGAAGGACTGTTATACTTGTATTCCTGAATATGTATGTGAGGTTTGCGAAGAAGAGGCGTACCACCGCTTTGAGTTACCGATACCTTCTGGAATCGGCTTGTTTGCAGTGATGTTTGTTGGTTTAGGGCTATTAAGCTCTGTGTCGGCCGTTGTGATAGAAGAAAAAACCACAAAGAACTTGCATTTTATGAAGATGGCTGATGTGAAGCCCTACCAGTATTTAATAGGATCCGTTCCCAGTCTCATGATCATTGTGGGAGGTGTGCTACTCTTTTACGCATTCTTCCATGCACTATTTTATGGAGAATTCGGACTGGAGATGCTGAAGTTTATGGGCATTGGACTTGCAGGTGGTCTGGTATCCGTTCTGTTTGGTTTGACCTTTGGTTTGTCTAAGGCGCCGTTTTTAGCGATGCCCGTAGGGATTGTGTTAGGGCTAGGGCCAACCATGGCACCACATAATGAAGCCTTTGCACGCATTCTGCGATTTACATTTGTTCAACAAGTGAATTTAGGGATTGCGGAGTTGGATTCCAATTTAACTTCTAACTTTCTAATCATTGCAGCAAATGGAGCGGTGGCCTTGTTGCTCTTTGTGTTGATTCATCGGAAGAATCAGTTTAATGTTTAACAAGTTGTGTTTAGGGATGGCTCTCAGTATCGATTCTGTTATCCATAACCACTTCTTTTTTAGCAGACTACGAGGTGAAAAGTTATGATTCTAGTAAGTGCTTGTTTGGCAGGGTTTAATTGTCGTTATAATGGCAACCATCATGAGGATGCCAGAATTGTTCAATTGGTAAAAGAAGGAAAGGCATTACCCGTGTGCCCCGAACAGTTAGGCGGCTTAACCACACCACGAAGCCCGGCTGAAATTACTGAGGATGGAAGAGTAATTGCGAAAAAGGGAGAAGATGTTACCAAGCAGTTTGTTCTGGGAGCTGAAGAGACATTGCGGTTGTGTCAGTTGTATAATTGTAAGTTTGCAATACTCAAATCCTTAAGTCCCAGCTGTGGCAGTGACCAGATTTATGATGGGACATTTAAGAAAGTAGTCATCGAAGGTGATGGGTTGACAGCAAAGTTATTAAAGGAAAATGGCATCGTAGTGCTGACCGAAAATGCAAAAGATGACATTGTGATGCTGAAAGTATTGTAGGAGGGCTGGAATATGGACGAAAAAATAGGAATAGAAAAAAGGAACATACTATTTGATCTAGACGGAACCATAGTCGATTCAAAAGAAGGCATCACGAAAGGGATTCAATTTTCCTTGGAAGCCTTTGGCATACACGTAGAAGACAGAGATGAACTTATCCATTTTATTGGTCCATCTCTTCGAGACACATACAAGATGTTTTATGGATTCAGTGACCAGGAGGCAGAGTTGGCCTTGAAAAAGTATAGAGAGTATTTTGCTCCCATAGGGGTGTATGAAAATGTTCTATACGATGGCATCGTGGAACTGTTTGAAAAATTAAAAAAAGCAGAAAAGGTTTTAATTATAGCCACTGCTAAACCTACGGTTTATGCTGAAAAGATATTAAAATATCATAATATCCGCGACTATTTCTCCTTTGTTGCAGGGTGTGAATTGGATGGGAGACGTTCAACAAAAGGAGAAGTGATTGAATATATTCTTGAGAGCATGAAGATAGTAGAGCCCCAAAGTGCAATTATGATTGGGGATAGGAAGCATGATGTGATTGGCGCAAAAGAAACGGGGTTGGAGAGTGTAGGAGTGTGCTACGGTTTTGGAAGCTTGGAAGAGTTGAAGAATGCTGGGGCTACCTACATCGTCAGAGACGTAGAAGAGCTTTCTCGTCTACTCCGTTAAACAAGAAGAAAGAATAGAAGTGAAGTGATAGAACAGTGACTTATATGGAATATTAAACGGAGAGCAAAACATCAACAAGTTTTGCTCTCCGAAATTTATACAGTTCGTTTATTAAATATATTGTGAATATTGCTTTGTTAAATCAAGAAATCCGTCAACAATATTGCCTACGGCCACAATGAGAACATCATCGTCACACTTACAAATACCAGTGAAACCGCTGAAGAAAGGGTAATTAAGATATTGAAAGAAGGTCCTGCAGTATCTTTGAATGGATCCCCTACAGTATCACCGATAACTGCAGCCTTGTGTTGTTCACTTCCTTTGCCACTATGATTTCCAGCTTCGATGTATTTCTTCGCATTATCCCAAGCGCCACCTGAAGTCATCATAAATACTGCTAAAGCGAATCCGGCTACGATAATTCCTGAAAGCATTCCAATTACACCAGAAGGACCCAGGAGGATTCCTGTACCAATGGGTACCAGGAAGGCCAGAAGGGATGGAGCAACCATTTTCTTTAAAGCACTCTGGGTACATAAGTCAACACAGGTTGTATAATCAGGCTCTGCTGTTCCTTCCATCAAACCTTTGATTTCCCGGAATTGGCGACGTACTTCCAGTACAATACTTTGAGCTGCCGTATGTACTGCAGAGATGGTCAGTGACGCAAAGAAGAATGCGGTGGATACGCCTATAAAAACACCGATAAGTATTGGTGGATAAGTAATGTTTAAGTTAAGGGTTGCCCCTTTTGATTCTGCCAAAGTAACATAAGACACTAACAGTGCAAGAGCGGAGAAGCCAGTCGCTCCAATGGAGAATCCTTTTCCAGTAGCAGCAGTTGTATTTCCGAGAGAATCCAGTGCGTCTGTACGTTCGCGCACTTCTTCTGGAAGTCCAGCCATTTCTGCAATTCCACCAGCATTATCGGCAACAGGACCAAAGGCGTCTGCAGCCAGATTAATGGCAAGAGTAGCAACCAGACCAACCGAAGCGATTCCAATACCATAGAGGCCCGCAGCAAAGTCACGATTACCTCCAGCCAGCAAGAAACTAATCAGAGCGGCTCCTGCTACAGTCATTACAGGGCCAACAGAGGCTTTCATGCCCAATGCTAAACCACCAATCATAACCGTTGCTGCACCTGTTTCACTGGAAGCAGCAAGTTCTTTTGTAGGTTTGTGAGTGTCCGAAGTGTAATATTCTGTGAAAGCAGCAATGAGTAATCCAGAAATAACACCCACTACAACAGAAAGATAAATTCCCCAGATGTTTCCGCTCATGGCACCCGTTCCTTCTAAGCCAGCAACCAAAAAGGTAAGAGGCAGGGCAGCAATAGCCACAAGAGCAGCAGAAAGATAAGTTCCCATATGTAAAGAGCGAAGCAATGTTTTTTGACTTGCTTCTTCGCCAGTTTTAACAAAGAAAGTTCCTATCACAGAGGCAATGACTCCAACCACGCAGATGAGAATAGGCAGTAACATCCCACCATAGCTGTAGATTCCTACTCCAAGAGCAAAAGTTGCAATGATGGCGTGAGCGTAGGCTTCGTAAAGGTCCGCTCCCATCCCAGCAACATCTCCTACATTATCCCCTACATTGTCAGCGATAACTGCAGGATTTCTTGGGTCGTCCTCAGGAATACCTACTTCTACTTTGCCCACTAAGTCAGCACCAACGTCCGCTGCTTTGGTGAAAATTCCGCCACCAACACGAGCAAACATGGCCATAGAAGCCACCCCAAGGCCAAACTTAACCATGGACTGTCCAATCACATAGTAACACTCTCCGAAGATAAAACGAAGCACTAGGAACCATGCAGTAATGTCAAGAAGGGTAAAGCCAACCACAATGAATCCCATCACCGTTCCAGAAGCAAAGGAAATCCGAAGCCCTTTGTTTAAACTTTCGGAAGCAGCATTTGCAGTTCTAGCATTGGCGTTTGTCGCAACTTTCATTCCGATATATCCAGATAGACCCGTGAAGAATCCGCCTGTGATAAAAGCAAATGGTGCATATTGGTTCACAAGTCCTTCTGCTCCCATCAATAGTGGGACATATGCAAGGACACAAAGAACGACGAATACAATAGCGAAAAATTTGATTACGGTTGAATATTGACGCTTAAGATAAGCGTTTGCACCCATCCGTATGGCAGTTGCAATTTTAACCATTTTTTCGTTGCCTTCTGAGAAGGCAAGTACTTTTCGGATTTGCACATAAGCGAATCCAAGTGCCAGCAGGGCACCGATTAGTCCTAACCAAAAAAGATGTATTGTGATGTTCATTCTTTTCTCCTTTACGCGTGTCTGATTTGAGCCTACGCGACCTATTGTATCACATAAAAAGGGGATAATGAAAGAGAAAATTAAAAAAAAAATAAAAAGTCATAAAAATTTAACAATGTGGTAACATAAAAAAACACAGAAAACCTGATGGTTGAGGGGTTTTTGTGCTGTGCATCATCGGGTTTTTATCATCATTTGCTGCAAAAAAGTGAATATAAACAATTCTTTATGTAAAAATCACTGAACTTTATACATTTTTCCTAATGCGTCAGCAGCAAGCATTGCATCCGATACACGATCAGGGCAAACGGCTTGACAATCTTATTCCAGTGCAATATAATTATAATGTCTGAATTATGACTATTATATTAAAATAAAGGCAAAAACTATAAAAATAATTCCAAAATACCAAGTTCAAAAGATGAATACTGGTCCGTTATGATCGTTTGTGCAACAAGGTCGAGACGAAAGGAAGAATCATGAAAATTATTCCAGTACAAGTTGATGGTAGTCAAAAAGAGAAGATGCCCTATTTGGATTCTACTTTTCCAATAGACATATGGACCGATGTTTATGACACGTTTATTGATGAAACATTGAACTGTCATTGGCACCCTGATTTTGAATTGGCTGTATTGGTTTCAGGCTCTTTAGACTTTTATGTCAATGGCAATCACCTGCCTATGGAATCAGGAGATGGTATTTTTATCAATTCGAACAATATGCATATTGCTAAGCAAAGGGCAGAATGTTCTGGAGCAGTCATAAAGGGGGTTGCTTTTCCACTCTCGTTATTTGTTAATAATACAAGCAGTATTATGTATAAAAAATATTTTGAGCCCATTGTCAATTCATCTGTGCAAGGAATGGTTATTCCAAAAGAGTCAGCTTTTGCAAAAAAAATGACCCACTGGATATTGGAGATACACAAGCAGGTGTCAGAAGAGTTTGGCAGTGAGTTAATGTATTTAAGCATACTTAGCCAGCTGTGGAGGGAGCACTTGACTTATGTTTTTGAAACTAAATCAGAATTACTGGAACACAAAATTAATCGTAGAAATGAAGAGCGGGCAAAAAAAATCTTGTCTTACATCCATGAAAATTATTCAGAGCCACTTACTGTTGAAGTTCTTGCAGAGCATGCAAATATTAGTCGAAGTGAATGTTTCAGATGTTTTAAACACTTTACCAATAAAAACCCTATGGAATACATCATTGAATATCGTCTTGGAAATGCAGCCAAACTTTTAATGGAGTCAAGACTGTCTGTCACAGAAGTAGGAATCGCCTGTGGCTTTAACAGTTCCAGCTATTTTGGGAAAATATTTAAGGAGACTTATGGAGTGTCTCCCAAGCAGTATCGTCAATAGTAATTTTTTTGCTATTTTTACAGTTTTATGTTATTCTAAAAAGTGGAAAAAGCCAGAAAAATCCAGTCAATCAAAGAATCAGGCAACTTAAAAGTGCTAGGAACAAATAGGGAGAAATAGACAAAAGTGGGTGAAAAAGCAAAGCCATATGGCAAATACATAATAATCTTCGCAGTTATGTTTACTATCTCTATAGGATTGCGCGTAATACGCAGCGGTTCAGAAAGTGTAGACGTAGATTTTGACAGTTGGTACTCATATCGTCTGGGTAGTATAGTCATGCCTGTTCCTACCGATGATTTTGACAAAGAGAGATTTGAGGTATTTTTTGATGGATTTGATGTTGGGGAATTTGCCACAGGGAGTAACACTCATGTGGTGTTTGTTGAAGGGTTTGATTTAGAAGTTTATTTTATAGAGAGTCGTACAGGTACAAAGAGAGTTGTTGGCTTTCAATATG
>JGI20163J26743_11537862_pt1 | contig 10955 bp, 10 predicted proteins | sample TergutCu122P1_FD_26743 | JGI IMG/M metagenome (IMG submission 26743) | reverse complement strand
ACAAGGTCTTTTGCAATTGCAAGCCCAAGTCCGCTACCATCAGTTGTCCTCGATTCATCACCCCTTGTGAATCTTTCCATAAGCTCGTCTGCGTCAATGTTGAGTGCTTGTTTGGAAATGTTTTTAACTTCAAATATTACCATACCCGGATTGCCATTTTTCGCTTTTTCCGTTAAGTTGATGTATACTCTTGTGTTTTCTTGCGTGTATTTTAAAACATTTACAAGTAAATTTTCTACAACTCTCCAAAGTAGCTGACCGTCTGCCCACGCAAAATAGTGTTCTTTTTCTGCACTGACTATTATGTCAAGCCCTGCTTCTGTAATCCCTTTGTTTAGTTCGCCTAACCCTTGGTTTATTAAAGAAAGCACATCAACTTTTTCTGTTTTTACAGGCATTACTCCACTTGACGCTTTTGCCGCTTCAAATAAATCTTCTGTAAGCTGTCTGAGTCGATTTGTTTTTTGCTCAAGTATATCAAGATACTCAGGAGCACTTTCGCTTTCCAGACCCTCTGTTTTAAGCAAATCAATATACGTAACCATAGAAGTAAGAGGCGTCCTAAGATCATGGGATACATTTGATATAAGCTCTGATTTTAACCTTTGGTTTTTCAGTTCATTTTGCACAGCTATATTTGATGCCTGCGAAATTTCGTTTATGCCGTTTGCAAGATTGTCTAAATCTTCTATCCCTGTTGGCTCTATTTTATACTCTAAGTTGCCGTTTCTTACTTCATCTACCCCATGTTCAATTTCTTCAAATTTCTTAATCCATTTAGGTATAAAAATAAATATCAAAATTAAAACTACAGGAGCAAATATTGCCGTTGCAGAAAGCAAAGAACCTAAGACCGCCAGGACTACTACTTTTCGCATAAGTCCACTTCCCGCAAATATCGCATTATAAATCAATATGCATACCTTACCTATTATTGACTGGGTTAAAAAAGTTCCTGCTTTTATCTTGCGAATACATGACATTATCATCCAAAGACCAACAGACATGGCTATTGTACTGAAAAACACAATTACAAAAGATTCCCCTATCCAAGGCATATTGTTCAAAATCATTGCCCCAAAGCCAAGGGTAATAGATATTATCGCAAGCTGAAATTCAGTGAAAACTTTATCCACAAGTTTTAGTATTATTTTGCCATTTTCATCCCGTTCACCAACAGCAACGCAAAGGTATATAAACAATGCTACTGTTATTGTAAATCCTATAAGCGTAATCGTAATATATCCCGGCATAAAAAACACTTCAAGTGACAGTATATCCACCATGAAATTCATGCCAGCATCATTTCTTAAATTATAACCCCAGTTCCATATTAGAAAACTGAGCCATGTGGTCATAGCACTTGCTACACACAGTATAAACATAGTCGAATAACTAACACTGTTAGATTTTTTCAATTTTGTATCCAATTCCCCACACCACCTTTAAATATCTTGGTTCTTTCGGGTTAATCTCAATTTTTTCCCGAATTCTCCTTACATGCACAGCAACAGTGTTTTCAGGATTAAATGCCGACTCTTGCCAAACTGACTCGTAAATCTGCTCTATCGAAAACACCCTGCCTGCATTTTCTGTTAATAACTTCAAAATTCCATACTCGATAGGAGTTACAACAACTTGCTCGCCATCTAACATAACAGTTTTTTGGTCATCATCAATTTCAAGTCCCCCCGACTTAAAATAATTTGTTGCCGATTTCTCCATACTCCCAAGGTTGATATATCTTCTAAGCTGCGATTTGACTCTCGCGATAAGCTCAAGAGGATTAAACGGTTTCGTTATATAATCGTCCGCACCAACATTTAGTCCCGTCACTTTATCATAATCCTCTGATTTTGCCGAAAGCATTATAATAGGAATGTTGCGTTCTTCTCTGATTTTCATTGTAGTTGTCATTCCGTCTAGCTTTGGCATCATAATGTCCATAATTATTAAATGAAGCTCATTTCTCTCAACTAAATTAAGCGCCTCGATGCCATCGTATGCTTTAAACGTATTGTATCCTTCATTTTTGAGATACACTTCTATCGCATTTACAATTTCCTTATCATCATCGCAAATTAAAATATTCATCAAATACCCCTTTCTTTCTACTGAAAAGCCGTGCGCACAATTTTGGGATTCAGTATTAATTAGTATGATAACGTAAACATCTTAACAAAAAGCCAATCAGATTATTAACAAATTCTTACGAAAGTTTTTCACTGAGTTAATAGTTTGATTTGCTATTTCCGAATTTATACTAATCCCCAATTAAAAACATACCTTCTTTGCAATCTTTTAATTGAGGATTAGTATTAAGTAAAACAAATACGCACCCAAACCGTTCGATTGAGTGCGTAATTTATGTGTTGATTATTTTTTTAGATCTGGTCGCTTAACTATTCTTTTTGATTTCACTCTATAAATGCCAGCCTCTGCTCTCTCTCCGCCGGTTGCATTAGTATAACTATTTATTAGTATATGCATTGCTTCGCGCGTTTCCATGTCAGTTGTTATCTGTGATGGAATTATTCTGTCCAATCTTTTTCCTGCCAGTTCAGGCAAATCGTACACCGTTGCTGGTTTTACCAATCTCATAAGATTAATTAATTTTGCATCGATAACCATACCTTCTTTATCAACTGCCACTAAAATTATGATTTTAGGCTTTCCTTCACGCAACTGACCGAAGAACATTCTGCCTTGCTCTTCTAGCTCCTTAACTGTATTGCCAATCAGTTTAGTTTGACGCCATTTCATGTATATCCATACCACCAGGGGTAAGACCGTTAATAATTCAAAGCCCATTATAAATTTACCTTTCTTAGTTAAATTAATCCTTTCAATTATATAGGAAATTTGCGAAATCTGCAAGCCGAAAAGTTATTGCCGCTTAAAAAATTATTAGCCGTCTTCACTCAATGCTAAAACGGAACTTATTTTAAAATTCAAGCAAATTATTAGCCGCCAAAAAGTTGTTGGCCGCCTACAAAACTATTGGCACACATCAAAAAGATGGTGGGATTTGCCCCACCATCTCTAAAAACCAGGATGCACCATCAGCAATCGAGAGTTAAGTACATCCTAATTTGGCTAACTGCCTTGCTTATTCAGCCTTAATAGACTCAGCAAGCGCATCTGCAAGTGATTCCATCTCAGAATTATTTAGCTCGCTACGTGCAGAATTAAGAGTTACTCTGTCGTCAAGAATTGTCATCTCTTTTAGTTCTTTATCAAGGAACTCATAAATCAAATCGCCTGCTTTTGGTGCCCATGATCCGTTTTCCATGATTGCAAATGTACGTTTTTTCACGTCTAAAGCTTTCAAGTCCATAAGATAATTATGGATTAGCGGGTAAATTCCTAGGTTGTACGTAACAGAAGCAAGGACAACGTGGCTTACTCTAAAGGTCTCTGCAATAAGATATGACACATGCGTATTAGAAACGTCATACATTTTAATGTTTGTTATGCCTTTTTCTACAAGCATTGTTGCAAGCTTATTTGCCGCCGCCTCAGTGTTGCCGTACATAGAAGCATATATGATAACTACCCCTTTTTCTTCCGGCTCATATCTGCTCCACTTGTCGTATTTATCAATTACATAACCTAAGTCTGTACGCCATATTGGTCCATGAAGTGGACAAAGCATTTTGATATCACCAAGTATAGGCGTAGCTTTTTTAAATAAGTTTTGAACGTGAGGGCCATATTTACCAACGATATTAGTAAGATATCGTCTCATATGTGGCAACCAATCTCTATCAAAGTTGTCTATCTCATCGTTAAAAATTCTTCCGTCAAGAGCACCAAACGAACCAAAACCATCAGCAGAAAAAAGTACTCCGTTTGTAACGTCAAAGCTTACCATTGCTTCAGGCCAATGAACCATAGGCGCATATACAAAAGTTATAGTATGCTTACCAAATGTTCTAATATCACCCTCAACAATCTCATCCATACGTCCGTCTATTTTGAATCCGAACTGGTGCATCAGCATGAAAGCTTTTTCGTTACTGATAATTATCGTCTCAGGATAACGAAGTAAGATTTGCTCAATACAAGCTGCATGGTCAGGCTCTAGATGGTTTATTACCATGTAGTCAAGTGGACGACCGTTTAATACATATTCAATATTATCCATGAATTGACGACACGCTGACCAATCAACTGTATCAAACAAAACTGTTTTTTCATCCATAAGCAGATAAGCATTATATGAAACGCCTTCCGGGATTGGATGAATATTTTCAAAGAGTTCCAGGCGGCGTTCATTTGAGCCTACCCAGAATAAATCATCTGTTACTTTTCTTACGCAATGCATAGTTTTATCCTCCTTTACATTGTTGACACTTGAGTTTTAAATGAAGTTTTCTTTTTCTTCTGCACATTCAGGACATACCCACTCATCAGGTATCATGTTAAATGGTGTGCCTGGAAGAACATCATTTTCTGGATCTCCCAAATCCTGAATATACTCATAACCGCAACCATTACATACATATATGTGATAGTTAGGAGGTAATTTCTTAGGAACAGCTCTTTTAATCTTCTTAGGTACAGGTGCTTCTTTTTTAGGTTGTCCATTATCAAGCGCCTTGATTAGAAGTGGAACTATTTCCATACAGTCGCCTACTATACCATAGTCGCAGTTTTTGAATATTGGAGCGTTGGCATTGTTGTTTATCGCTACAATCGTTGAAGCAGTTTTGATGCCTTTCAGATGTTGCCCTGCCCCAGATATACCAACAGCAATATAAAGGTTACCTTTAAACTTTTGCCCTGACATACCAACGTATCTTATTAGCGGTAAGTATTTCAACGTTTCTGCTACAGGTCTTGATGAACCAATTGCAGCACCCGCTTGATGCGCCAAAGTCTTCATCATTTCCAAGTTCTTTTTGTCACCGATACCTTTACCGACGCTGACAACACGATCAGCAACGTCAATAGGTGTATCAATATTAATTCCAACTGTAAAGTCGTACCCGTCTGCTTTTAGAAGTTCAACAAGTTTTGCAACCGACTCTTTCGCAGAACCCTCTTTGATGATCATTTTCTTTCTGACACCTGTGATAGGTCCGCCTTTTTTAAGTTTAGCAAATGATTCTTCTTTTGGCGGTTTACCTACGATATGGCTTGCAATAACCGTACGCATAACTTCACTGGTGCCCTCATAGATAGTACATATTCTCGCATCTCTGTATGCTCTTTCAACATACATACCTTTCATGAATCCTGCTCCGCCATGAATTTGAAGCGCTTCATTTGCAATCTCAATACCCGCTTCAGAAGCATATTGTTTTGCCATTGCTGCTTCCATAGAATATGGCAAACCTTGTTGTTTAAGTTCAGATGCACTGTAAATAAGAAGTCTGGCAGCACGAATCTTTGTCGCCATATCAGCAAGTTTGAAAGATATAACTTGATTGTAAGCAATAGGTTTTCCAAATTGCACCCTGTCTTTTGAATACGCAAGTGCCGCCTCAAACGCTCCTTGTGCTATACCAAGAGCTTGTGCTGCAACGCCTATTCTACCGCCGTCAAGTGCTTGCATCGCAATTCTAAAACCTTCGCCCTCTTTTCCAAGCAAGTTTGCTTTTGGAACTTTCACATTGTTGAAGTTTAGCTCAGCAGTATATGAAGAACGAATGCCAAGTTTGTCATACAAATCACTAAAAGTGAATCCTTCCCAGCCCTTTTCAACAATAAATGCGCTAATTCCACGTAATCCCATGTCAGGATTTGTAACCGCAAAAATTACATATATATCAGATTTGCTGGCATTAGTATTAAATACTTTACCACCATTTAAGATATAATAATCCCCATCAGGATCAGCAGTAGTTTCAAGCATTGACGGGTCACTGCCTGCATTTGTTTCAGTCAAACCAAAAGAACCTATTTTTTTACCGCTTGCCAAAGGCACAAGATATTTTTTCTTTTGTTCTTCAGTTCCGTACGCCAATATCGGCCATGTAGCAAGTGATGAATGCACCGAAACAGCAATACCTGTTCCTGCATCAACTCTTGAGATTTCCTCAATAGCAATGGCATAGCTCACATAATCAAGCCCAGCGCCGCCATACTCTTTTGGAAATGCAACTCCCATGGCACCTAGTTCGCCAAGCCCTTTTATTTGCTCCGCAGGAAATTCGTTATCCTGATCATATGCAAAGGCAACTGGCTTAATTTCCTTTTCTGCAAAAGCTCTTACCATCATGCGGAAAGATTCTTGCTCTTTAGTTGTTTGAAAAGACATAAATTTGACCTCCCTTCATTACCATTTATCATCTCCTAATGATAAATATATAGATATAAATTACATTGTATTCAAACTTTAGACCCAACCCCTGTTTCGATTATATTCCTATTGATAATGAATATAAAGCATATTATTGTATAATTTGTGTAAAGTTTGTGTAAAATTATAACAATTACGAAAACCCGTAAGGTGTTAATCAACATTATCATACTTGACCATTTTAGTCAAGTATTATTTTAACTTTTTTTGCCACGATTGTATTTTTGTTACTACACAAACAATTGCAACAACTCAAACATTCATGTTTGTTTTAATTGTTTCAACAATTAAAACAATAATCGAATAAATTTGTCAAGTTCGAAATGCAATCTTGGGATGAAACTCTAGAAAAAAAAGTTGATTTTATGACTTATTTTCTGTGATTTTTTTTATAATGTTATTTTCGCTTTTTTCATCGCAAGTTTTATACTTTTGCTTATAAACGGTAAGACTGCCGTTCTCACAACAGTAATAATGATAAACGGCGCTACTGCATATCCAAATGAAACCACAATGGTTAACCCCGTTACAAAGCTAAACCAAAGTAATCCTATCGCCAGATTAATAATGCTTCCCAAGGCGAGTCCAAGCACTACCCAAGCAACACCACCTTTACGACCTGCGCCTCTGCGATCGCCCCAGCCAGCAAGAAGTGAAACAAATGGAAATGATACGATAAAACCTCCTGTATGCCTCATTATAACCCCAAGCCCACCAGTCATAGCTGCAAAAACTGGCGCTCCAAAAGCACCGAGTAAGATATAAACTAACGTAGCAATTGTGCCATTTTTCGAGCCAAGTATTAATCCGGCAAGAGAGATCGCCCAAACTTGAAGAGTAAAAGGAACAGGACCCAAAGGCACAACAATCTGAGCACTAACAGATATGATTGCAACAAAAATTGCAATATAACAAAGTTCACGAACTGATATTTTCTTTGATTTTGATTTCATTGTAGCCACCCCTTTGATGTAGTTTTTAATTTGTGATTAATCAATTTCATCTTACTCTTCAACATCATTGTTAAAAACAAATTTATTTATCTCCGTCATTATTTCGCTTTTCGCTTTTGTTATAGTTTCTCTAAGTTCAGTAAATGCACCTTCCATAATTTTGCGAGCACTATTCAGCGATATTGTGCTTTCGGCTTGTGATTGTTTTAGGCTTTCTTCAGTTTTCAAAAACTTTTCTACACTATCTTGGCATTTAACCGAATCTGATATTATTTTTTTAATTAACACATCTACATTTTTATTGTAGTAAATATCGTTTACGAAATGCTGTTCACGTAACACGCTTTCGCTTTCTTTCATTGCATCTAAAGTTTCAATAAGCTGACCGTCGTCCAGGTTTGCTGAATACTGCACGTGAATCGCCGTTATTTCGAGCTTTGCTAAAATTTCAGGGAGTTTATGATATATTTCATATGCACGTTCAAATTGTGTTCTTTTTTGCTCACGCCTAAGATTGAGATTGTTAATATGTATCGACACGATAATCGTAATACCCATAACAAGTCCACCAAATATCGCACCGTAATATTGCAGAATTTCACCTGCCGAATACGCCCAGTTCAGATTCCAAGTAACAGTCTCTGTCACAAATATCCAGTTGATAAACATAGGACCGGTTAGTAAAAATGCCAAACTCAAAACTCCTACAACAATACCTATCGTTATCGCTCTTGTACGACGTTTTGTTTTATTATTCATTTTGTTCATGACGGTACTCCTTACAATTATTCTACGTAAGTTTTGTAACAATTCCTTTTTTAAGTGCTTTTTCATACATTTCTCTAAATGCGCGCTTTGCTCCTGCTCCAAAACTAATCTCCATCGGGCTCAGAAAACTATCATAGATTACTTTATCCTTAAACGGCAGAATTACAGTTAAAACCTGTATCGGCAATTCACGTCGCAAAATTTCCGAAAGCGGTCTACTTATACCTTTTATTCCATAAAGCACATCTTCATTTTGCTTATCACTTCCGATAGCAATTGCATATTCAGCCACATACTCCATCAAAATAAAGCCCCCCTGTATGTGATAGTCACGCCATGATTCTAATATATCAATTTTTTCTTTGGTAAGATTACACGATTCAATATAGTCCCCAATAAGTTCCGGATTTTCCCAAAGAACCTCTCTCAATTGAAAAGTTTGTTCCTCGGTCAAATAGTCTGAAAATGGTTGAATATCGGTGCCAATTACTCTTTTTTTCTTATTAACAAAATCCATCAGCCCCATCCAAATTTCATAAAATAATTCGCATTCACTTTGAGAAAGCTGTGCGGCTTTTTCATCCATTATTTTCTTACAGCACTTTTTGTATTTTTTGCCACTTCCACATGGACAGCTTTCATTTTGTCCAATTTTCTTATTTTTATGCCGAATTTTTGGTATGCTGTCGCCAAAGTCGCCTTCTTTGCCACAAGCGTCGTCAAGTTCAATAGGCGCATATCCTTTATTTGCCCATATCTTTGTATTGTTACATGCTTCCATAACCAAATTCAAAAATTTTTGCATTTGATTTTCATCATAAAAATCAATATCGTATTCCGACAGAAGGCCTAAAATAATTTGAGGGCCAAAACCTAGCTCAATAGCTTCTTTTAACTTTATACAAAGAAAAATAATGCTCCGATCCTCAAATTCTTCAATTACAAAATCAAGGAGTTCTCTCCAACTTAGTAGCTGCGTATCACTTTCATGATATTCGTCTGCAAATTTCAAGAGTTCCTTTTTCTTCGGAATAAATCTTGGTTTGCCACTTTGTTCTTCAAGCAAATCATCAGCAAGTTCGAAATCATCAAACATAATATAGTGTACGATGTAGTTTTTATAAAAGCAATACCACTTACTTTTGTGCACAAGGGGTAACAGCAACATAAATACTTCATCTTTACTTGTTTGCTCTTCATTCTGGCAATTAATTATTTCGACCAATTCATCTACTTGAATAACGCCATAAAGATTTACTGCTGCTTTCGCATATGCATCCAATAATGTTCTAAACGGTGCACGCCCCCTTGGGCATCGCATAACTTTATTAATTGGATTGTATTTTTCAAATATTTTTCGTGCTTGCTTTTCTGTCATTCTAAGTTTCTCACTTTCATTTTATTCGTGATTTGTTCATCACATTTCAAGCGCAGGTTAATTTTATGCGTTTTTAAAGGGGTCATCAACTTGATATTTTTGCAGTAACTCCTTTGCCATTTTGACGCCTTCGTCCTGCAAAACAACCGACTTTGCACGTTTAGACCCGCTTAAAATACCTTCATCTCCTAATTCATTAAGAATGTCAAAATCATAACCTTTCCACGCACTGTGAACGTTATAACCTCTTTCCTTCCATGAAGTCATGTACAAAAGCATCACTGTAAGTTCTTTGACCGTTTGATTATAATCCATATCATACCTCTTCAAGTTCATTAGACTTTTCTGCAATCTAAAATCTATTTTTTACTGAAACAGTTCAAACTCTGTATCAATGTAATCACGTTCGTCTAACACAAATTCACATTCTTGATACAATTGTTTTACTTTGCTTATGGCTTCTTCAGCGTTTGATGCATCAATTTCAACAGTACGTTGTAGCGTTTCTGTTATTTCTATTTTGAATCTTAAACTTTCGCTATTTTGGTTTATCAATAATTGCATACTCCTTAATCCTCTATTTCCCCAAAATCAACTTCCTACCTTCATTTAATGCACGGATATTTAAGTCTTTCGTTTTGGCAGGCACATGTTTTAAAACTGCTTCTTCGAGATTTTTTTCGCTCACTAGATTCATTGCGGCATTTAACGCGCCAAGTGCCACTATGTTTGCCGTCATCTCATTTCCAACTACTTCCGATGCCGTATCTAAAATCGCAACTGAAATTATTTTCCCACCATTTTCACACTGCGAAATATCCACCTTTGAATCAGTTAGAATCACCCCACCTTTGCGCACAATATGCATATATTTGTCCAAAGACTCCTGAGTGAGAGCCAAAAGACAATCCGCTTCTTCTACCTGCGGAAAGTCAATGTCACTATTTGCAATTACAACATCAGCCTTGCACATTCCGCCGCGAGCCTCAGGGCCATATGATTGGGATTGGGCAACATTTAAAGGTTCCTTTAACGCTGCCTCTGCAAAAATAATCGACGCCAAAATAACGCCTTGTCCTCCCGAGCCTGCAAATCGCAGTTCAAATGATTTATTCATCTACTCGTCCTCCCTGTATTTCTCAACTAGCGTCTTATATTGTGTAGCGTAATTCGGACGGTTATCATGATGAAATTCGCCTATTACAAGTTTGCCTTCAAGTTCTTCCGCTGTCATGTTCTCCGCAACTTTTGCATCTATGCAATTATCCTTTTGCCAGCGAAGCATCTGAGCCGCGTTACCTTTGCGATTTTTCCTGCCGTAATATGTAGGGCAAGTGCTTATGCAATCTATAACGGTAAAACCTCTATGCAAGATGCCGCGGCGTATCAGCTCTGTCGTTTTGTCAGCATGGTAAGCTGTACCACGAGCCACAAATGTGGAACCTGCTGCAACTGCAAGTTTTACTAAGTCAAAACTTTGGTCAACGTTTCCATAAGGCGCCGTTCCACCGTATTCCATTGATGGCGTAGTTGGCGAATACTGCCCACC
>JGI20163J26743_11537864_pt1 | contig 10956 bp, 8 predicted proteins | sample TergutCu122P1_FD_26743 | JGI IMG/M metagenome (IMG submission 26743) | reverse complement strand
GTATGAGGAAAGTCCGGGCTCCATAGGGCGAGGGTGCCGGATAACGTCCGGCGAAGGTAACTTTAGGGAAAGTGCAACAGAAACATTCCGCCGAAACAGGCTAGTGAGGCTCGTCTTCACTGTGCTGTGGTAAGGTTGAAATGGTGAGGTAAGAGCTCACCGGCGATATGGTAACATGTCGGCCGTGTAAACCCCACTCGGAGCAAGACCAAATAGGGCAACAAAAGCGGCTGCCCGTCGCTGCCCGGTTGGTAGGTCGCTTGAGCTTGTCGGCAACGGCAAGTCTAGACAGATGATTGTCAAATACAGAACCCGGCTTATAGATTTGCCCAAAACATTTTTTTTGTTTTTTGGAACAAAATATGAAAATAACTGTCTAAGAAACTAAAGGGTTTTTTATATTGAAAATTTTTAGGAGGAATATTTATAATGAGAAAGTTATTTAGTGCTATCCTGATTGCGGCTTTGCTCGTAACTTCGGCAGTGCCTGTTTTTGGCGCAACATCACCTGAAGCCAGAGAGCTCGAAAACGCAATCAGACAAGTGCGAGCTGTGATTGACATTTCAAGTGACGCAACTGTTTTTGAGCATAGTTCATGGGAAGATGGAGCAGGTGGCAGAACATGGAATTTATTGTGGCGCAATGATGATTGGTCAATAATGTACAATGTTTCCATCGATGCAACAGGCAGAATTATAAGTTTCTTTGTCCATAATCGAGATATACCAACGGGAGTGGGCGATCTTAACAGAGAACAAGGCAGGCGCATTGCCGAAACATTTTTAGGAAGGGTAGTGCCTGCAAGTATTACAGACTTCAGATTGATTGAGTCCTTTGCAGAGTTACACTCGTTTTCATTTAGCTTTGGTGCGTATAAAAACGATTTTCCTGTGAGAGATTGGATCTTTCATGTAACGGTAGACAAAGCATCCGAAAGAGTAACAAGTTACTTTGGCGGATTTGGAATAACAGATGAGCTTGAATTTGCAGTACCGAGCGAAATGATAAGCGCGGCAGAAGCAAAAGCAGCTTTAATAGAAAACGAAAGCATTTATCTTATATACAGTTCATTTTTCGATTGGAGCTCCCGAGAGACAAGAGTATTTCCTGCATTTATTTTAGATAGCCAAAGTTTTGTTGACGCAGGTACAGGTGAAATTTTATTACCGCCCCATATGTTCTTTGGCGTCCATGGGCCAGTCGGAGCAGGTCTGTATTTTGGGATGCTTGGTGACACGGCAGAAGATGAAAGACAGGTGAATTTGACACCTGTTGAGCAAGGCGCAGTTGACGGTCTTACAGGGATAATTACAAGAGAGCAAGCGGCGAGAACGGCAACGGACGCAGTTCCGACACTATCTGCCTCTGCGGAGCTGATGAGCGCAAGTTTGAGCACAAGACACGATGACCGAAACAGGCATATGTGGGTTTTGCACTTTGAAAACAATGTAACTGCGGTAGTAGATGCGCATGATAACAGATTACTGTCGTTTTCTGACTTTAGTCAGCGCGACATGGGCACAAACATTGTTTCGGCAGAAACGGCCGAAAGAACAGCTCGCGATTTTATGCGTCGCGTTGCTCCTAGAGAAATGGAACAAACGGTTTTTTTTGAAAGAACCAGCACTACGGAAATTCAGCCACTGGCAAGGGAGCAAGGCGTATTGTATCGTTTCGTTTTCGCCAGAGAAGTTAATGGGGTGCCGTTCCCTGGAAACAGTATTTCGGCATCTGTTGACCCTACGTCGGGCAGAATTGTTCATTTTGATTTAACATGGAATACAAACATAACTTTCCCTCCAATCGGTGAAACAATATCAGCGGAAGAAGCCTTTGATGTTTTTGCAGAATCAATTAATTTTGGATTGTTCTATACGATGGTAGGAGACAACGAAATGAAACTTGTTTATGGATTTAGAAGCGGAGCAGGTTTCACAGTTGATCCGAGAACAGGTGGCAGAATTGGTCACGACGGTAACGCTTTCATTGAACACACAAGAGTTACATCCTATGATGATATTGAGGGCAGATGGTATGAAAGTGCCGTAAATGCATTGTTAGATATGGGACATTTCCTTGAAGGAACCAGCTTTAACGGAAGTGCGCAAATTACGCAAGAAGAATTCTTAAGATTTTTATTTCCTAATTGGGGTGGAACTTCAAGAGATGATTTCTATAATTGGATGGTTTCAAGCGGAATAATTCTTCGAGATGAAGTAGCACCTTACAGTGCCATAACAAGACAAGAAGCGGCAAGGATTGCCATCAGGTTTTTGGGTCTTCAAAGAGCGGCTCGTGATAGCAGTATATTTGTAAATCCGTTTGCGGATGCAGTTAGTGATAACTTTTTAGGATATGCGGCACTTGCCAGAGCACTCGGAGTCATGACAGGTGACACTGCAGGAAACTTCAATGGCGCACAAAATATGACAAGGGCGCAAGCCGCAGTCGTAATAAACAATTTACTTAGAGTTCAGTAAAAGAAAAGTTCTTTTCAAACTTTTCTACTCCTAAAGTCAAAAGCACTACAAAGGTAGCGGAAACGCTACCTGCTGTAGTTTTTGGAACACAGGAGATTTAATTTGCGTCTAATAGGAGCAACTGAAGATTTTCTCTTGAACTTTGGTTATAACTTGTGTTAGTATTATCGTTGTACGATTAATTGAGTATTAAAAGTATTAGGGGTTAAAAAAACAAACTTAAATTTTAAAAACAAACAAAAGGGTGAGAAAAGATGATTAACAATGAAGAAAATATGGGGGTTCGGGCCATAAATGCAGAACACCTGAGTGCGGAGGGCATGAGTGCGGAGCAGACGGGGGCTTGGGGCACAAATGCAGAGGGCATGAGTGCGGAGCAGACGGGAGCCTATGGCACAAATGCAGAGCACACGAGTGCAGAGGGCATGAGTGCAGAGCATATGGATGCGCCGCGTGAATATGAAGAACAGGTACAAGTGTTGGACGAAAACAGAGAAGGCATGGATATTTCAGACGAAAGCAGAGAGAATATCGGCATTCAAAACGAAAACAGAAAACAAAAAAACAAAACGAACAGGAATGGCAAACCGAAAAAAAGAAGTGAAAAAACTATGTTTATAAAAACATTTGTAATAGTGCTTTTGCTTGTTATGATTGTTGCGACACCTCTTTTTGCGGTGGTAGATGAAGTTTTGGAAATGCGTCCGGGTGATGAAGACAACCCTATCTTAAGGGAAACAATGGATTTTCATTATTTAATTCCGGCAGATAGCCCGTTTTTTGACGCTTTTATAGATTCGAACAGAGTTAATATATTGGCACTTGGCATTGATCGCCATAATCTGACAGATATGATCATGCTTGTGAGCTTTGATTTAGACACTCCGGCTTTGGATATAATATCGGTACCGAGGGATACGTTTTTCTTAGGCTCTGCAACCAGAAAAATAAATGCAGTGTACAGAAGAAATCCTGTTAATTCTGCGGTTGCTGTGTCGGAAGTTTTGATGAACATTCCGATTAATTATTACGTAACCCTTAGCCATCAGGGTGTAGCAAATATCGTCGATGAAATTGGCGGTGTTTCGATCTATGTGCCTTTTCACATGAGATACGATGATCCTCGTGACACACCGCCTCTTCGGATTAACATTCCTGCAGGATATCAGCTTCTTGACGGCGAAAATGCGGTACACTTTTTAAGATTTCGATATGCAAATCCGGGCTTTCGAGCGCATACCGATGGTGATTTTGGGCGTATAAGATTACAACAAGAGTTCGTAAGAAACGCAATTGTTCAAAGTATAGGATTAAATCTGCCAAATATCATAAGAACTACATTTGATGAAGTGCAATCAGACATCACAGTGAGGGAAGCTATTTTCTTAGCAAATACGCTGGTTGGCATAAGCTCTGAAAACATCAGAACGCATCAGTTACCGCTTATACAGCGAGGTGGACATTTTCACCCCAATAGGGAAGCAATAGCAGAAATGTTGATAGAAATTTACTCCATGGAGCCCTTTGAATACGAAGGAAGCGAAGATTTTGACGACGATTATTCGGAAGAATAATATTACAACTATAAGACAAATATAAGACAAACTCTCGAAAGGCGTTGGAAAACCAACGCTTTTTTGTGCGGAAAATTCTGAATTTGCCAGTTTGGGTGTACTTTCCCTTCTTTTGTGATATAATATCCATTGTCCGGGCAGGACACGATGCTGTTGAGAAATTGCAGCATGGGAAAGAGAGGAGAAACTTTATATGGCGAATATGGCAAGCAAGCTTATTCGTGTGTGGCTTTTGACACTAACCATCTTACTTTTCTCATCAATTTCTATTTATGCTTATGGCAACGTTCAAGGAGATTTTTTTATTAAAAACATTATTGTAAATGGAGATCGAATTGAGAATTACAATCTGCAATATTCTTTCGTCCTTTACAATGACACCATGTACATTCCGCTTACACCTGAGATACGCGAAATTCTGGGTGTGGAACTGGTGATGGACAAGGAAAGCCGCACATTAAATTTGCTAAGGGTTGAATCGACAAGACGAAATATAAGTGAGAATTGGATGAAAAATGACGCCAATCCACTTGCTCTGAATGTTATCCCCGATGCACGGGTCATTGCATTAACTTTGATGCGTGACCACACTGATGACGTAATAAACGTCACAGATGACCCGGAACATTACACAGACGAAGTCAGAACAATTTTGCCTTTTGTGGCTGAAGTTGAGTTAAATGGGATGCCGCTTTTAGAAAAAGATGGGCACATCTTCATTCCACTTAGGGCGATTGCAAACAACGAAGTATTTAATTGGGATATTTTTTATGACAGTTTCTTTGGTGTTTGTATCAGCACTGATAGTAACGTTCCAGCAAAAACTTATTTCGATCGTGAGGTATCACTGGAAAACAGGGGGCTTGTGAGTTATATCACACGTCATAACCGAGCGGTTGGAGAGACTTATGGCATACAGCTTGTATTTTTATTCAGGCGTGCCGGAGAAGTTTTTGGTATCAACTCACGACTTCTGATAGCACTCGCGCACAGGGAGAGCACTTTTAACGCAGCAGCGGTTAGCAGGGCAGGAGCTATTGGAATGATGCAGGTTATGCCTGCAACAGGAGCAAGGTTTGGCGTCACGGCAGCACAACTGTTTGACACTAAGACGTCCATCGATTTTGGCGCAATGTATTTGGGTCAAAGGCTTGCAACTTTTGAGGGGGACTGGATTAAAGCACTATCCGCATACAATCAAGGGGCGAGGGCTGTCCAACAGGGCAGACACTCAACAACTTTCGCAGAGAGAGTCATAGCTACCTATCACGGTATTGACTATTTCTTGCGCACACACGGTTATGTTATCGTTTCTGAAGTGCCGGCGGTGACATATTCGTATGAGAATCACCATTCATATGAGCATTATTTTTCATATGAGCACTATTCTTTGTATGAGTATTATTCTTTTCAAGAGTATCACTATTGATGCGACTCATACGACAAACCGTAAAACGCAAGCAAAAAAATCAACGACACAAAGCATAAAAATAGAAAATACAGAAGAAGCCCGCCCGGGCTTCTTTTGCAAAGGAAATATGAATGCAGAGCAATTGAGGGCTCAGGGCGTAAATGCGAAGAGGCGATATGAACATAAGGGAAAGCGATACGAGCATAAGGGAAAGCGATATGAACATATTTGATATTACACCTATAAAGTTTGAAGGAGAGAAACTGTTTTTTCTTGATCAGACGCTTTTGCCAAATGAGGAGCGTTATATTGAGATTACAACAAAAGAAGATGTTTGGGAGGCTATATATAGTTTGCGAGTTCGCGGCGCGCCTGCTATTGGCGTTGCGGCAGCATACGGCATATATGTTTCTGTAAAAGATATGGAAACCTGCAATCCTCTGCTATTCAAAAAGCAATTTTCCGAAGTCAAAGACTATTTAAACAGCGCAAGACCTACGGCAGTAAATCTTGCATGGGCACTTGCAAGGATGGAAAGTGTGGTTTTGGATCACCAAGATGAACCGATAAGCGAAATCAAAACAAAACTTCTGCAAGAGGCAGAGAAAATCAAAATTGAAGACGAAAAAGCGTGTTTTGCGATGGGAGAATACGGTCTTTCGCTTTTAAAGCCTAACATGGGTATATTGACACACTGTAACGCAGGAACGATTGCAACAGTAAAGTACGGAACATGTCTTGCGCCGATACACATAGGTCAGCAAAGAGGATATAACTTTAAAGTTTTTGCCGGCGAAACGAGGCCACTTCTTCAAGGAGCAAGACTGACGACCTGGGAGCTAAAAAAAGCAGGCGTTGATGTGACTTTGATTTGCGATAATATGGCTTCAATTGTCATGAAAAACGGCTGGATTGATGCAGTTGTTGTGGGTTGTGACCGCATGGCGGCAAACGGCGACGGCGCAAACAAAATAGGGACATCGGGCGTTGCAATACTTGCAAAAGAATACGGCATACCGTTTTATATGTATGTGCCGACTTCAACGATAGATATTGCGACGAAAACCGGAAACGAGATAAATATAGAGCTGAGAGATGGCGAAGAAATATATAAGATGTGGTATGAAAAAGAAATGACGCCGTGCGGGGTAAAAACATATAACCCGGCATTTGACGTAACAGAAGCAAAATATATCACGGCAATTATAACTGAAAAAGGGATTGTGTATCCGCCATACGAGGTCAATCTAAAGAACATTATACGAAAAACGAAAGAGTAGAAAAACATGAATATATTTCAGAGAAATGCTCGAAAACTGGTTATAATCCCCACTATGGCAGGTGCTGCGACAGTAATTTTTGTAAGACTTATTGAAGCAAGCCCTATTGCCCTTGGATTTTACAGACTGGGGTTTTCGGTGATTTTATTTGCAATTCCTATTATTTTGGGTGGCTATAAAGATTATAAAGGAATAACAAAAAAAGAAGTGTTGCTTTGTGTTTTGGCAGGAGCCATGTTATTTTCTCATTTCATTTTTTGGTTTACAGCGTTAAATACGACTTCGATTGCAAGTGCCTTTGTTTTATTTTCGTTAAACCCACTTATACTGCTTATTCCTATGTATTTTTTCTTAAAGAAGCGGGTAAGCGCAAAAGCGATAATAGGAATCATTGTTGCTCTTTCCGGTAGCGCGCTTATTGTGAGCCTCAATCAAACCCTGGAAGACAACACATTTTTGGGTGATGTATCGGGGTTTTTGGCGGCGATCTTTTTTGCAGTGTATTTTTTTATTGGGCAAATTGTGCGAGCAAAAGTTCCGATGCTAAATTATGTTTTTATTGTGTTTAGCTCGTGTTTTGTATTCTTTGCGATTGCAATGATTGCATCAGGGACACCTTTTACGGGATACCGAAAGGAAGACTATGTTTTGATGTTTTTGATGGCAGTGGTTTGCCAAGTTTTGGCTCATGCACTTTATAACTGGTGTATGGGATATGTTTCGGCACTTTATGTGTCTGTGTTCACAACGACGCAAACAGCGATTGCCATATTATACGGAATTATATTTTTTAGAGAAATACCCGAATCTTTCCAAGTGATTGGCGCAGCTATAGTAGTTGCGGGACTTTTGTATTATAATTACAATAGCATAGAAAAACAAACACTTGGATAGGTGTAACAGTTACGGTTCACACATTATCGGATTTGTGGCTATAACGGATATTGGAGCAAACAAGATCTGCTAACTAAAGTTAACAGGAAAAATAAAAAAAGAAACAGAGGAATGCGTATGCGATACAAAGTAAAACTGGATATTTTTGAAGGACCTTTCGATTTGCTTGTATATTTAATAGAAAATGCACAAATGAGCATCTATGATATACAGGTGACCAAAATCACAAATCAATATGTTTCATATATTGAAAGGGCAAAAGCTCTTGATATCGCCATTGCTTCCGAATTTATGGTTTTGGCGGCGGCACTTATCGAAATTAAATCTAAGATGCTACTTCCGCGTGTGAAGTTAAATGATGAGGGCAATGCTGAATTTGAAGACCCGAGAAGCGAGCTTGTTTCGCGATTGCTGGAATATAAGCGGTTCAAAAAAGCGGCAGAAATTTTGGAGCAAACCGAAGAAAGAGCCATGCTCATATTTGAGAAACCGCAGGAAGACCTAGCGCAATATACAAATGAGCCGGATGTATATCTGAAACTTGATACAAAAAGTTTTATGATGGCATTTAATAAATTTTTGCACAAAAAGAAAAAAGTTGAAGAGATCAGAAAAACTTATATCAAACCTGCCATACCTAAGTTGACAACAGAAGATAAAATTGACTTCATCAAAAAGATTTTTAAGGTCAAAGGTAAAAGAACTGTGAGCTTCAAAGATCTGATTCAGTCCGAAAAAGACAAGTATGAAGTAGTGGTTACGTTTAGCTCTGTCTTAGAAATGGCAAGACAAAGAACAATAAAAGTGAAGCAACCTGTACCTTTCGGCGATATAAAAATCACAGAAAGCGGATTAAAAGCCGATATAAACGGCGAGCTTAAAAACGAAATAAACGACGAGTTAAAAGGCGGATTAAAAGCCGATATAGAAAGCGAAATAAAAGGAGAAGTTGTAAATGGCGAGCAAGAAGACAATTAAGTCGGCTTTTGAGTCGATGATGTTTGTATGGGGTGAACCGCTTGACGTAAAACTTGCGGCTGAGATGTTTAACCTAAATAAAAAAGAGGCATATGATTATTTTAAAGAACTTGAAGAAGAATACGAGCAAGAGGGAAGAGGTATCGTTATCAGAGAGATTAACGAGGGATTTCAGTTTGTAAGCAGACTTGAAAATGCCGAGTACGTTGAACGATTGTGCACGCCGACAAAACAAAAAAGACTTTCTCAATCAGCACTTGAGGTACTTGCAATTATTGCATATAAGCAACCTGTGACAAGGGGTGAAATAGAGGCAATTCGTGGAATTAAATGCGAAAGAGTAGTAGAGGGGTTGTTAAAAAAAGAATTAATCGGTGAAGTAGGACGTTCAAGTGCGATCGGAAGACCGATTTTGTACGGTACAACGGAAGCTTTTTTGCGACATTTTGGCTTCAAAAATTTAAGCGATCTTCCTGATATAGAAGATGTAGAAAGCATAATACATGACGAGGAAATACCTGACGAACTTGATTTGCAACAAATCACATTAAACTTTGAGAAGTGAATTTTAGAGTCTCAAACTTGTTAACAAAATAACGCAAACTTGTTAATTTTATAACGCAAACTTGTTAATTTTATAACGCAAACTTGTTAATTTTATAACGCAAAATTGTTAACAAAATAACTAATAAATTATGTATTGACTTGCGGGCGGCTAACATATATGATAACTTCATGTGTTATTGTTTTCTGAACATTAACAACAAAAAATGACAAAAAAGACAGACTTTTTGAGCACTGACAAGTATATTATTATGAAAAAGGAGTGATAGACAGTATGAATGATGTATATGACACTAATACGGTCGACGCAATAATTGACAAGTACGAAAAAAGTGCAAGTTCAATTATCTCAATTTTGCAAGAGGTTCAAGAGCAATACCGTTATTTGCCAAAAGAAGTGTTTACGCACATTTCGAATCGCCTCAATGTAAGCAGAGCCAGAATTTATTCAATCGCTACATTTTACGAGAATTTCTCTCTTGAACCTAAGGGTAAATATCTAATAAAAGTATGCGACGGTACGGCATGCCATATTCGCAAATCTATTCCGATTTTGGATCGCTTAAAGCGTGAATTAGGATTGGGAAGCGAACAGAAGACTACTGAAGATCTTCTCTTCACAGTTGAAACAGTTGCGTGTCTTGGTGCTTGCAGCCTTGCGCCTATTGTTACGGTAAATGAAAAAGTATACGCGGCTGTTACGCCGAATTCGGCATCTGAACTATTGGAAAATCTAAAGAAGGAGGAGTCAGACAATGCTTAAGACTAGACAAGAGTTAATTGAGCTGCGCGCCAAATGTGAAAAAGCTTACAATGCAGAAAAGAAAAAAATTCTGGTGTGTGCTGGAACAGGTTGTATTGCCGGCGGATCTTTAGAGGTTTACAAAAAGTTCAAAGAAGTTTTGGAAAAAAACAACATACCATGCGGAATTGAATTTCAAGAAGAAGCACCACAAAATCACGTACCACTAAGGGAATGCGGATGTCTTGGTTTTTGTGAGATGGGCGTACTTGTACGCATTGAGCCGCAAGGGTATCTATATACTAAAGTCAAGCCTGAAGATTGTGAAGAAATTGTTGCGGAAACTATAGTAGGCGGAAAACATCTTGAGAGATTGGCATACAAAAAAGACGGAGAAGTTTGTCCAACGCAAAAAGAAATTCCGTATTATCAAAAGCAATCTTGGGTTGTACTGGAAAATTGCGGATTGATAGACGCAAATGCTATTGAAGATTATTTTGCAATAGGCGGTTACTCTGCCCTTGAAAAAGCAATTTTTGATATGACTGATGATGAGATTATTGAAGAAGTCAAAGAAGCTCGCTTACGTGGTCGAGGCGGCGGCGGATTTCTTGCGGGGACAAAATGGAGCCAAGTGAAAAGGCAGGCGGAAAAAGAAAGATATCTCGTTTGTAACGCTGATGAGGGCGATCCGGGAGCGTTTATGGATTGTAGTATTATGGAAGGTAACCCGCATCGTATGCTCGAGGGAATGTTGATTGCCGGAGTTGCTTGTGGAGTATCTGTAGGATATATTTATGTTCGTGCAGAATATCCAACGGCAGTAAAACGTTTACGTAATGCGATTACGCAGGCTGAAAAATATGGTATTTTAGGCAAAAATATTCTTGGCTCTGACTTTTCATTTGAAATACGTATTAATCGTGGTGCAGGAGCTTTCGTTTGTGGAGAAGGCAGTGCGTTAACGGCATCTATCGAAGGAAAGCGTGGAATGCCTCGTACGAAACCACCACGAACTGTAGAAAAAGGACT
>JGI20163J26743_11537868_pt1 | contig 10982 bp, 11 predicted proteins | sample TergutCu122P1_FD_26743 | JGI IMG/M metagenome (IMG submission 26743) | reverse complement strand
CACCGTTTGTTCCCAACTCGTCTACAAAAACATTAATACCTTCTTCCTGAATCACTTCAGGAGTATCCAGTAGCAACTGTTCCAATAACCCCTTCACTTTGGCAATGTCTTCCTTGTAAGAAATTATGATTCTTAAGTCCAACTGCCTTCTAGGACGCTCCGCCACATTAGTGATACTGCTGTTGGATAGCATTCCATTGGGAATAATGACCACCTTGTTGTCAACGGAGTGTAGCTTGGTGTAGAACATAGAGATTTCCATAACTTTTCCTTCATTGTTACCATTGTGAGCAATAATGTGATCTCCTACAACAAAAGGTTTCAGCAGTAGAATTAGTACTCCACCAGCCATATTGGACAGGCTTCCTTGCATGGCCAAGCCCATGGCAACCCCAACTGATGCCAGCAGAGCCGCCGCTGAGGAAGAGGCCACCCCAACCACTTGAGCAATAAGAAATACCAACAATACGTAAAGTGCTACTCTTGCAAAAGAATTGATAAATTGAGAAACTCCTGCATCCACATTGCTTCTACTCAAATGTTTCCCGATGACCTTGCACAAACATTTGATGACCAATCGCCCCACAAAGAATAGAATAATGGCCAAAACAATATTGATTCCAAAACCGATAATCGCTGGAATCTGATCCATGAAAAAGTCCAACACATGGTTGACTTCTTCATAAATATTTTCTGGATTCTCCATGATATTTTGTACCGTATCCCCTGTTCTATTGACCATTATCATTCCATGTCCTTCCAATCTTTCATCATCAAAAACGCCGCCATCGTTCCTCGCTTATCTCCCATAGCCCGATGAGAAAAGAACATTCTTTTATTACAGTGCGTGCACACATTCGTAACCTCTATATTACTGTATAACACTCCTGCATCATGCAAAAACAACTCATTGGCTCTCCACAAATCAAGTAAACATTTCCCATTTTCTTTTTTGATATATATTTCTCTCCATGTTTCTCTCGGGAAATGCTTCCTAATCTCATCCACTATCTCTTCGTCAACTTCGTAGCAGCTTTGGCAGATAGAAGGTCCAATGGCAACCTTTACATTCCTTGGATTTGTCCCGAATTTCCCCACCATCATGTTAAGGGTTTTTACTGCCATTTTAGAAGCAGTTCCTCGCCATCCCGAGTGACTTAACCCAATGGCCTTATTCACGGGATCAACAAAGAAAAGTGGCACACAATCTGCATAAAAGGTAACCAAACACACTCCTGGTTCATTGGTGATTAATCCATCCACCTCTCGGAATTTTTGCACTTTGGTGATTCCATTTCCTTTGTCTTCACTTCCCACCATCTGAACATTGGTAGAATGGGTTTGTTTGGAGAATACCATGTCATTAATATGAATTCCCATAGCCTTTCCGATTCTAATGAAGTTTTTGGTTACTTCATGAATTCCATCCCCTGTGGAATAACCCAGATTCAAGGATTCAAAATCCCCCTCACTTACCCCTCCCAACCGAGTAGAGAATCCATGCTTAACCATTCCTGTTCGATTTAACGCATTGAATTCTAAAAAAGGAGGTACTGTGTGTACTTCATTAAATACTTTACCGTTATTCTTATACAAAAATCTCATGGTCATGATACAAAAATCCCTCCTTTTTTCCAACCCAATGAGTGACTACCTTTCTAAAGGAACCTCCTTGAACACTCGCAGTTGCTCGTTGATTCAAGGAGTATCGACAGAAAACTGTCTCAATTCTATTTCGTTAACTTATCTCCCACTCCAAAACTCTTCAAATGTCTTGTTGTCAAACCGATACAACCCAAAAGTCTCCATGTGATGAATGTTCTTTTCTACATATTCTAAATCCGTCGCCCAACCTCCTGCTCGAATTCCATACATAAAAGAATTGGCTTGTTCTACTGTAAAAGTTCCGTCATTGGGATTCAAATACATGGTTAAATGGTCAATATAAGGAGAGCGCATTAACATCCAAGCTCTCTTAAATATGGCGTCTCGATAGCTGGAAAATACAGCAAAACTTCCTTCGTAATAATAACCTTGTCCACATTCCATCTGTTCGCCAGTTAACATATTCACAGCACCTATGGCGTATTGCATGCCCTCCCAATACTTGATTCCGAACAGATTGCGGTGTTCATAGGACAGCTGAGACAATCCTCTTCCTTCTTCACCTCCTGGCCCAAAATAGCCAAAACCTCCTTCTGCAATGATCATGGAAAGGCCAGTGGAAACAGGAATCCCATATCGTGATTGGGTTTCAAATAAAGCCACAACCATCTCATCTGTAATAAATTCTGGCAGGCCAACTCCTGCGGGTTCCCCAACCGTTTCCACCGTGTAATAATACTCACCTGCCGTAATCGTAAGGAAAATGAAAGCCATAACAAATGTTAAAACGGTGATAAAAGCCAAAAGGATTGTTTTCTTAGGATTCCTTTGCACCTTGTCTTTCACACTTATGTTTACTACTCTTTTCGTTTTCCTTTTCATTTTTCTCACTCTTCTAGCAAAAGGAGATCTAGCTTTAGGATTCTCCAAATAATCCTTTAACTTAGCAATCTCTTCTTCTGTTGATATTGGTGTTTTCCTAGAATCTTTATGTAAATTCTCTCGTAAACCTGACATCACCTAGTTTGCTCCTCTTTACTCCAAAGTACTTTTTTTGTCGTTTTTTATTGTTATGAACCTCCAAAAGCATTTTTCACGTGAGAAATCTCATCTCCCACAAATCCAATCACATCGAATCGACAAGGAATTTCTCCTTTACTTTTATGCAGTTTCGATTTCTCTCCAAGATTTAATCTTTCAAAGCTCAAATAATTCATGGCACATTTATAAATCACCTGTTGCTTCCGGGCATCTACCGCTTCCAAAGGATTGCCACCAAGAGATGAACTGCGGTATTTCACTTCACAGAAAACCAAAGTTTCGTCCTCTATTGCAACAATATCTATTTCACCATGAAAACAACGATAGTTGTAACATAGAATCTCATATCCCTGTCCGATTAAAAAATCACCAGCCAACTTTTCATATTTCGTTCCTACCTGCCTTTTGTTCTCCTTTGTCATATCTCCAAAATTCCTTTAACAAAAGTTCGTCGATGAATAGGGGTTATCCCTAATTCATGCAAAGCTTCTCGGTGACTTTTGGTTCCATAGCCACTATTCTTGGCAAAATCATAACCAGGCCATCTCTCATCATATTCAGCCATGATTCGATCCCTGGTTACTTTTGCTAATATGCTAGCGGCGGCAATGGATATACTCTTAGTATCTCCTTTTATAATAGGAACTTGATTGATATCCATCCCTGGAATGGTTACTGCATCTACCAACAATAAGTTGGGAGAAACTGACAAATCCGCTACTGCCAACTTCATGGCTTCATAAGTTGCTTGTAGTATATTGATTTCATCGATTCGAGCGGGAGAAACCAACCCTAGCCCCGTAGCAATTGCTTTTTCCTCGATCTCATCAAAAATCAATTCACGCTTTTTCTTAGATAATTTCTTGGAATCATTAATGTAAAGTATTTCGCAATCCTTGGGAAGTATCACTGCCGCAGCCACTACCGGACCTGCAAGAGGACCTCGTCCCACTTCGTCAACGCCAGCAATAAATTCCACTTGCTGATATTGCCTCTCATACTCACTTAGCTGAACGATTCTTTGTCGCTCTCCTTCTAACTTTTGTTCTTTCTTTAATTGTTTTTCTTCTTTCGTCAATGGTCAACTCCTAGCCGTATCACCTAGGCTGGCCAGATTCAAATCCAGTCAGCTTACTCGTGTTCCAGTAACCCAAAATCAGAAAACGGCCAAATTCGAACCCAAGCTCGTCCCGTAAAATCATCTCTGTGCCGCACCCCTACTGTGGGATCACGACTATCGGCACTGTGATTGCGGTTATCTCCAAGAAGAAAGTATTCATCTTCCCCTAAGAATACAGGAGCGCCTGCAATACCTGCATTATTGATGGTTTCAGCACCAAAGTGCTCATTTAAAATCACACCATTAATATAAATCTTGCCATCCACAATCTGCACTGTTTCACCAGGCAATCCAATAATCCGTTTAATATAGTAAATGGAATCCTCTTCATAAAAAGGAAATACGATAATGTCAAAACGACTAGGGTCTCTGAAGCGATAAGAAATCTTATCTACAATTAAATTATCATTGTTACTCAAAGTAGGTTCCATAGAACTGCCAATCACGTGAGTTCGTTGTCCTACAAATGTATTGATTAATATGGTCAATATTACAATAATGATAATGTAAATGACCCAGTTTAATAGTTCTCTTAATACTCTCATGGTACTCCTGCTTTCATTCATTCTTCGGCGATTCAATAACTTCAGACGGGGAAACCTTCGCTAAGATCGACTGGCTTCAGGCCCTAAATCCTCTTAGCATCTGACCATCCATTATTTACACCACCCTTCATTATACACTATTTTGGAGCGAATTGGAACTTTATCTGGTTATTTTCTTGATTTCTTGAGAAATTCGGGGTGCTCCAAGGTAATTCTTCCCAATCTTCCATTCCTGAAATCATCTAGCAATATTCGACTAGCCTTCAACAAATCTAACTCATTCCCCTTCTCCAAACAATTGCGATTACTTGCAATTTCCTGTAACACCTTCACTGAATCTTCTGTTTCTAAAGCCTGATACTTTTCTTCCAACACTTTCGGATAATTCTCCAGCAAAAAAGAGATAAGTTTCAATGCCAATTCCTCTACATTCAACAACTCCTCTTTAATGGAACCTATCAGAGCAAGATTCAACCCTACCTGCTGGTCTTCAAATTTAGGCCACAATATTCCTGGAGTATCTAACATCTCCACGTTCTTATTCAAACGAATCCACTGCTTGCCTTTGGTCACTCCTGGCTTATTGCCTGTCTTAGTTGCCGCTTTCCCCGCAATGGCGTTGATGAATGTAGACTTTCCAACATTTGGAATCCCTACCACCATGGCTCTCACAGGGCGATTTAAAATTCCCCTCTTCCGGTCTCGTTCTCTCTTTTCTTTACAAGCGACTTCAACAATCTCAAAGACCGACTTCATTCGTCCGCCTTTTTTAGAGTTTACCTTTAACACGCTGTAACCTTTTTCTTGAAAATAAGCCACCCATTTATCATTCCACAATTCCTGCGCCAGGTCTGCTTTGTTGAGTAGAATCAACCTGGCTTTGTGTTTGCCTAATTCATCAATGTCTGGATTGCGGCTGCTTAGTGGCACACGAGCGTCCACAAGTTCAATAATCAAGTCAATTAACTTGATGTTTTCCTGCATCATCCGTTTTGCTCTGGTCATATGACCGGGGTACCATTGAAAGTGCATATGTAATCTTCCCCTCAATCTTCTACTTCAATAAAACCATTAATAATATCAATGGCTTCAAATAATGTTTCATCATCTACTTTTTCTATAAACTCTGCTTTTCTTTTGTTAATATCCAGTATCTTTGCTTGATCACACATAATAACACCCGAAGTTATCAAACCTTCCTTTAGCTCTGGCTGAATCGGAAGATTTTTATTGGTGTTTGTTATAGGACAAACCATTGCCAAAGTTTTAGTGAAAGAGTTAAATGTTTTGTTCGTAATTACTAAAGCTGGACGCCTTCCCTTTTGTTCATTTCCCTCTCTTGGATCTAACGTAATCCAAACAATGTCGCCCTGTTCTGGTATATACATCGTCAAAAATACTCCTTCCCAACCGGCTCACCTGTATCCCATTCTTCAGCTTTGTAATATCCGTCGAAATCTTTCAATCTTTCTTTCAGTGGAATATGCTGTGGCTTTGTTTGTTTTTCTAAAACTATTTTGTTATCTACTATAACCATACTTACCGTATCGTTTTCTCGTAATCCAATACTGTTCAGAATATATTTAGGTATACGAACAGCTTGGCTGTTTCCCCATTTTTGGATTGTTGTATTCACTTAAGCCACCTCCTTATGCATTCAGTATAGACAATGTTTCTACATTTGTCAAGTCTTTGTAATTTTTGCTAACTCTTGAAATGTAATTTTTGCTAACTCTTGAATAAAAAACTTAGAGGTCGGAAGATTCTTGCAATAGCGTGATGGGTTTGATACAATCTATGAAGACTAACTTATGAAGACTAACTCTTTCACCCTTACGGGTACAGGGAGCCTTGCATCAGAGTTCTACCGCCCCTTTGTGCTTGTACAAGAGTTCTACCGCCCTGACCTGCTTGCACGAGAGTTCTACCGCCCTGACCTGCTTGCACGAGAGTTCTACCGCTTATAGTAATTCTTCAGAAAGGAAGGCAATTCCTCTTTGCCCAAGCATTTATGAAATCCATCAAAGAGATTGACCTTAAAAAAGCTGTATCTTTTGTCGGCACAATATTGATGATCATCGCATTGGGTTTCGTCTTTAGAAGGCTTTACCAGATGCGAGAAGATTTAGACTTTTCAATTTTATCCAATGCTTGGGTTTTGATTGCCTTATTGCTGGTTGTTTTGTTGGAGAGCATTACGGTTATTCTTGCTTCTATTAATTATCGCGGCATTGTAATGAACATCTCCGGTGTTTTCGTGAAGTTTCATGTGGCGATAAAAGTATACAACATTGCTAATATGTACAAATTCATTCCTGGTGGCTTGCTGCAGGTTCTTGGCCGTAATCGAATGGCGATTGAGACAGAGGGTCTCCGTCATAGCAAAGTAGCATTGGCTACATTGCTGGAGGGACTCCTCTGGATTTTGGCGGCGTTAATTCTCTCTACTGTCTATTCCTTCCATTATTTCATGGACTACTTCCGTCAGTTAGATGTATTGCCTTGGATACCCCCCATTCTTATTCTAATCCTCTTCATCACCATTCCTATTTTTTATCGCTTTCGTAACCCCTTGCGAACCACCCTCAAAAAGATTAATGGTGATGCCAATGGTCGCTTCTGGATGATCCTGGTAAAATATCTGATTTTTATGCTCGCAATGATTAGTCTTTGGGGCCTTTCTTTCCTTGCTACCCTAACCATACTAGGACAACCATTGACACTTGGTTTGGGGATTACAATCGTAGGTCTCTATATATTGTCTTGGTTACTTGGTTTTCTCACTCCTGGTGCGCCCAGCGGGCTTGGTATTCGTGAATTTGTATTGCTCATGTCTTTGGGAGGCATCATCAATGAAGAGATCTTGCTGTCGGCAATCGTAATACACCGAGTATTACAGATTGCAGGAGATATTGTCGCTTATATCATGGCCATGAGTTATGCAAGCATAAAAAACAGAAAAATTCGATAAACAAGTTCATCCTACAAAATCATAAAAAAACCACAATCCAACTTTGTACAATTGAACTGCAGTTTTTTTAATAATTTTTTGTTTAACTATATGTATGCAATGTTATGACCTATTCAAAATCATTGCTGTCATTATATCAACGGTAAATCCTGTTACATATATGCTACTTCTTACGTATCTTCTTTTTCTCTGCTTTTATAAGAGACATCATCACAAGCATCGTCCCGCCAACAACAAACATAAACATAAGGCTTCCCAGAATCCCATCATCTCCAGTTAGAGGCCCTGGTTGTCTAGGAGCACCAACAGTAACTCTTGCATCGTCTTGGCCCGAAGGCCCTTGTTCTGTGGTTACACTAGCCACATTGCGAATTACTGTGTTGTTGGCCACACCTGCGGCAACAGTCACATCAAAGGTTATGGTTACCACTTGATCAATCCCTAACTCCGGAATGGTTACCGTCAGAAGTTGTCCCTCAAAACTTCCTGTTCCAACATTTGCAGGAGCAATCACAAGATTTCTTGGGTTGGTTAGTTGAGAAGGTAACTCATCTCTTACTACCACGTTGGTTAACACTATATCTCCTAGATTCCTTACCACTATGGTATAAGTTAAGTTTCCACCTGCTTGTACTGTTCTAGAAGATACAGATTTCTCGAGGGATATCCCTGGTGGTCTAAATACTCCAGGAACACTCACGTCAACTGTTGCATCATCTTGATCAGAAACATTCTGTTCAGTGGTTACGCTGGCAACATTATTTATTGGTATACCAGGAACTGCGTCCGCAGATACTGTAGCGTCAAATCTAATGGTTACCACTTCACCAATTTCTAATCTTGGAATGGTCACCGTAAGTCGCTGACCTACAAAACTCCCACTTCCAGCATTTGCAGGAGTAATCACAAGGTTTCTTGGCTGGGTCAATTCAGCAGGCAAATCATCGGTTACCACTACGTTAGTTAAAGCCGTTCCGCCTGTGTTTTTCACCACTAAGGTATAAGTTACCACGCCACCAGGGTCTACTGTTTCGGGATAAACTGATTTATCTAAGGAAATACTCGGAGGTCTTGCCGGTACTTCTGCATCGCAATAATCTACCGGCTCACGCTCTCCTCCTTCACCTCGTGGTCCATAGAGGGTGGCTACATTCACAAAATATCCATTCACCGCCAATGTTACATCATCTACCCTTGCGGTATATACGATATCAACATTCCCTGCACTTCCTGGGCCTGCTGGTAAATCGATCCATACAACTAGAACATCCTCTGTAGCACCATAATCTATTAAAGCGGACGCTGGAGTCACTACCACGTCGCCTACCAAGGTCAGCCCAGCAGGCAATTCATCAATTATCAAAAAATCACTCCATGGGCGATAATTCGGATTGTTTACTCTCAAACGATAGGTGATGATATCTCCATTAACTACCATTTGCCCCTCTTCGATAGGTTCACCATTGATATGTGTTGCTTCTTTTTCCAGAGTTGGCGGCTCTTTACACTCCACAAAGAAGTGTTCTTCATACTCTCCAGCTGGAGTGGCAATGGTCAACTCAATCCTCTTTGGTTCTATCGACAGATGACCTTCTGGAACAGTATCAACTTCCTTTACTAACTCAAAATCACCAAAGGGAACAACACCAAAATCAAAGAAGCCATCCTCATCTGTTACCTCCAGGCGCACAAAATCGCCCTCGTCATCATATAGGCGAATGTACACACCAGGCATTGGAAGCCCGGGTACCCCTTCCTCTCTCTCTGGGCAGGTCACACAAGTCACTGTACCCGATAGAATTGCAGGTATGGGTCGTAAATTCGCCCTGAAAGTGGGAAGCATTCCCCACCAGTCATAATCTAAGCAAATATCATCCGGCAGAGTATGGATTAATTCATGTCCAAAAGGCATGCTTGTATATGTATATTCACGTACATATGGTGGCATATTACTTATATTATATCTTACACTCCAACTCAGCACCTCCCAGTTCTCAGGAATGATATCACCAATAAGAACCGTTTGTGTTTCATCACCCACTCTAAATGTACCAATAACATCTGGAGCAATTGAAATCCCTATCTGACTGTTTGGTGTTGGTAAAGTCGGCACATGAATCTGCACATGCTTAAAAGTATTTGTTGTGGTATCCCAAAATTCTAAGGCTGTGTAAGGAGGAGGTGTAATAAAAGGCGCAATCCCCATATAACCATCTTCCCTATCTCCATCTGCGTCCTCAAATTCCCCTAATACAATCCCATCTACATTATCATCCTCAAAATAACCTAAAGTAATCTCTTCAGAATCCTCTACGTTCTCTGGGGAGTAAGCATCTCCCTCATCAATCCCTTCCACATCACTATGTACAGTGACAACAGGTTCTCCCACATCTCCATTATAAGCATTCACTTGATAGATGATGGTACCCAACATCAATATTGCCGACACAATCGCAGTAATCTTCTTAACTCTTGTCATTATTCGTTCTCCCTACGTCGTATATTTTTGTCATTACCTTTTTTCTACTTAATTATTATTTGGCAAATATTACTCATCTGCCTATATCTGTCTATATATATTTATGCGGAAGTTCAACCCTTTTCTTTATATCACAATCCCTCATATCTGTCATCTTTTTCGCTGACAAAAGACTCGTTTTTTTAAAATTTTTAGAAAGTTTATATTTTTTTTATGATTTGCGTCGGTTCCCGCACACAAAAATTCGAGAAAAAAATCAATTTTGTTGATAATCCCACCTCTTTGACATCTGGAGCCCATCAAGGAACCTTCTTAAATGCTGGTAGTAAATTTTTCAAAAAACCTCAACAAAAAAACTACAATCCACTTTATGCAAATGAACTGTAGCTTTTTATTATATTCTTAAATTATAGAAATATTATTTGAGTACTACTTCCTACGTAACTTCCTCTTTTCTGCTTTTATGAGAGACATCATAACAAGCATCGTCCCTCCAACAACAAACATAAACAAAACGGCTCCTGTAATTCCAATATCTCCAGTTAGAGGAGCTTGTCCTGGTTGACCAGGTACCCCAACCGTTACTCTTGCATCATCCTGGGCAGAAGGCCCTTGATCTGTGGTTACGCTAACCACATTGCGAATCACTGTTTTGTTTGCCACACCTGGGGCAACGGTCACATCAAAGGTAATGGTTACCACTTGATCAATTCCTAACTCCGGAATGTTCACCACAAGTAACTGTCCTGTGAAACTTCCTGTTCCAGCATTTGCTGGATTGATTGCAAGATTTCTTGGATTGGTCAGTTGGGCAGGCAAATCATCTCTTACCTCCACGCCGGTCAATACTATATCCCCCAGATTCCTCACCATGATGGTGTAAGTTAGGTTTCCACCTGCTCGTACTGTTCCAGAAGAGACAGATTTCTCAATGGATATTCCTGGTGGTCTATATTCTCCAGGCACATTCACAGTAACCCTTTCATTGTCCCTGTCAGATACATTTTGACCAGTAGTTACCTCAGCAACATTATCAATTGGCGAACCAGGTGCTACATCCGCTGCTACAGTAACATCAAAAGTTATGGTTACTTCTTCGTTAATTCCTAAGCGTGGAATATTCACTGTCAATAGTTGCCCTACGAAATTCCCTGTTCCAGCATTTTCGGGAGTGATTACAAGATTCCTTGGCTGAGTAAGCTGAACAGGCAAATCATCTCT
>JGI20163J26743_11537872_pt1 | contig 11012 bp, 10 predicted proteins | sample TergutCu122P1_FD_26743 | JGI IMG/M metagenome (IMG submission 26743) | reverse complement strand
AAACAACAAACAACAAACAACAAACAACAAACAACAAACAACTTTTTTTCATATGCTTTTCCTTCGGTAGACTTGCCCATAATATTTAGCGCTGCGCTAAAATATTCTAAACAAGAAAAAACCTTATCAGAATATCATACTTAGGACAAAATTTGCAAGCACTTTTTTTATTTTTTGCATAAAAATCCGTTTTCACCGCACAAAGCAGCAGCCTGTGATGCGATGTGGGGCTGAGAACTGGTGCGTGCCCACGCTGGAAACTTCGTTGCGGCGTGCCGCAGCACCTGCGCGAGGACTCTGGCGAATCGCAACAGCCGCAAGCCCATACCCCGCACTTTGTGGCGACGTCCATGCCGCAGTATTCAAAAAATCTTCATAAAATCTAAACAATTTTCCTATAATATCAGATATAATAGAAAATATGGCTAGAGTATATCTTATAGAAGATAATGAAGCAATTCGCGAAGCTGTAAAAGGCTATCTCGAACTAAATGAGCACGAAGTTGTGCAGTTTGGCAAGATTACCAATGTACTTGAAGCAATGGATCTAAAAAATCCTGATATAATCATCATAGATGTGATGCTGCCGGATGGCAGCGGGTTTAATCTTGCAAAGCAAATACGAAAAAAAAGCAATGTGCCTTTTATTTTTCTTACAGCCAGGGACCAGGAATCCGACAGAATAACCGGCTTTGAGATTGGCGCAGATGATTATGTTGTAAAGCCTTTTTCTCCGCGGGAGCTGGTGCTGCGTATCGAGGCTGTGCTAAAAAGAACTTCTGCGGCAGGAAGCAGCAGCAATGGGGTATCAAAATGGGTTTTGGACAATGATATTCTTGAAATCGACAAAAACAGCCATGCAATTAAAGAAAACGGTAAGCAGATTGATTTTACAGCCGGAGAATGGAAAATAGTAAATTTTCTTTCTGAAAATTCAGGAATAGTTCTTTCGCGCGAAAAACTGCTTGGCGAAAGCCTTGACTACTTTTATGAAGGCTCTGAAAGAATTATCGATACGCATATAAAAAATATCAGGTCTAAACTGGAAAATCAGAACTGGGTTAAAACAGTAAGGGGTTTTGGTTACAAGTTTGAAGGCAAGCAGGAAAAAATATAATGGCTTCACTTCGCAGGCGAATCATTCTTTCCTTTGCTGTATGCCTTGGGATTTTTTTAATCTTTGTTTCGGTTATTATTGTTTCCGGATTCACTGCTGCATTAAGAGGATGGCAAAATGCTTCTGAAGAAAGATATGCAGCCTCTGTTGTAAGGGCTGCAGAAAAATTATTCGAAAGCAGCATTGATGTTTCTGACGAAGAAATAATAAGGGTTTTGGAACCGTACCTTAACGAAAGATTTGCGCTGGCTTTAATCTCTGCTGCTGACAGAAGAATTATTGTTTCTCACAACATAACCTTTCCGCCGCCTTTTTTGCGGAATCATGCAGAGTTTCCGCAAAACCGCAGAGCGCGCCGGGGCTCCGGTGCAGATAATGCGATGCTGCGCGATCGCGAAGTGCAAACAGCGGAAATTACCGGACATCGGTATGTTTTGCCGCGCCCCGGCGGAAACAGCGAAATCCCAAGATGGGCTTTTCCTGTATTGAAGAACGGAGAACCCCAGACATTTCTATGGGTAAGATCTATGCAGTTTGCGGATGGCGATACAATAAATCAGCATCTTATAAAAAACATTTTACTTATACTTTTTCTTGGAATAATAGTTTCTTTTGCTGTTGCTATGCTTTTTACATCAGTTATATCAGGTAAAATAACAAAAGAAGCTTCTGCGGTATCCGCAGGTCTTGAGAAAATAGCTTTAGGCAGCAGGGATGTTGTTTTCCCGGAAAGCAAGCTGAATGAGATTTCATCGATAAGAAAAAGCGCATCTATTCTGCAAGAAACTCTTAGCAAAGAAGAAAACGCGAAAAAGCAGTGGACGCAGGATATAGCTCACGACCTAAGAACTCCGGTAACTGCAATAAAAGCTCAGCTCGAAGCAATGATCGACGGCGTTCTATTACCAGAGAACGCGAGGTTAAAAAACCTTCTTATGGAATTAAACAGGCTCGAAACTCTTGTGGAAGATATTAACCGCCTTACAAAAATTGAGTCTAGTGAAATCAATCTTTCTTACGAGGAAATTGAATCTGATACTCTTGTTGCGGTTATAAAAGAAAGGTTTTGGCTTCAGGCAGAAGAGAAAAAAATAAAACTTATAATTAGAGCAGATTCTTTTGCAATTAACTGCGATGTAAATAATTTTACCAGAGCGCTTAGTAATCTTGTGCAAAACAGCATTCAGTATAGTCCGCATGAGAGCGAGGTAAACATCAGGTTCTGCAAAGAGGAAACGCAGGCTGTGTTTGCAATAGAGAACAGGGGGAATATTCCGGAAGAGGAAAAAGAAAAAATCTTTGACAGGCTTTACAGGGGCGAATTCGGAAGATCAACACAAGGCTCCGGGCTTGGGCTTACAATCGCCAAAGCTGTTATAGAAAAGCATGGCGGAACCATCAGTATATACAATGTAAGAGAGAATGAAACAGAGAGTATAGTTTTTGTTGCCAAAGTGCCGCTAATTTGAATATTTTTTGCGCAGCATTCAGAGAATGTTTCGGACTATTATTGATAATCTTCCTATAAATCTGATAAATTAAAATAGAGACCTCGGAAACAGCTGATTTATTCAATCGAGAATTGCGAAGCATCCCGAAGGGGCAAGCAGCAATACATTATTATCATTTTTTCGCAGTTTTCCAAAGGAAAACGAGGAAAAATCATGGAATCGATTCCCAAAGGGATGCAAAGCAAATTAGAGTCAAATTTAATCAGCGATTCCCTCGATTTTGCGGGGCAACGGAGCAGACATGGAAAAAAATTCTGGAAATTTTGCAAAAACATCTTTGGAAGAACTATACGGCGAAAACTGTTTTAACGATGCAGTAATGCGCCTGAAGCTTCCAAGAAGCGTATATAAAGAATTAAAAGAGATTCAGCGGGGCAACAGGCAGCTTACGATTGAGATTGCGGAAATTGTGGCAAGCGCGATAAAAGACTGGGCAATCGAAAAGGGCGCGACTCACTACTCTCACTGGTTTCAGCCAATGACAGGGCTTACTGCGGAAAAGCACGATTCGTTTATAACGCCTGCTGCGGACGGCAAGATTGTTCTTGAATTTTCCGGCAAAGAATTAATAATCGGAGAACCGGATGCTTCTTCTTTTCCAAGCGGAGGGCTTAGAGCCACTTTTGAGGCGCGCGGCTATACTGCATGGGATACAACCTCGCCTGCGTTTCTTATGAAGGACAACTCTGGGGTTACTCTAAAAATTCCAACTGCATTTTTTTCATATACAGGCGAGGCTCTTGACAAAAAGGTTCCTCTGCTGCGTTCCATGGATGCGGTAAATAACGCTGCGCTTAGGGTTTTAAAAGCGCTTGGAAATACAACAGCAAAAAGGGTTATACCTACTGCTGGCCCTGAGCAGGAATATTTTCTTGTTGAAAAAGATTATTTTGACAAGCGGATGGATCTTTTTCTTACCGGCAAAACGTTATTCGGCGCGATGCCTCCCAAGGGGCAGGAGATGGAAGACCACTACTTTGGCAAGATAAAACTCAGGGTTGCGGATTTTATGCGGGAGTTAAATCATGAACTTTGGTCTCTTGGGATTTCCGCGAAAACTCAGCATAACGAAGTTGCGCCGAATCAGTTTGAAGTTGCGCCGGTTTTTACGAGTGTAAATGTGGCAACAGACCAGAATCAGCTTACTATGGAAGTTATTCAAAAAGTTGCAAGCAAGCATGGGCTTGTCGCGCTTTTGCACGAAAAACCTTTTGCCGGGGTTAATGGGTCGGGCAAACATTGCAACTGGTCTCTTGCAACAGATGATGGTTTTAATCTGCTTGAGCCCGGAGACAGTCCGCATCTGAATATGCAGTTCCTTATTTTTCTTTCGGCTGTTATAAAAGCTGCTGACAAATACTCGCCTCTATTAAGATGGTCTGCAAGCAATGCGGGCAATGACCACAGGCTTGGCGCAGGCGAAGCTCCGCCGCCAATAATTTCTATTTTTCTCGGAACAGAGTTAGCAGCAATTCTCGAAAAACTATCGCAGAATGAGTCAATTACATCGACTAACGGCAACTATCTTGAACTTGGGGTAACAGCGCTTCCCAAGCTGCCGAAAGACTCTGCGGACAGAAACAGAACTTCGCCGCTTGCATTTACAGGAAACAAATTCGAATTTAGAATGGTTCCGTCATCTGCCTCTGCGGCGATGCCCAACACTGTATTAAACACAACAGTTGCCGATGTTCTCAATGAATACGCAGACAAACTCGAAAATTCAGATAACATTAAGGATACAGCGCAGAATATAATCAAGGAAGTATATAAAAATCATAAAAGAATAATATTTAATGGCAATGGCTATTCCGGCGACTGGGTTAAGGATGCGAAAAAAAGAGGGCTGCCTGTTATAAAGTCCACTGTTGATGCAATTCCCGAACTTTTGAAAAGTCCCGCAATAGAGCTTTTTACAAAACTGGGAGTAATGTCAAAAGGCGAGCTTGAAGCGCGTTATACAATATATCTTGAAACTTACAGCAAGCAGATTAATATCGAGGCAGGTGTAATGATTGATATGGTTTCTCGTGAAATTATTCCCGCAGTTCTAAAATATTCAAAAGAAAGCGCAGATGCAATCAACTCCTTAACCAGCGCCGGAATTAAAAACGGAATTTCTGAACAAACAGAATTGCTTCAATTTATAATGGAAGATTTTGAAGGATTATCAAAAAGCCTGGGAATGCTTAAAGCAGAACTCGCAAATGCAAGAGCAGTGCCGGATCTTCTCAAACAGGCAAGATTTTTTCATGGCAAAGTGCTTCCTGCAATGGAGCAGGTACGGCTTTATGCAGATATGCTTGAGAAAAAGATAGCTAAGGATTTTTGGCCTTTTCCGACTTATGTGGATCTTCTTTTTAGGATATAATTTTTTACACAAGAAATTGACATTTAGCTTTATTTCGATATAGTATTATGGTATGTCCCGGTAGCTCAGTAGGATAGAGCGATTGCCTCCTAAGCAATAGGTCGTGCGTTCGATTCGCGCTCGGGACAAAAAGTAATAATTTTGTCGATTACCAGATTCAAGGTATTTTTGTCTGGATCACAATAAAAAATCCAGGGAAGAGGTAAACTAATGGAAAAACCTTCTATATCTACTCTGCTTCATATCGCCATTATTGGTATTGCCTTATTTTTAATATTTGGAGATAGGCTTACATTGATCTGGGCAGTTTTATCTCCCTTAGCAGCATTACTGACAAAGAAACTCTCCGGGAATCCAAAACAGGGTTTTTGGGCTGTGTCCATATCGATTATAATTCTTGGATTGTTTCTTATAGGATTGCGGGAAACCTATTTATAAAAAATCGTGCATTTAATGTGTACTTATCTTTTGCTCATTTTGGAGCATATATCATTCCTCTCTAATAAGCATTCTAAATCCCGGCACAAGTGATTTTTCAAAATTTGCTTGTACTTCAATTCTCTGAAACGCTGAGGAATCTATTCCTAAAGAATAGTTATGCGAAATGATGGCTAAACTGGGTGAGAAGAATATTGACATATATAGAAAATAATTGATATTTTTTGATATGAAGGAGAAAAAAGATGGAATTAGATGATTTACTTTACAAACCTCATGTAGAATTGGAACGACAGGGACCTGGTAGTCCTGAAATGACAATTAAGGCATTAAGTTTCCTCAATGACCTTGATAAAATTTCAAAAGTAGTAGATTTTGGTTGTGGAACCGGCGGGCAAACAATGGTTCTTGCACAAAATCTCACCGGGGAAATTACAGGTGTAGAAATTTACCCCCAATTTATTGATGTTTTTAACGATAACGCCAAAAAATTAAATCTTCAGGAAAGAGTAATTGGTATTGTTGGCTCAATGGATAATATATCTCTGCCCAAAGATGAGTTTGACCTTATTTGGTCAGAAGGCGCAATAAATTATATAGGTTATGAAAAAGCTTTAAACTATTGGAATGGTTTCCTTAAAAAAAATGGTTATATTGCTTTTACAAGTCCTTCATGGCTAACTGATGAACGCCCTGCTGAAGTTGAAAAGTTTTGGACTCATGATGGTTCATGTGAGTTGGAAACAATAGGGGATCGTATTTCAATAATGCTAAAAGCAGGCTATTCTTTTATTTCTGCATTTACATTACCGGATAACTGCTGGACAGATAACTATTTTATTCCGCGAGAAACAGCAACAAAAAGGCTTTTGGAAAAACATTCCGGGAATAAAGCAGTTGAGGAATATATTGAAAATGATAAATATGAGGCGGAGCTGTATTCGAAATACAGCCGTCATTATGGATATGTTTTTTATATTGGTAAAAAAATATAAAAAATAAATGGTATTATACCCTTTGTTTCCTCATTCGCTCGGTCATGTGCAAGCTCGCTTGCCCGCGACTCTCGCTTCATTCGGAAATAAATATTCTTGTACGCCACCACATCGCATAACAAACGGTATATGCAATGGTAAATATTTGGATACCAATATGTATAAAAAATCGCACATCAAAAATATTGACTTATACAAAAACAGTAGTTTATAATAAATATTATGAAAAATAAATCTTTATTGATTGTCATGTTTTTTGCTGCAATCGCTTGGATACACGCGCAATACAACCCCGAAAGCGATTTTTACTTTGAAGTTACTGGTAATAATGACGAAGTGCGTATAACTGGCTTTGCAGGAGGAAGCGGTGAGGTTAACATTCCGCCGCATTTGAAAGGGCTGCCTGTTACGGCTATTGGACGGGAAGCATTTGCCGGCATTCGTGAATGGGATCGGCGGGATGATGAATATGTAAGCGTCAGGCTTGTCCGCTGGCTGACTGCTGTTAGCATTCCAAACGGTGTCAGAACGATTGATTCTGGCGCATTTGAGCACAACAAACTGACGAGCATTGTCATTCCGGACAGCGTTGTAAGCATTGGGAACCATGCGTTTGCGGTAAACCGCCTCACCAGCGTTGTTATCCCAGACGGCGTTACACGCATTGGCAACGGAGCGTTTGCATCTAACCAACTGACCAGCCTTGTTATTGGAAACAGCGTTGAAACTATTGGCAGTTCTGCCTTTGCTAACAACCTTCTCACAAACGTTATTATACCGGACAGTGTTGCAGACATTGCCAGTGCGTTTACAAATAACCAGTTGACTAACGTTACTATAGGCAGTAGTGTTAGAAGGATTGGTGTCGGCGCGTTTGACGCAAATAACTTGACGAGCATCGTTATACCAAACAATGTCAGAACTATTGAGACGAGTGCGTTTGTCATGAACCCGTTAACCAGTATTACTATTGGGGCAAATGTGCATTTGTGGAATAATGCTTTCGTTCCAGGCTTTGACGCAACTTATAACAACGGCGGCAGACTGGCAGGAACGTACACACGGCCAAATACCGGCAGTAATGTATGGACAAGGCAAGAGTAAAGGGGGAGATTAGAAGATATAATAATATGAAAAATTAAGTAAACATCATTCCTCAGCAGCACAGCGCCTTAATTTTCTGCATGGAACTCTATCCGGAAGAGAAAAACAGGCGCTGCTGCTTAGCGGGTTTTGAATAATCTTCAAATTATCCTGATCGGTTTTATATTCATATTTGTTCATAAATATTCCAAGCAATTGCGCTGTTGCAAAAGCATCTGCATAAGCGCTGTGAGGGCGATTATTTGTTATACCAAAATAATTGACAAGATAACCCAGGCTGCGGGACGGAAGCTTGGGCAATAATTTTCTGGCAATTTTTAATGTGCAGAATCCTTCTATGGAAGGAGCTAATCCTATTTTTATTAATTCGTTGTTCACAAAAGAAAAATCAAAACTGGCATTATGGGCAGCAACATAGCTGTTTTCAAGAAATTCAAAAAGATCAAATGCAATTTCTGAGAACCTGGGCGCATCTGCAACCATTTCATTTGTTATGCCATGCACATTTGTTGCAGGTCCAACATCCTGTTCCGGGTTTAGTAATGTCTCAAACCCATCTATAAAATTGCCAAATTCATCTATTTTGACAATACCTATTTCTACTATTCTGTCCCTGGCCTTAAAATTAAAACCTGTTGTTTCAACATCCAGGACGGAAAACATTTTCACTTCATATATCCCTGTGGTGTATGGTCCGGTAACGGCTACTCTATTTCGTATTCTTCGCCATACTTAACTATTTTTACATCTTTAACGCCAATTGATTTTAGTTCTTTCTTTAGATTATCTTGAGACTCGGATTCGCCGTGCACCAGAAAAACTCTCTTGAGTCTTTCAAGATCCAGTTGGCTCATATACTCTTTAATTTCTTCGTAGTCAGCATGGGCGCTAAAAGAATCTATGCACTCAACCTGCGCTTTAAGATCATAAGGTTCTCCGAAGATTTTTACTGTTTTGTGTTTCTCTTTTATTTTTCTTCCGAGTGTTTGGTGAGCCATAAAACCTACGATAAGTATTGTGTTTTCCGGTTTCTCAATAGCCTGTGTAAGGTGATGGGTTATTCTTCCTGCTTCGCACATACCATCAGCAGATATAATAATAACCGGTCCTTTTATATCATTTATTCTTTTTGAATCTTCAACGCTTGTTGTATAACGAAGCGCATTAAAGCCAAAAGGGTTTTTATGATGTTTTATAAAAGCTTCGTGAGTCTCTGCATCATAACATCCGGGATGCACCCGAAAAATTGAAGTAGCGTTGGTCGCCATCGGACTGTCGACATAAATCGGGATATTGTCAGGTATCTCTTTTCTGTCGGTCAGAAGATGAAGGTGGTATATAAGCTCCTGAGTCCTTTCAATTGCAAATGCGGGAATAATTATACGCCCGCCCCGCTTTGCAGTAACTCTTATTATTTCGGCAAGTCTCTTTTCGGCGTCATCCTTATTTTCATGAAGCCTGTCTCCATAGGTGCTCTCGATTACCAAATAATCCGGATTCGGAATTATTTCAGGGTCTCTTATTATTGGTTTATTCTTTCTCCCCAAATCTCCTGTAGCTGCAAATCTTATATCCTTTCCGTTAGTATCTTTAATATCCAGAACAACCAGCGAAGAGCCAAGAATATGCCCTGCGTCGTAGAAAGTTAATTTAATTTCCGGAGTTATTAACACAGGTCTTTTATAACCAACTGTCAAAAATTGATCCGTTGCCTGAACAGCATCATTTTCATCATATATAACATCCCCGGTAAAGAGTTTTCCTCTTTTTTGCGCCCTATACTTAAGATACTCAACATCTTTAGCCTGTATTTTTGCGCTATCCATCATAATAAGAGAAGCAAGATCGCGGGTAGCGGGAGTAGCATATATGTTTCCGTTATATCCGTTTTTAATAAGAACAGGCAGCATACCGCTGTGATCAAAATGCGCATGTGTAAGAATAACAGCTTCAAGGCTTTCTATGCTGATGTCTTTCGCAATTGCCCTGTTTCTCTCGTCAGACTCCTGCCTTTTTCCCTGATAAGCTCCGCAATCAATCTGTATCTTTTTCCCATGATAATCAAGATAATGGCGTGATCCTGTTACTTCCTGGGCTGCTCCGCGTGAATAAAATTTTATTCCCATAAGTTATACTCCTAAACAAAAGGCAAATAGCTGTTTAAAGCAATTTATTACGATATTTTTATTACGATATTATAGTATATATAAAAATAATTGCAAAGTATTTTTGTTAATATTAAACAAGGGTATCGTGTTGTCAGAATAAACGGTATTACGTGCAAGCTCCGCAACATGGACGTCACTGCCTAGCAGTGGATCTGGCGCAGCGACAACAGATGCCGCGAAAAAGCGCCTGGCGCTTGCCAGCGACCCTGGCTTCATTCGTAAATAAAGGGTACGCAAAGCGACCCTTTTTGTTCCTCATCGCTCGATCACACCCGCAAGGGGTACTTTGTGCGAAAGCTCTGCAACATGGACGTTGCGTCCTGCGCACGGCACGGATGCCGTAATCAGCGCAGGGAGCTTTCGCGCGATTCTCGCTTATTCGTCCAATAAAAATTAACAGATAACCTATTCCAGTTATGATTGGAAAATGATAAAGTAACAAGGTAAGGAGTGAAGAATGAAAAATAAATTATTTTGTCTGATAGTTTTCGCAAGCCTGTTTTTCAGCTGCGCCAGTTCAGAAACGCAAGAAGCTGTGTATCGCAGAATATCAGCCTCCGAAGCGCGGAAAATGATGCAGGAATTAAAAGAATATATTATCCTAGATGTACGTACGGAAGTAGAGTTTGCACAAAGACGAATTCCCGGAGCAGTTTTAATTCCTCATGCTGAAATAAGAAACCGTGCCGAAAAAGAATTGCCGGATAAAAACATGGTAATATTGGTACATTGCCAGCTCGGACGCAGAAGCGAAAACGCTGCAAGGAAATTAGTCAGCATGGGATATGTGAATGTTTACGACTTTGGAGGACTTGCTGACTGGCCGTATGAAATAGATGAAACCAGAGTGGAAAGGACTCGCTAACCAGGCGGTTGAATGGTAATTGGCATGGCTTCAGCTTCCGGCAAAACATACCAGCGGCCGTTTTTTGCCATATTTTATTTACCGACGAAGCGAGAACCGCGGACAAGCGGAGCTTGCACATGGTCGAGCGAGGAGGTAAACAAAAGGTCGCGAAGCGTACCCCGCTGCTTGCAGCGGAACCAGCGCCAAAGGCGCTGGTGGGTGCAGGGCTTGCCCTGCGGTCGCTTTGCGACCTTTTATTCCCCTGCAAAACAGGCTGTCCAAAAATTCCGGGACAGCCTGTTTTTTTCTCGCTATGGAGTATTCGCTTTATTGCGTATTCTGATTTTGCCCTTAATTGTTCTAGGGAGTCGCTGATTAAATCCAATATTTAAGGATAATTAGTGGTACTTGGATAATTATCCAGAAATCAATATAAAAATTGCATTAATGTTGGGTTTTAT
>JGI20163J26743_11537871_pt1 | contig 11012 bp, 11 predicted proteins | sample TergutCu122P1_FD_26743 | JGI IMG/M metagenome (IMG submission 26743) | reverse complement strand
CCCAGTGGGGTCTCTCTATGTGCGAAAGTTCTTCAAGGAGGAGGCCAAGACCACAGCTATGGAGATGGTGGATGACATCCGCAAAGAGTTCATCAGTATCCTCATGAATGTTGACTGGATGGATGAGAAAACCAAGTAAGTACAACTCCAACAGTAAACTGACTAGGTACATGACATTTGATGTTTTTAAAGTAGGTTGTTTAAGATTACAATCTTGTGGGATGTGATGCTAAGTAGTTTTGTAGATATGTATCAGAAGAGTACGTCTAACTTCAGAAGAGAAGAAAATTTTCCCTTTCACTGCCATGAAAACCTCAAACCTACAGCACTGTAAGATTATGGGCACTGTGGTATGTTGAAACAGGCAGAAGGGGCTAGAGAAAGCAAAAGCAATGGCTGTCCATATTGCCTACCCTGATGAACTGCTTGACGACAAGAAGCTGGAGGACTTTTATGAGAAGGTATGTAACCTCACAAACCAAATATTCTGCTGATGTTAAAGTTTGTAATGGAGATTGACACACACACACACTCTTCTGCATGGAGGGAAACATTCGAGCACAAGTACTTTAAAAAGTGCTAGATGACATATCTGTTCTTCATGTGGGATATGACTGTTTTCATTGTCAAAATCAGCATGTAGTGGCTAACTTGTGACAGACAGATGACACTCACATTACAAAATTAAAGTTTTCTAATGTAAATAAAAAAACTAGCTATGAGGATTGTAACTGCATTCAGAAACATTAACATAACATTTGTGCATTGCTTGAACAACTGTGGCTGTTCTACATACTGGCAAAGGTATCGAGTAAGCTCCACATTTCTGAGTATTATTAGTTAGGTCCATGGTGGCAAACATGAAAGTTACACTTTTGTGATGATAGATGGTTAATTTTATCTGATGTCTTTTGTTTGAAAAGTGTGTTAAATATGAAAAGCAAATATACTTAAGTACTAGGGGAGACGATGGCTGAGATAATGTAGTCGATATAGCAACTTGCTGTCAGCTGGATCGTTCGGGGATTGCATCCTGGTGGGGGCAAAAGTTTCTTTGCCTGTCCAGACGATGCCAAGGCCCACCCGGCCTTATGTACAATGGGTACCACATCTTTCCAGCAGGTGGTGCTGCCAGAGCATGGTGCTGACCACTCACTCTGTTCCAAGGTTGCAAATGGGTTTGACCTACACCTCCACCTCTGCTCTATGCCTGCATATGCATATCTTGGGGGTGACCTTTACCTTCATTAAGGGAGATAAATTTGGCATGTTATGTATGGGGAGTCCAATAATATCTCAGGTGCTATGAGAAGTTCTAAGTCTTGGTTTCCAGGTCAGAGGGAGTTGATAACTTCCCCACCCTCCCCCAAGTTAAGATTATAAGTTGAGCACCCAGAGTATCTTCAAGTCATATGTGTAATATCTGTAGTGATTAAGATGAATTTCTTTCATTTCCTTGCAGCCTAAACTTGGGTCTGTAAGTAACCATATTAGTTTTATGATTCTAAATATTAAATTAAGGTTTGTTGCTAATGATAAATAGAAGCAGGGCATATTTGTGAGCACAGTAATTAACCGTTAGGGTCTATACATAAAAACTACCAGGGCAACCGCTGATTTTCAAAAGGGACTTGCTCCATGGCGCTAGCAGGATTTATTTGTTGATTTCAAACTTTCACCGTGTTCTGAATGTTGTATGCTTTCTTTTGGGTGATTCCCCGGCATTTGAATTTTATATGCCGATGTTTCGAAACACTCTGTCTGTTCCATCTTCATAGGCAGGTAGGAGCATATAGAATGAACTAGGCTGCGGACATGTTTGGGGTATTATATGGGAAAAGGTTTGGCTCGGAAATGGCCTGAGCTATTAGGACGGAAGGGGACAGAGTAGGGGGCGGATCAGCGTACAGAAACAAGCTGTGAAGGGTAACGACTCACATGGAGGCCAACGGGCTGGCGTGTGAAGAATTTATTTGGCTGGGGTGTTGTTTTATAAAATTGTATCCCAGATTCAACTGAGCCTAATAAAGGTGTGCATGTGTATTATAACTAGTGTGTTGACCACTCACCCACAATGTGTGAAGATGAGAGATTTAAGAAACCTTTTAAGTGTGGTGTGATGTCAATTCCAGTATGGGGAAATGATATGAATGTTGTTTAACCCACAGCTTGAAGTTGACCATAACCTTTATCTGGAGAGCATCCTCAATGTCACCAAGTTTGGAATGAACTATTCATTTGGACGACTTCGCACCAAAGTCAACAAGACTGAATGGATTACACATGGGCGTCCAGCTGTTGTCAACGCTTTTTACAGTTCAATTGAAAACAGCATCCGTAAGTAGAGCTTAAAATGTCAGTAATCTACGCCCTAAAATAGTGGGACAGAAGTCACCTACACAGTGGTCCCATTCTGTTTCAGAGTTCCCTGCTGGCATCCTTCAAGGTGCATTCTTCAACAGTGAACGACCACGCTATATGAACTATGGAGCAATTGGATTTGTTATTGGTCATGAGATAACACATGGCTTTGATGATCAGGTGTGGAAAAATATGCTACTACTAGCTATTTAAAGCAACATGTGATGACTATTTGTACTTACAGCATTAATGTTTAAAATATCTGAATTTTAACCACAAAGTGTATTTGTGTTTCATATGATTCTCACAATTAACAATGTTTATTTCCTGACACAGCCTTAAAACTCACTAGTCTGAGGCAGAAATTAAATCATCATCATAATCATATTTAGCACTAAAACTCATCTACAGTCCTGGTCTCCATAGAAAGCATATACATTAATTTATATTATTTAGAATTTCAAGCATGCAGGAGTTAATATTGTTACCTCTTCTGATAAACTACCACAGTGACATAAAACAAGTTTAACTTTCGTACAGGGCCGACAGTTTGACAAGGATGGCAATTTGGTAGAATGGTGGGAGCCAGACACTAAGAAGAAATACCTAGAGAAGGCAAAGTGTATCATAGAACAGTATGGAAATTATACAGAAGAGGAGACGGGAATGCACGTGAGTTCCAACCCTCATAGTGATGCACTGTCAAGGTGATAAATTATCCCTGTAAGAACTACACCATGAAGATGTATGTAGAAGTGGAGGTACAGCACCACACATTTTTAAACTTAGCATTAGGTGGAGAAGGTGGGCAGCTTCACATTCTGGTTGCATTACTCCAGGGCAGAAGACCCCAGTACTTAAAGGACAGGAGGCTGAGTAGGTCTTACAGCAGCCAGTCTGTCATTCATAGCAAATAGAAAACTCAATGCCAGGAATCAAATTCTGATTGTCTATCTTTCTACATTATTCTGACAGTTATATATCACGTTTGGCATAATCTGATCTTTAGACTTGTCTATCATCCCATGTTGACAATAAATACACAAGGTTTGTCAGACACGATTGGTCCTTGTCCTTGAGCCCAAGTTATTTATAGAAAGCCTCTTGGATCAAAGGTTTAGAATACCATTTCCTATCTGTCCCAACTAAGTAAACATTTCCTTTACTCGTTTGCCTGATGACAGGGACCAATCCTCTCCCAGTAATGATGCATTTCAGATTTATATTAAACATGGGATGATGGACACAAAGTCCAAAAACTGAACACGCCAGAACATGTAGATCCCCAGTTACTATACTGGCTCGTTATATGCTGTCTAATTTACAGAATATTAACTCCTCCATCAATCTAGTAGAGGGGGGGAAAAAAAAGCATGAATCTTGTAGTATGTGATGGTGTGGTGCTTAATGAAGCACAAGGACTTAACTTTTACAATATGGATGAATGGTAGGCATGTTGTTTCATATCTGGGGGTAAGGGTTTCAAATCTTGGATCAGTGACCAGGTACACAGACAGGATTTTCATCTTTTCTCCCAGTCTGTCAACGCAAGTGTTGGAAAAGTGCCTTAAAATGGACCATGACCACTTTCACAATCTTTCCAGTTCTTTAGTCACAGCCATTCTACCATCCAGCATTATTAAATGATGCTGTAGAAAAGTCTGTTCAAATAGCTCTAAGAACCAGTCCACTTCTGCAAGCTTGCACATACCCATTTTATTTATGAAAATGTATGATGCACTGTACGTCGAACTCTAGGCATTTACTGTGGCCCAAGATTGAGGTCCTGGCACCCACTGGAGAGACTGGATGGGTGCCAGATGGTCTACCTGTGGTGGTAAAAGAAAATTCTTTCCCTCTGCTAGGTAACAGACAAATACTGGATAGAACTCATAAAGGTTAGGTCAAGTGGTAACATTTCTGAGTTATAATGGGGGATGCCCAATTCTAATCCCAGCTGAGACACTTGATTATCCTGCCTGAGATTTTTGTTTTCCTAAGTTCCTCCATAAAAATGCTGGGAAAGTACCTTAAATTAGGCCACACCCACTTCCTCTGACAACCACTCCAGATCATTATTTACCATCTTCCAACCACTGGTTGGTATACAGCCTGGTTACTGATAGCATCATTGTGTATATTACAAATAAACATTTCCTGGCAATTACTGAAAGCAACTAGCAAACAGTTCAAATTAACAAGTAGAACAGAAAAGGGCCAAAGATATTATGAAATTTACTCTGTCCTCTTGCCTACATGTATCATGGCCATGACTGTTAAGAAGTATCCAAGTATCCAGGTTGAATCTCTGGATCTGGTTCATTCCAAAACTTAATATACGAGTACATGAATAGAATTTAATTTCTTAATCTGAGTGCTATTCCTTCTTTAGGCTTTAGCTGCTACCTACTGTGATACTGAAAAGGAAAGCAACCACATCACCAGCAAAAATCAAACATATCTTCTTGTCTCAGAGTAAAATTTTTTGAATGTAATGAGCATGTAACGTAGGAAACCTTACACCATTCCTTTGATAGGGTCACAATTGTGGCAGATAGGAATTATTTTGGAATTAATTAGTGAAAAAAAATTTATTCAAAGTATCTTCCCTGAAAACACCTCTGATCTAGATGGACTGACATCTTCCTGAAAAAGCAATGCCACTTATCATTCAGAACATCCAAGCAGCTGTCAATGGTTTCCATTCAAAGCACTGTAACATCTGCCCACAGCTGAATGGTATCAACACCCAGGGTGAGAACATTGCTGACAATGGAGGAATCAAGGAAGCATACTATGCCTATCTGAAGTGGACTGAACGTAATTACGTGGAGCCTTGCCTGCCTGGTCTTGACTACTCACCGCGCCAGATGTTCTGGCTGTCGGCAGCACAAACCTGGTGCACCAAATATCGAATCCAGGCTATGCGCCAACGAATCACGACTGGTGTGCATTCTCTCGGACAGTTCCGTGTCCTAGGACCTCTATCAAACATGAAGGAGTTTTCTGAGGACTTCAACTGTCCACTTGGTTCGCCTATGAACCCCATTCACAAATGTCAAGTGTGGTGAGCTCTCTAGTGTTAATTTTCACAACTACAAACAAGCAACGGTGAGTGCAGAGTACAAGTGATGTTCACTGCATAATAAGGAGCACAGTCATTTTCATATGTTCTTAATGACTAGGAAGTTTCATGCTAGTGGACAAATGATTGGAGCTGTAAATAACTACTTAAAGAAGACAGTGTATGTACTGCCTTCACAAGCTGTTAATTTTAACATAATTTTATTTAAGAACCTGTAATGCTGTGGTGTCTGCCTGCTTGCAGTGTGGGTCCTTCCTCATTGTTGCTTTCTGCTAATATAGCAAAGTTCCTTGCCTCATTTACCATGATATTCTGAAAGGGTTCCAAAAAACTGCAGGTGCAGATCACATCCTGATTACACAGTGGGGTAGAATAAAGAACATTATTTACCTCTTCTTACATCATAACCCCTACCCATTCAATTATTCAATTCACATTCTGCATAGATAGGACAGTTTGTATCAATGTTAGGAATTTGTTCTGTCCATTTCTGACACAAGAATGCCCAATAAACTGAAGAACAAAATTATGTTGCCATATCGTTTAAAAAATTCTGCTGCCCCACAGTTTACCTTTAAGATGAAGGCAGTAAGTTCAACTGAAATGTTGGCACCTATGCAGCTGCTGGAGTGACCAATCTGATACGCCATGATGGTGATGAGGTTCATGGAGCTTCACCTCCACACATTCAAGAGTATATCAGTATTAGATGGAGCTGAAGGAATAGATTCAAACAGGGTGTTTACCTCCAAAGAGACAACCTCCAGCAACCACTGGACAGGAAATTGGTTGGTGTCTATAGCAGGTCTGTGTAGTGTTATCTTTGCCTCTGCTGGATGTGCCTTTGTCATGGTTACTCAACAAATATCACATGTAAAATAACATGCTGTTATTAAGCCATTTTTCTTTGCACATCTCTGCAACTACTGGTTATCTGTAGTAACTATTTGGAACCCTAAAACGCACTATGCCACAGGGAATGCTTGTTGTATGTCTGCTGTCGTGTATCATCAGTAGACACCACACAGCACTTTTTGAAAAGACTGTAAAATGAAGTTGAAAATTTTAAATACCAAGTTCAATTTCTGTTGTATTATAAGTTAATTTTTTTAGAAATAAATTTATTATGCCCAAGAAGTAACTATGTTTTACTGGATAGGGACATTTTAGTTTTCCAGAGTTAGCAAGTTCCAGAGCAGTTGTATATGCATGAATGTGACTCACGGCCTTGCACACTAAGTACTAACATCAAGCTTGGCAAAGTGGATGGCCAAAGAACTACCTCATGAATCTGACCTCTCCTGGTAGTTTTACCTCTTTAGGCACTGAAGCAGAATTAATTAAAGAAGTACCTTCCTTCAAGAAGGTTCCAAGATCATGTATTCAAGTGAATGCAATATGACAATGCATTAATTTCAGGTTTTCGCCGTGCATTTTTAAAGTCAATCACTATTATTGGCAGACTAATGCACTTAATTGTATAAAACTCAAATGTTAAAATCTACAATAATTAAAACAACTGTCTTTTAAAACATTGATACAATTTTAACATTTGAGTTTTATACAATTAAGTGCATTAGTCGGCCAATAAAAGTGAATGACAGTATGTGTCTAAAGGAAGAGGCTGGTACTGGCAGTTTATGCACAGGACAAACAATCTTCAGGTTGATCAACAGCTACACATTCTGTTAGTGTCTGCATGGCTGGCTACTTGCTTGATTTAAATTTTATCACTAACTGTATTCCAGTCTTACAATCAACTATCAGCATTCTAACTCACTCAGGTAGTTAGCTGCCAATTCACTGTACAAGTGCAGTCCATGTGGTATTTGTGGTGGACAGACTGGAACCAGGCAGATTCTCTCTGAGCACATAAGTTTATCCCTGCCAATCACCATTCCACCAATGTCCAAACTAGTCTACCATCCAGGGATGATACTACAGGCACATTCAATTCTGCAGGACAAGAAACTATTGCACTACTCTCTAAGAATCTGAATCGCAAGTTTTGAAATTATGTACTCCATGACAAAGTACACTGACATTACCGAGGAATTTGTTAATTTCGAAATATGTGGTTCAAAGGACATGCATAAATGTAATCTCATATACAACCACACAAAAAGTACAGTCTTCCCGGTGTCAATTTTCATTAAACTCATAAATGCTAACAGCATTATGTTCAGACACCTTATACCACAATTCACCCAAATCACACAATAAATATGCAAAGTACAGACAGAAGTGTATGACATCATTCAGTAAAGAGTGGTTTTCACTGCAATGCTCAGCAGCATGTGAACATCTATACTGAATTTCAAAAATTGGACAAGATATGTGGAAAGTACAAGTAAATTTCATTTAGACCTTCAAGCAAAGCATGAATATCACTATGTCAGTTTTCACAGAACTCTTGATTGCTTGCTTGACAACTTTTTGTAAAGGACTATTAAACCAACTTTCATGAAATTTCAGCAATGATTCAGTCACTGACACTAGATCATGAATGGACAGATGCACATTGTCTCCGCATAAGGTATTATTTTCTTTCATTGTAGAGAACACCTAAAAAGTCACCATGAATTACAAGTTATTCTGGAGAAGCTGACACTCACTCACTCACTCAAACAAATGCTCATTTAGAAGGAATCCAAATGTTCATTTCCATATTCAAAGAGTCTAAAGGCTGACTCAGTCATGAGTGAGTTTAATTCAACTGATATTTTCATATCCAATTTCTTTAGACACATTTTGCCCACTTGTGAGAAATACATGGATGTGTGTGTGTATATATAAAACCAATCATTTCCCAACAAGATCAATTTCAGTTCAAACTGCCTGAAATTTTTTGCCACATTTGATAAATCTGTAGCAGATTTTACTAGCAGCAGCAGCAACACTAGATGGCACTTATTAAGAACACAACAGATGATAATGAATGACTTCAAAATTAAAACATTACCACCAAGAACTGATATTACCAACCCATCTTCACAAGAGTTTTCGGTTGTTTTTCCCCTTCAGATTTTTCAACCAATGTTGTGTGTGTGTGTTATACATATATTAGTTTTCCACTGGATGAATGCCTTGACAGTGGTGGTGATTATGTTGAAAGTTAGTGTGCATGTCTAAATAAGTGTGTTTTAATAAAACTTGTTTGCAGTCTTTCATGCCGTGTCACTGTGACATTTTATACCTTCCCTTGCGAACAACCCTTACTTCTCATTTTCCCATGTGTGCCACATGTCCTACCCATCCCATCATTTTTGACTGCTGACACTAATAATGGCTGTCAACTCATGATTAATTACTACCACCACCACCACTATTGCTACTATCACAGATGATAATTACAAAAACATTTACCAGTGTAAGACAACAAGTCACCAGAAGGTCTGCAATATGTCCAAGTCAAAATGTCATTTACTAAGCTCGTTCTGGCAACGAACAATGTTCAGTTAAAGTGTGGTGCCAGGAGTAAGAAACTACAAGAAAGATGGAGGCATAGATGGAAGGATCACCTAAAAACTACATTTCAAGAAATATGCTCTAAAGAAGTGAACCAAATTAAACATACTTTGAATATTGTCCAGTGGTGGGATCCAAAATGAGAATGATGAATCACTGGGTTTTGCATCAACAGAGAACTTCTTGAACATATGACTAGACTCCGTCCATTGTCTCATGTTCAAAAATAAAGATGGTGCTTTGGAAACTTTATCTATCCACATACTCAGTTTAAAGCATGGTGAGAAATCTACTCATGTGGGTCCATTACATGCAGATAATCACAATCAGTGGACCTTCCCAGCCTTTCAACTGAATACAAAGTGACAAAGTCCAGACACCAAGTATGTACTAATACCAACTGCCTAAAGAAATTAACCATGGATATAGAAACAAATACTGCTAAGCTTAATATTTAAATCCACTGCAACTTAATTTCCCTTCAAAGCACAGTGTTAAGTATATGTGCTCTAAACTTAAAAAAGTCTCCTTATCCAAAGAACAATTACATGTTTTGTGTAATTCTCACAAGCAGCAATTATTTCCCTAAATATGAAGAACCAGTTGGTCTCTGTAATGGAGACGCTGTGGAACTGGACCTTTAAATATTGTTTAGAAGAAATTTACACTGTAAATAGGACAGCAGGAGCAATGCAAGACAATTTCAGTTGTTTGGTGACTATTTTCTTTAATAAGGTGAGTTTCTTAAGCTGGAGTAAGCATTGAGAAAATGTCTTCATTTGGTAAAATTTGCAGACTCTCTTGGTTAAGGCGGTTCAGCGGAAAGGACTACACAAACGGGATGACTGACAGAACACATTTCATGAGTAAAAAAAGAAGTGGAATTGCAGGTTTTGATAAAGAGAATGAGGAAAGAAAGAAATTACATCCACTTCTGAAACTATCATTACAAGAACACAGTATAACCAGTACAAAATGCAAGTGTTATACAATGGTAACCACTTCAGGCTCATGATAAAAGTACTTACACCTTCACTAGGTGCTTCTGTGAAGTTAAAGCACACTTACTTCTTGTGTGATGTTTTAAAATATTCCATTTGTCTCCCAGGCATCATACTGACAAGCACTGGAAGGTCCAAAGCTACAATCGTCTTTCAGACTCCGGTAATGTAATACCATCAAATCCATCCAGAAAACTTACAATTAACTTCAGTATTATGAAAATAACTGACAGTTGCCACATAATATAAAGTGCTAATGAGCACGATGCACACTGTAATATAACCATAAGCAGGTTCACCTACATCTGTCTTGATCTGTTGGCCTCGCATAGACACAGCAATGGGGAAAATCACTGTTGACAAGCACATTCATTCACTGCTTGTACTGACCACAGAGTCAGCAGCATGTTGGCACTAAATGGCAGCAGAAACAGAACAAGATATCCCTGAGACCCAGCCTTTAACTGCAACAACCCAGCAGCAATTGTGCAACAACTACATTCTTTTATTAACAACAATAAATAAAAAAATAATTTTATAACAATGTACATTAGGCTTGCCACTACAAAACCAGTTTACTATTATGAAGAATGTGTGTTGGTTTCTGAGCCCACAAACAACGTCAGAGCAACATAAAACCTAGTTAGGGAGTGGTATAACATTATTTTCATTCTTCTTCTTTTCTTCCTCATTACACAGTCCCCTACCACACCAACTGCTTCATAGCATTTACTGCCTGTATTTCCTCACTCCAATATAAGAAAAAGTCATGAGATGGTGTAAATTCAGACTGGTCTTCTGTGATGTGACACCATGTAGTCCGGTGTTGGCAGTAAGTTCCACCAACACACTGTACCTTGCTACCATACCTGTATTACTACTGTAGTCTTAAAGAGAAAGCCATGTCCTCCACTTATAAATCACTCTGCAGAGTTTCATTGAATTCACAGTATGACAGCCAGGTCATGCGTTGAGATGGACATAATGTTTTTCCTGCATCTAACACAAATGACAGTACTAATATACGAAGTTATTTGCCATGACACGTAACATACGAAGGACATTAAAGTAAAGATAAATTTGCGAGTTAGTGGCAA
>JGI20163J26743_11537878_pt1 | contig 11049 bp, 13 predicted proteins | sample TergutCu122P1_FD_26743 | JGI IMG/M metagenome (IMG submission 26743) | reverse complement strand
ATAAACTGCCGTCGGATGTGATTGCGGCTGAATGTACTCGTCCCGCCGATGCTGCCACTACATTGTCCATAATACGGACCGGATTGTAGCGGTTTTCTATTGTACCATCACCTAGTTGACCGTATCCGTTAAAGCCCCACGTCCACAAGGCTCCATCACTTGTAATAGCCATGCTGTGCGCATCCCCTGCTGAAACTGACACCACATCGTCCATAATATGTACAGGGGCATGACGATTCATAGTTGTGCCATCGCCAAGTAAACCATTTTGGTTAAAGCCCCAAGCCCATAGACTGCCATCAGCTAGGATTGCCGTTGTATACCACCTACCTGCTGAAACCGTTTCACTGTGAATCGCCGTTGCTTCATTTATGTCTGTCTGTACAAACCATAGCATAGCCCCAACACTTGTCATAATGACAAGTGCCAACACAATTACCAATATTTTCTTTCTCTTGCTTATCGTTTTCATAGCAATCAATCGCCTCCCACTAGTCACTCGTTGTTTTGACAACTTAAGTTCTTTGCCACTGGCTGCTCCTCGCAAACCAACATTACTAATGAGAAACAAATCGTTGACCAGGTTTTTCGTCCGCAACGTTTATTGAGGAAAGATATATTCCCATATAGCGTGTATCTCCTATTTCAAACCAAGCAAATGTTCCGATTACTTCTACCCACTCTTTATGCTCTGGATATTCATTTTCTGTTAATCCTTCTACCAGAAGGCCAATAAGTCCTCAGCAGTCAGCGTTTTCTCTCGCCACCATCCGAAAAACTGGATCTGTGCCATGCACAAAAAAGACTCCTTCCATTCTTACTGTCTGCTCATAGAAATCATCGAAGTTATCGAGAATGTTATTTACTGTTGCAATAAAATAATCGTCCCCAATCTCAACATCAACCTGATATTGGCTACTACAACCAATTAGCACTGGCATGCATAATAATACTAATAGCAATACAAATCTTATTTTTTTCATAGTCATCTCACTTTCTTTTATTAGTTTACACACAGAAAATTATTTTTATATCTTCTAACTCTTACCTAATTTCTTTACCTTCTACCGACTCAAACTACATATGGCAGCACTCGCATATTACCATAACATATAGGCAGTCTATAAAAAATAGACCAGACATATTTGTGCCAGTTTAACACAGGTAGACTGGATTGTCAATCCCTATTTCCTATTGTGATAGGCAACCGTGATCTTTTATTCTCATTTCAAAGTAGCAAATTGTTGACAAAGATAGACTACATGTGATAGATTAGACTGCAAACGATAGACTGGATATAATAACTCTGTCCCTCTTTAAAAGAGTTAGACGGTAAAGGTAGCTTGCGATTTCATTGTAAGTAAAGGAATAGAAAACTTATGAAAATATACAAGATGATACTAATTTCTACGATTTTATTATTACTAATGCTAACTTCTTGTAATCTTTATAGCCCTTATAATATTGGAGGGGAAGCTGATGTTAAGAAGATTGTGGAAAATGAGACTTTGATAAATAGACCAGAAAGATTTAGACCTGAATATTGGGAGGACTTCAATTGGGAAGCGGAATACTTTATATATAAAAGAGAACCATTGCATCTGGATCAAAATACACCTCTCGGATCATTAGCAGTTCAACATCTTCAGTTTATGAGTGAAAATCTATATAGCAGAATCCCTTTTTCTTTTCGGGAGAAAGAAGCGGCTGTTTGGATTGTAGAAGAGATTCTTGCAATGGGGCACTCATGGGAAAATATTTACATTCAAGAGTTTGCCTTACCAGAAGGTGATAGGCGTTGGTGGAATCTAAATTATCAAGGAAGATGGCGGTCGGACTTTGAGCTTCGTCATGGAACTCAAATGACTCAGAACATTATTGTAACCCTGCCTGGTCAAAGTGAAAGGAAAATTGTTGTAGGAGCACATTATGACAGTAGGCCCACCCCAGGTGCTGCAGACAATGCTTCAGGTGTCGCTCTATTGCTAGAGAGTGCTCAGCGAATGCTTCGCCTGGATCATTACTATACCATTGAATATGTTTTTTTTGGTGGTCATGAAGTAGGTGGTTTCTGGGCGGCAAATTATTATATACAAAAATTATCCCATGAACAATCAGAAAATTTAATCTTAATGATTAATGCAGATATATTAATTGATGGTCCTTATATGTTTTTTGGCACGGCATACTTAGATATGGATGATGAAGGAAACTGGTTGCCAGGGTCTAATGACATTACCAGGAGAGTAAATGCTATTGCGAAAGAGCTTAATCTTGACATCTTTGGAGATCCTTTGATTGCCTTTTTAGGAAGCGACAATAAAATGTTTGCAGGACAAGGCTACACAGTGGCTTTTATGTGTGCACTATACAGAGTTGAGCACAAAGGATATATGGGATTTTTCTACATGGATGGAGGTCAATACACAAGAGGAGTTAGCCATTCTCCAAATGATTGTTTTCATGTTATTGAAAAGAGATGGCCAGGTATGATGCGGACAAATTTAAATTCATTTTCGATATTTTTAGAAGCAATGCTGATGATGTAATGGAAAGGTTAATCACAACAAAGAGGATTTAATCTTTCGATTCCTGTGCTCTCCATGTGGACGTGGGAAATACTTTCATATGTGCTGACTCGATCAAAGGAAAACCCTACACTTAAGGTCACAACCAGAATCATTGACAACACAAAAACAAGATAGGGTTGCTTTTTGATTTTCAAGACATTTCTAACTCTCTCGCCCACGTCTCCATTGGTAAATGAAAGAGGGCTTGCAACAACACTCTGTCTTCCTGTAGCAAGAGACAATAGGGCCGAAGAATAATCTTTTATATTCTCATAATCACCACCCAGTTGTTTTATTACACGTTCGTCACAAGACATCTCCATATCTTTGTTCATTACCAAAAATGCTATCCATACCATCGGATTAAACCAATGGAGTGAAAGTATAAAGTAGGAGAAAAGCTTTGTCACATGATCCCATCTCTTTATGTGGGTTTGTTCATGAAGAATAATGTACTTTCTTTCGCCCTCAGACAAATTAACTGGTAAATATATTTTTGGAGTAAGAAAGCCCATCACAAAAGGTGTTTTTATGGTATCGGTTTCGTAAATATTGTTTTCAACGTTGATAGCACTTTTTAGTTTGCTTCTAAGGAAAACAATGGAAGCAATTCCGTAGATAATCATAAAGAACACCCCAATAACCCATATTATTGTGGCAACAGTAATCCAAAACTCCCAAGTAAAACTATTGTGCAGCTGGCTTAGATTGTAAATGTAGCTCACATCTGTGGAATAATACCTGATAGCATAGGTGTAATCACCTATATATGGTGGCACGAATCCAAAATCAAATGGTATCAAACTAAAAGTACCCTCCAGTGTAAATGGAAACACCAAGCGAAATCCTACTACAATCCATAAACAAAGTTGAAAGATAGTAGGGCTTTTCCTCATGACTAACCTTGCCAGGCATACCCCAAAGATTACAAATGCACCTGTTAAACTCATATTAAGAATAGCGATAAATAAATTAATCATCTAGATTATCCTCATTATACTCGTCAATAAGCTGTTTCAGTTTCGCTATTTCCTCTTGAGAAATATGCCCACCTCGAAAGAAGGATGTGACAAACAAAGGTAAGGAACCCCCAAAAGCGTCTTCGATATAACGATGACTTTGACGAGATTGTTGCTCTTCATACGTAAGCAATGCTGATACATTGGCATTTTCGTTCTTAACAACTCCTTTGTCACATAATTTTTTTAAAACAGTATAGGTGGTGGATTTTTGCCAATCCAGCTCATTTTTAGCTAGAGTAACCAAATCTGGCGATGTGAGGGGTTCTTCACGCCATATAATTTTTGCAAGCTTTTCTTCTGCTTCAGTTAGGTAAATGCTTTTCGTCATCCTTATTCTCCCTTATAGTAAACTGGTACTTATTTCTTTTCTAAAGTCCGCGGAATGAATTACGCATAGTCTAACACATATAGTCTGAAGCTGTCAAGAATTAGTCTCCTTCTACATGACTATGTTTCTTCTACATGACTATGTTTCTTCTACATGACTATGTTTTATATTGTAAAGTTAATGTCCTTATTTTTTGTACTGTCCCATTGGCGGAAGGAGCAACAATTGTTAAAGCCTTTTAATTTATTGAAAAACCAATCATAATACGAAATATCTTCACCATATTGCCCAAACCCAAACATAATGACATCATCTGATAAACATCTTATAATAGATTCACTAGAAGATATGTCAATATGTTTTTTGTAAGTAGAATTTGCCACTACCATGCGTTCTTCACAATAAAAAGCATAAACCGTGACCTTTCCTTGAATGAAATCATTGATATAGTTTATTAAACCATCAATGTCCTCATCAAAATGATTGTGGTAGAACGAAAAAATAAATGTTAACTCAAAGCCATCATAATAATTTTCGATAAGAATCTCTATATTGTCATCACCAACCGGATTAATAATAATAAACGAAACATCGTCCTCTTTCTTTTCTATTTTTACATCATATTCTTTATATATTTCCGTCAATGTTGTGAGTAAATCCATTGTATTCACATAAAAACCCTCCACGGAAAGTCGCTTCGCCATAATAAATCTAAGTCAAACGACACTTCTCACCCACCTTCCATTAAAAGTGCATATTAATACATCTACCTAACTAAACCGCTCTGATTCCCAATAGTAAACCACACTTTACCATACATATAGCTTCTTTGGACAATCCCTACTTCCCCCATTCGACTGTCGCTACTACTAAGATGGTTATCTCCTAAAACAAAAAATTCATTAGTGCCTAATGTAAGTGGCTCATTTGCTAATCCGTAATATACAATGGGCACTTCATTGATGCCTCTTATTATTACATCTTCCCCATTGATATTTATCTTCCCATCTATAATCTGAATGGTTTCGCCTGGAAGGCCTACAACTCTTCTTACTGCTAGATGAGCATTTTCATTCCCACGAGGTCGAAAGGTAATAACATGACCTCTTCTTGGTTGAAGGACATTATAAACCAAGCGGTTAACTAAAACAATATCTTCATGCTCTATAGTGGGATACATAGCCCCACCGATGTTAATGGCACGGCCTGCAAAAGAGCTAACTAAGAAAAATCCAATCACAAAAACTATCACTATCTGCGCAGCAAATATGCCAATAGTAGACAGATTGTTCATTGCCCTTTTCAAAAGGTTGCCTCTTCGAATCAAACCTCTTTTCCCTACTCTTTTACTTCTGTTTTTTTCCATGTTCATATAGCTCCATTTATAAAAAAGGAACAACACACTCATCTGTAATTGTCCCTTTGTACCTGCCATATTAATAAATCAATAAATTACTAGCGTCTGACTAATTCTTTAACTTTCGCCCTCTTGCCTACGCGGTCTCTTAAGTAAAATAGCTTTGCTCTTCTAACTTTACCTTGACGGATTACTTCCACTTTTTCAACATTAGGTGAATGTAATGGCCAGGTTCTCTCTACACCAATACCGCCTGATGTTTTTCTTACGGTAAAAGTTGTACGAGCTCCACCATTTTGCTTCTTGATAACTGTTCCTTCGAAGACCTGTACTCTTTCACGATTACCTTCTTTAATCTTACCATGAACTCTAACAGTGTCACCAATGTTAAATTTTGGTACGTCTTCTTTCATCTGTTTTGCTTCTAAATTTCTAATAATATCATTCATCGTGTGCCTCCCAATAATCTAGACGTTCTTAATACCTGTAAATCGGTAACAGAGGACCATCGCTATTCTCACAACAATTTATACTAACACATTTCAATCTGCTAATCAAGCATTTTTTTATAGGATTTTAGTTAAATGGGTAGCTGGCAGCAGCCCATAATATTCAAGTACGTCTTGGCGTTCCCCCGCGAGATTTGCGTCAGCTACCCTGACACTTTCAAGTGCAGTTCTCTGTTATATGCATTTAGTAATAGAAAATCACTAATTATCACAATAAAATTTGCTTTTTTTGAACAAGTCAGGACGCTTCTCCCTAGTTCTCTTAATTGATTGCTCCAGTTGCCATTTCTTAATATTGGCATGATGTCCTGATAACAAAACCTCTGGAACCGCTTTGTCACGCCATACTTCTGGCCTTGTGTACTGGGGATATTCAAGAAGGTTACCCTGGAAGGTTTCAAAATCAGTAGAAACATTATTACTCAAAACTCCTGGTAGCAAGCGGGAAATGCTATCAATCATAACCATAGCTGGCAGCTCCCCTCCAGTTAATATGTAATCGCCAATTGACACATAATCAGTAACTATTTCTTCAAGTACTCGTTCATCTATCCCTTCATAGTGACCACATAAAAATACCAAATCTTTTTCTAAAGCCAGTTCGTTAGCCATATTTTGGTCAAATGTTTTACCCTGTGGAGACATGTATATCACTCTAGGAACCTTACCCAACTTCTCCTTAACGGCTTCATAAGCAAGATACACTGGTTCAGCTTGTAAAAGCATTCCAGCTCCTCCACCATAAGGGTAGTCATCAACACTGCGATGTTTATTAAATGCATAATCACGAATATTAATGCCTTCAATGGTTAGTAGGTTGTTTTCTACTGCTCTCCCAATTATGCTGGTCTCTAAACCATTTAGTACCATTTCTGGAAATAAAGTCAAAACATAAAAATTCATAACTTAAACAAGTCCTTCCATCAAATGTACATCAATTCTTCTCTTCTCAATATCAACCTTTAGAATGCAGTCCTTTATTGCAGGAATCAACACTTCACCAACATCATCAAATTCGACTACATAAACATCGTTGGCACCTGTCAGGATAACATCTTTTAGTTTACCTCTTTTTCCATCATCAGAAAACACCTCTATATCAATTAAGTCAGGAATATAGTACTCATTATCTTCCAAGGTAACTGCATGTTCTCTTGTAACAAAAAGAGGCCTCCCTTTATATTTCTCGATATCATTAATATTATCAATACCTTTAAACTTAAGAATAGTCATCTTCTTAAAAAAGCGAACCTGTTGGATTTCTAAATTAATCTGCTCTTTCCCAGTATCTAATATAACATAATCTAGTTTATTAAATTTGTTTTCATCATCAGTAGTAGGATATACTTTCACCTCACCTTTAAGACCGTGAGTTGATGATATAACTCCTACTCGAAATAATTGCTCCATAAGCTTTTTCCCTTTTCCAAAACCTATCCCAAGCCAAATTTTGTCACTGTAGGAATCGATCCTTAACCTCTCTACTCGCTGTGCCCGGTGCTATCACCTATACCGAAACAGGATGTATGGTTTGCCCTAGCGAAGATACTTTCGTGAAACCATACTCTAATGATTAACTACGCTATGGACCTGTGCTCAAAAAGCAGCTGTTATAAAGAGTGGTCAACACAATCTATTTTATGTGATTCCCTTTATAACAGCCTATCATTACATTACACTATGTCCACAATTACTTTCTTGTCTTCTTTAGAAGAAGCTGCTTTAACAACAGAACGAATTGCTTTTGCTATTCGGCCTTGTTTTCCAATTACTTTACCCATGTCTCCATCGGCAACACGAACTTCAATAAGTATCGACTTTTCATCATGTTTCTCAGTAACGATTGCACCATCGGGGTTATCCACAAGGGCTTTTACTATTACTTCAACTAATTCTCTCACTAGTACACCTCCATAAAAGCCTATTTTTTAATGCCTGCAAGCTTGAAGATTTTCCCTACAGTTTCAGTAGGTTGAGCACCATTGTTTAGCCACTTCTTTGCTGCTTCTTCATCAACTTTGAATGCACTTGGATCTTGAGTAGGATCATAAGTTCCGATTTCCTCAATAAACTTACCGTCTCTTGGAGATCTAGCATCAGCCACTACGATTCTATAGAAAGGAGCCTTTTTTTGTCCCATTCTTTTTAATCTGATTTTTACTGCCATTTGATTCACCTCTTTCTTTGATTATTATTTACGCATATTTTGCTAATTTATATGTTAAAAAGGAAACTTTAAGCCACCCTTCTTACCACCTTTGCCACCCATTAACCCTGGAAGCTTTTTCATCATTTTTTTGGATTCGTTAAACTGTTTAACCATACGGTTTACTTCTGAAATATCTACACCTGCTCCCTTTGCAATACGGTGTTTTCTAGAAGGATTAAGCAAATTTGGATTCCGCCTTTCTTCTGGAGTCATAGAGTAAATCATTGCCTCCATTCGAGCCATTTTCTTTTCCCCTTCTTCTGTATCCATATCTGGCATCTTCTTGCCGCCTAAGCCTAGACCTGGCAGCAGACCCATTATACTTGACAAGCCACCCATATTTCGCATTTGCTTCATGCTTTCAAGATAATCGTCGTAATCGAATTGAGCCTTTTTCATTTTTTGGGACATCTCTTTGGCTCTATCTTCATCCATTTCGTTTTCTGCTTTTTCAATTAAAGTAAGAACATCTCCCATTCCCAAAATTCTTGAAGCCATTCTATCAGGATAGAATTGTTCCAAATCAGAAAGTTTTTCACCCATACCCGCATACAGAATTGGTTTCCCTGTAACAGCCTTAATGGAAATGGCAGCCCCACCTCTAGTATCGCCATCAAGTTTAGTAATGATGACTCCATCGATACTTATTTTTTCATTAAAATTGCTAGCAACATTTACAGCATCTTGACCAGTCATAGCATCTACAACTAAAATTGTTTGATGAACAGTAACTTCATCTTTTATATTTTGAAGTTCATCCATCATTTCATCGTCAATATGCAGACGCCCTGCAGTGTCAATAATTACAACATTGTGCCCATTCTTACTGGCGTATTCCATAGCTTGCTTAGCAATTACAGGAGGCTTTTCCTTGTCCCCAAGCTCAAAAACATCAACATCTTGTTTCTGGCCATTAATCTTTAGCTGTTCAATGGCAGCTGGACGATATATATCACATGCCACTAATAAAGGTTTTTTACCCTTTAGTTTTAGTTTCCCTGCTAACTTAGCTGTGGTAGTAGTCTTACCGGCTCCTTGCAAACCAGCCATCATTATAACTGTGGTGCCTTGACCTGGTTGCAGCTCTATCTCTGTTGTCTCACTTCCCATTAATGAAACTAATTCTTCGTTAACAATTTTTATAACCATTTGCCCAGGATTAAGTCCAGTCATAACATCTGATCCAATGGCTCTTGCCTGAACATCTTTAATAAAACCTCTAACAACCTTGAAATTAACATCTGCCTCTAATAGGGCCATTTTAACTTCTCTTAGGGCCGTCTTAACATCATCTTCGGTAAGGCGGCCTTTACTTCTGAGGCTTTTAAAAACATTTTGAAGTTTGTCTGATAAACTTTCAAATGCCATAACAATCTATTCTCCATTTCCTAGTAAGAGACTTTTTCAAGTACGCCTTGGCGTTCTTGAGCGAGATTTGCGTCAGCTCTGCTGACACTTTCAAGTGCAAATCTCTGCCATCCGCCGGCGGCTATAACTGAGAAGGAGATGTACCCCTCCTCAGTGAAGTTTGTTGCCCACCACCTACGCTACCGCTTAGAGGAGGGGGACATCTCATTCTCTGTTATAATTCTTCAATTATTTTATGGGATAATCTTCGAATCTGATCCATAAGCTCTCTTACACCATCATCTTCATTAACAATTATAGATTTACTTCCATCTGTTTTTTTGTTAGCTTCATTTTCACCAGTAGCCTCAAAAGCATTATATTTGTCTAGGAGATCTTCAATACAGCCAACTTTATCCTTTATGGAAATAAAGCGTTTGACAAGCTGCAACTTCCTCTCATATTCCTCAAGAATACTTTCACATCGTTTAATAGTATCATGAACACCTTGACGGCTCACCTTTTGATTGGTTGCGATTTCGCTTATAGACAAATCTTCAACCAAGTACTGTTCGTATATGTTTTTTTGGTTCGAAGTTAAGAGTTCTCCGTAAAAGTCATACAGTAATGATTGCTTTAAGATTTTATCCATATCTCTATTGAACTATCCCATGAGTACACCCTTAATGGCTACCTGTGTTATATTACAATAAAAATATAACGCTGTCAAGTACTTTATATTGACAGCGTAATGAGTTTATTGTCTTCATGTTTTCGTCTTTTTAAAGCCGTATCTATTCAAGTACGCCTTGGCGTTCTTGGGCGAGATTTGCGTCAGCTCTGCTGACACTTTCAAGTGCAAATCTCTGCCATCCGCCGGCGGCTATAACTGAGAAGGAGATTGTAACCCTCCTCAGTGAAGTTTGTTGCCCACCACCTACGCTACCGCTTAGAGGAGGGGGACATCTCATTCTCTGGTATATAAATCGGCAGCAATGCCTTTTAAAGTACAATCCAACTGAGGCTATATCTCTTTCTTTACCTCGAGGCCCAACTCTTCTAACTGGTTATCACCTGCTATTCCTGGCGCTTTTGTCATCATGCAAACTGCATCCTTATTTTTAGGAAAGGCAATAACATCACGAATATTTTCTGTTTTTGCCATACTCATTATGATTCGATCAAAACCATAAGCAATCCCTGCATGAGGTGGTACACCAAATTTAAATGCATCTAGTAAAAACCCAAATTGGTTATAAGCTTCTTCCTCTGTAAATCCAAGAATCTTAAAGACTTTACTTTGTACTTCACTTTGGTGGATTCGTACGCTCCCGCCACCTAGTTCGTGACCATTTAAAACCAAGTCATATGCCTTAGCTCTAACCTTACCAGGATCGGATTCCAGCAAAGGTAGATCCTCGTCCATAGCCATGGTAAAAGGATGATGAACAGCAGAAAAGCGATTTTGCTCTTCATCCCACTCAAGTAATGGAAACTCTGTTATCCATACAAAATTAAACTCATTTTTATCAAACAACTCCAGTTGCTTACCTAACTCCAGACGTAAACTGCCTAGAACATTCCAAACAACATTTTTTTCATCTGCCCCAAATAATAACAAGTCTCCAGAATCACCATTCATTTTAGATATTAATCCTGTCATCTCTTCTTCAGTCATAAACTTGCTAAAAGATGATTTTACACTTC
>JGI20163J26743_11537879_pt1 | contig 11061 bp, 10 predicted proteins | sample TergutCu122P1_FD_26743 | JGI IMG/M metagenome (IMG submission 26743) | reverse complement strand
TTATATGTACTTTGGGAGCATGGGAGCTTAACAATTACGGAAATAGGCAAGCTAACTTCCCTTGCCAAAACTACCCTTACCAGCATGCTGGACCGCATGGAAGCAAGCGGCCTAATAATGCGGGTACCGGACAAGAAAAACCGCAGGCAAATTTTTATTGAAGTGACGGAAAAGGCAAGGGAATACCGGGAAAAATATGATTGGCTGTCTGACAAAATGAACGCCATCTTTTACCAGGGCTTTGACCGGGGGGAAATAAACGAATTTGAAGGCAAGTTAAAAAAAATTATCAACAATTTAGAACTGGAGGAACATAACCAATGAAACGTATCAGTTTAGGCGAGAAATACATGACCCACATCCAGCCCGTTTTTTTAATTGGCACATATAACGAAGACGGCACACCAAATTTTTGCCCCATCACATGGGTATCAAGCACATGGGACAAAGACCATGACCTGATGGTTATAAGCATGAACGGCGCGAAAAAAACTAAAGTGAATATTGCGCGAACAAATATGTTTTCTGCTAACCTTGTAAGCACAGACATGTTGGAATTGCTGGACTATTTTGGCATGACTTCCGGCCTTGACGCGCCAAAAAATGCGGTGCCCTATGAATACGAAAACGGCAATGTACTGAATGTACCCACACTAAATGTCAGCAGAAGAGTGTTTGAATGCGAAGTTGTAGGCACATATGAAACAGCCGATACAACAACATATTTTTGCAGAGCCGGGAACTGCCAGGAAATTGAAGGCTTAGACGGTGGGCAAGGGGACATTGCGCTGCTGGAGCCTGTGGTTTACACGGGGAGATACTTCAAAGTAGGGGAGTTTCTTGGGGAAATGGGCGCGTTTTATAAGAAAGAGGAACAGTGACATGCAAACTCAATTTTCAAAAAACACGATGGATTTTTTGTTTGAAAACCGGTTGCAAAACAGTAAGGCATGGTTTGAGGAACACAGGGAACAGTATACCCAATTTGTAATTTCGCCCATGTTATCCCTGGTGGAAGAACTAACGCCCACGCTTTTGGAAATAGACGATAAACTGCTATGTTCGCCCAAAGTTGGGGGCTCACTTTCCCGTATATGGCGGGACGCAAGGTTTTCTAAGGACAAGTCCCTGTTCCGGGATACGATGTGGTGCATGTTTGTGCGGCAAAAAAATATGAACCTGCCGGAGTTTTTCTTTGTGTTTTCGCCGGAGAGCTTTTTCTATGGCTGTGGTTATTATTCGGCAGGGGCTGCGGCTATGGCAAGTATGCGTAAGATGATACTGGTTAATGATAAGGCCTTCAAAACGGCCCTTGCCACATACGAAAACCAAACTTTATTTGAACTTGACGGCGATATGTACAAAAAAAGCCGCCACCCGGACATGCCCGCAAATTTACAAAGTTGGCTGGACCGGAAGACGATCGCTTTCATTCACAAAAGTTACGATTTTAACCTGCTGTATTCGAACCGCCTAGCTGCAATTGTAGCGGAAGGGTTCAAAGTACTGGCACCAATTTACAAATTTTTGATAACGGCGGAAGAGCGGGTAGAGTAAAACTAGACCTTCGCCGTCATCCATTTGCCCCGTGCAAAGCGTGTAAATAGCATTATAAGCCGCGTTGCCTGGTCAAAAACCATGGCTATCCATGCGCCCGTAAGCCCCCATCCAAGAGGTACTACCATAAGGAAACCCAAAAGCGGGCGCATGACACCTACGGTAATTAGCATAGTAAGCGCGACGTAACGGGTGTCGCCTGCGCCGCGCAGGCTGCCGCCCATTACAAGCTGGGATGTTTGCAACGGCAATATACCGGCGAGTATAAAAATTAGCCCGCCGGCGGTAAGCACAATGTCCGGGTCTGTGGTAAACAGTGCGGCAAACTGGAACCGAAACAAAATACACAGGGTGCTAAGCATCGTCGCGCATATAATTGCCAGCCGCATCCCAATTTTACCGTACATACTGGAAAGGTCGGGCCTTTCTTTGCCCAAATTTTGCCCTACAAGGCTGGTTGTTGCCGCGCCAATACCGTCCGCAAAAGTGAAGCTAAGCACCATTAGCTGCATGGCAATAATATGGGCTGCAAAAGCTTCGGTTCCAAGGTTGGCGATTACGCGGGCATAGGCAAAAAAGCCAAAACGTAAGCTTACTTGCTCCAGCATACCGTTGGCGGTTAATTTTCCTACGCTTTTTAGCATGACCTTCTCGAAGCCCCAGTAATCCTTTAGCCTTATACGAAGAGGGCTATCCTTGTGCAAAATAGAGGCCAACGCAAGAGAAAATGCCACAACAGCGGCTATGGAGCGTGCGTATGCCACGCCGTCAACTTCCAGGCGAGGGAAGCCAAAGCGGCCTTCGATTAAAAGGAAATTGAGTATAACGCTTACGACTTTGGCAGTTGCGTTAACCTTTAAGGCAACTTTTGTATTACCGATTGCCCGCTGGGCAACACAGATGGTCATGGTCATTATCTGGAATACCAGCACCAGGTTTGTAATTCTAAAATACGATGTTGCTTCGTATATAGTGTCGGGCTGGGCACCCGCTAAAGCCATTAGCGGTTGAGCGAATATAAATGCCAGCAGTGTAAGTTTTAACCCCAATATAATGTTTATCAACAAACCGTGGCGTAAGCAGCTGCGGGCCGCATGCATTTCCCCAGCACCTTTTTTACGGGCAATTATTGCCGTAAGGGCAATATTCAACGCAAAAAAGATGGACAAAATCAGCATCCGCGGCTGGCCGGTTATGCCCACAGCCGTCATGGCCTGGGGGCCTACGCGCCCTACCATTACTGTATCAATCATGTCCATTAAGGCAATACTTACCATTTCAATTACAGCGGGTATGGCAATGCGCAAGGAATTTTTATATGCCTCCTTGGATGGAGGAATGTCTCCTTTGCGCATGTGTTCTTTTACCATGTAATTAGTTGAAAAAAGCCGCCTTATAATGTTCAAACCACACGTCACACTCCGATACAATGGCGAAAGTTTTAAATTTCACGCCGTCCTTCTAATGCGCGGGAAAGGGTTACTTCGTCTACATATTCCAAATCGCCGCCAACGGGTACACCGTGGGCAATGCGTGTAACTTTCACACCTGTAGGCTTTAGTATTTTGCTGATGTAAAGCGCGGTTGCTTCGCCTTCTACGTTAGGGTTGGTGGCGATAATAATTTCGTCTACGTCATTTGATTGCAGGCGTTTTAGCAGTGCCGCAATTGTTAAGTCGTTGGGGCCTACGCCATGCATTGGGGAAATTGCGCCGTGAAGTACATGGTACAACCCGTGAAATTCCCGGGTGCGTTCGTAGGCTGCCATGTCGCGGGGGTCTTCTACTACCATGATAGTTTTCGGGTCGCGCTTTACGTTGGCGCAAACCTGGCACGGGTCCATATCTGTTAAATTACAGCATACAGAACAGTACCGTACATTCCGTTTTGCGGAAATGATGGATTCTGCCAGTGCTTCGGCTTTTTCTGTGGGCAAATGAATAATATAAAAGGCCAGTCTTTGTGCAGACTTGCCTCCTATACCCGGTAAGCGCGAAAGTTCTTCAATTAGACGGGCAACATGCCCGCCATAAATGTGCTGCATTTACATAACCTCCGGGTTAAAACAGCCCGGGCAGGTTCATGCCGCCGGGTAATATTTTAGACATTTGAGAGCTTGAAACTTCTTCCATCTGGCGGACAGCTTCGTTTACAGCGGAAATTACCAAGTCTTGAAGCATTTCCACATCGTCCGGGTCTACAACGTCCGGGGAAATTATAAGGTCCGTAATTTGCTTCTGGCCGTTGATAGTTACTTTAACCGCGCCGCCGCCTGCGGAAACTTCCAGGGTTTTGTTGGCTAATTGCGCTTGCATTTCTTCCATTTGCTTTTGCATTTTTTGCGCTGATTTCATCATTTGCTGCATGTTCATGCCACCGCCGGGCATTCCTTGAAATCCTTTTGGCATTTTATGTCCTCCTCTAATCCAGTGAATGATTTACCATTTGTTGTCGCTTGATATTTCATCCCCGATTGCGTCCCAGCTGTCTTCATAGGCAGGTTCGGCTGCTTCAGGAGGCGGCTCGGGGGTTATCCAGTCTACCGGAATGGTCTGCTGTTCCGGTTCCGGCTTTGGCTCAAACCGGTTTTTAACTTCCGATTTTTGCACCTTAGGTTTATTGTAACCTTCCCGCACGATAAAGGCAAGGTTTGGAGGGGTAGATAACGAGAATTTTTCTGCAATTGCTTCCCGTATCGCGCCTTCTTTAGGTTTTATTATGTTTCGCATAGTTTCACTGCCTATGATTATTTCCAGCTTGCCGTCGTTATTTTCCAACCCGCACTGGGCACACTGGGCCCGCATTGGGTTGGGGAACGAGTTGCACAATGTATCCCAAAACGCAGCAATTCTGTCCAAAATATCAGGAGTTATGTCGCCAAGGGCTTTGCTTTCGGTTGGGGTAGGGGGCTGTATCACCGGCGTAGCAGCCGTGGCTTGCACGGCAGGGGCCGGGGCGGGCGTGTACACCGCTTCGACTTTTGGCACACATACGCGCAGAGCACAAACTTCCAGGGCTGTGCGGGCGTGGGGCGCAAAGCGCATTTCCCTAAGGGTTTCGGAAAATGTGTGAATATATTCCATCAATTTTTGGCTTGATACATACTTGCCCTGCTCCCGCAATTTCTCAGCAATTTCCGCAGAAAAATCTACGGCGTTTGGGTCGTTTACCAGGCTTGCAACAAGAACGTCACGGAAATGGCGAATTAAATCTGCGGTAAATTGGCTGGCATCACGGCCGCCATTCATGGCTTGGTCGATTACGTTCATTACCGCGCCACTGTCGCTTGCAGCAAGAGCGTAGGTAAAATCGAATAAGCGGGCCCGGTCTACGGCCCCCAGCATATCCAGCACCTGGGCGTATGTCAGCTTAAAATCCCCAAGGCTTAGGCTTTGGTCCAGCAAACTTAAGGCATCACGCATGGCACCGTCGGAATGATAGGCGATATAATCCAGCGCGCTTTCTTCAAACTGTACACCTTCTTCTTGCAGGTACTTTTTCATGGTGTCGATCATGTCTGTGACGGCAATCCGCCTAAAATCGTACCGCTGGCAGCGGGACAAAATTGTAGCGGGCAGCTTTTGGGAATCTGTTGTAGCCAAAATAAAAATTACATGGGACGGGGGCTCTTCCAGGGTTTTTAACAGGGCGTTAAACGCGCTTGTAGACAGCATGTGTACCTCGTCGATAATGTACACCTTGTAATGCCCCTGGGTTGGCTGGTATTTGACCTCTTCCCGCAAGTCGCGGATATTTTCTACACCGTTGTTGGAAGCCGCGTCAATTTCAACCACATTAAGGTTACGTTCCGCAAGTATGCCCAGGCAGGAATCACACACATTACACGGGCTGCCTTCCCGGGGGTTTTGGCAGTTGATTGCCCGGGCAAAAAGGCGGGCAATGGTTGTCTTGCCTGTGCCCCGGGTGCCGCAAAATAAGTATGCGTGGCTAATTTGCCCGGATGTTATTTGGTTGCACAAGGCACGTACAATATGCTTTTGCCCAACAACTTCCCCGAAAGTACGGGGTCGTTTTTTCCTGTATAAAGCCGTGTGTGGCATGGCAGACACACTCCTTCTATTTCAAATACATTGCCAATGATTTTTGTTTTTTTATTACACCCAGTAAAAATGCAATAAAATATGAATGAAGCATTGCGGAAATGGTTGCCACAATAATACGCGGCAGCCAAACTACAACAAAGGGCAGCAGCTTCCATGACGGAACAATTGTTTCCCGCAGAATAATTGTGTTTAACGAATTTTCCAGCCACGCGCTAACCAGCATAGCGATAAGTAGCGGCATAATGCTGGCATATTCTTTGTAATCTACCTTTAGTTTTGCAGACAAAAATGAATCTATTGCAAGAAGCACAAGCCCAAAACCGCCTACGCCAACAAGCCCCCAGGTAACAGTAGTTATAGTTTCAGAAAGCATGGCGGCAGGGTTTGAAACACCTTGGGAACGTATTACAACCCATTCGGATATGAAAAACATGCCGGATGTGTCAATTTCTACACCGGCCATATCGCTGTAAAAATTTGGTGTAACGCCGTCTGCCCTAAGCATAAGACCATTGGCAACACCAAAAGCAGCCAGAATAAACGCCAAACCCAGCACAACTATCCGGATTTTACCCGCGTCACGGTTACGCAATAAAAGCCACAGCATGCCGCAAAAAAAACCTCGGCCTGCAGCGGTAATGGTCATAAACGGTAAGTACGCACCCATTGGCCGCAAGAAGTGCCCTAAAACATCGGCGGTGCCGGTAGCGACGGCCCCCCAAATAGGGCCAAACAAAAACGTGGGCAATAAAGAAAATATTCTTGCAACCCCTACACGCATACCTGTTTCACCAAATAGCGGTATGTAAAACGAAAAAAACTGGCGGATGATTAAATATATTGCCAAAAATACGGCGGTAATAATTAACCGTCTTAGGTGTAGACCGGATTTACTATACAATGCGCGCACCTGATTTCTGATAATATTTTTAGGAAAAGACTCCCGGATATCTATTATAGACAAGTAATTGATTAGCCGCAAGTGTGAAAGAAAAAATCGTGATAAGTTCAGTTCCTCACAGAGGCACGGAGTTCACAGAGGAAGATAAAAAATTCTATGGTTCTCTCTGTGTCCTTTGTGCCTCTGTGAGGGATATTTTTTATGTTCTAGAAAATTGCTCTTTACGAAGCGCGCGCAAGCGCGCTTTATATACCAGCTGCGATTAAAAAAACTACCCCCTGATATCATATTGCTAATATGATATCAGGGGGTACTAACGCGCTTTAACTTGGAATTACGCTATTCTTAAGCTTTCTGCGTACCCGCCTTATCAGCTTATACGCAATGAAGGCAATAACGCCCCAAAATACCAGCGGGATAATTATACCTGCCATAAAAATTACAAAATTTTGAAACCCTCTTACAACCGAATCTACGGAATCCCCAAACGCGCCGCCTATGCGCTCGCCCATGGTTGGCCCGGCAATTGGCACAATTTCTTCTTCCGCAATGTCAAACAATGTAACAGTAATAGTAGAGTAGGCGATTCGCCCCGCAAGGTTTGTAAGCCTGGCGTTGTATGTTTCTATTTGCAGGCGGGTATTGCTAAGCCGCCGTTCAAGTTCCAGCAAGTCGTGGACGTTTTCCGCATCTTGAATTAAGGCAAGCAAGCGTTCTTCCTCTATGCGGCGGGTTTCCAGCCTGGCGGCGGTGTCGTAAAACTGGTCTGTTACGTCTTCTGCCTGACGGTTAGAATGGCGCACGTCCGCAAGGCTTTCTATTTGCGCAAGCACATCATCAAATGCAGCACTTGGTACGCGCAATGTCATGTGAAGAACCCGCCACCTACGACCGGAAATCTGTTCCGACTCAATGTACCCGCCGGACGCGGGGGCTAATTGCCGCAGTTCGGCTACAACTTCGTCGAAATATTCCGTTTCAAGTTCTGTGCTGGCGGTTTGGATAATGTGACGGGCGCGTTCAGCCCGCTCGATGTGTGTTTCATGATATTCAATAATTAAACTGCCGGTTGCGACACCGTAGAAATGAGGCACATCCGATGCGGGTGAGGCACCCGGTGGAGGCGCAGGTGCAGTGGGCGGAGATGCATCTGCTGTTACAGAATAGGCTCTCAACGCTTGCCGCTGTGTTGCCATCAAAGGAGAGGCTTCGTTTGCCGCAGGCCAGTCACCGTCAACGCCGCCTCTGCCGCAGGCCGCAATTGTCATAATCATTAGCAGAATCATTAGCGTCAAAATATATTTTCTCATTCCGTTGCCTCCTTTGGTTTATTTGTATTCCTTTTTGCCCATACCTTTCGGCCATGTAACCGCCATGCCGCAAACCCGGCAGCGGATAAAATCACGACCCAAATAACCAGGGGCAGTGCCAACCGTACAAAACCTACCACAAAATTTTCTGCGGCCCTGCGGGTGTTTGCAACAGAGCTGCCAAACCTGTCAGTAATCTGCCGTCCAAAGCCTATAGTGGCAGGGGGCAGGGCATCGGGCAATGTTTCAACTAGCACGATGTGAACTATTGGGCCTTGGCTTTCTACCTGCAATACATTACGGCGGCCAATTAAATTGTCCCTGTCCCAGGAAACAATGCTTAGCCTGTCGTTGACGGCAATCAGAACTTCCAGGGTAGTGCTGGCGGCCATCATTGCGGTTAGCCGTTCTAATTCTTGGTCTAACACGGCGATCCTTACATCCAAATCTACAATTTGCGTGGCCAGATGGGCGGCATTTTCTGTTTCAAATGTAACTTCCCCCAGGCTGCGCAAAACTTCTTGCACATAGCGGAACGTTTCCGTGCTTACCCTGCGCCGGAATTCCGCTATGCGGTGCCACCGGTCAAAATGTACGGACGAATCCAAGTTGTACCCGGGCAGCCCACGGATAATGTCTGTGGCTATGTCTAAGCACTCCACGTCTATGTTGATTGAATAATTCTGCCTTAGCGGGCGTTCATCCTGCCCAAGTACAGGGACCGCGAACACAAGGCAAAAAAATGTTGCCAACATACATCCGGTAATAAGACGCATTGGCGTCACCTCCTTAAATGGTATAACGTAAGAAATTTGAAAATGTTCCAAGTTCCCCGCAAAAAAGCCGCTTATACCATGTAAACAGCATAAGCGGCAAAAATATTACAGTTTTATTTCAATTTCTTTTCCCGTCTTTGCAGATTCTTCTACCGCCGCAATTAACCGCACCGGCAGAACCAAATCTTCATACGTGCCGGGCATTTCCCCGGTACGCAGCATGTGGATAAACTGCTTTACTTCTTCCTGATAAATCATAGAAATGTCGATGTTGCGCATAATGTTGCCGCTTTTTGCGTAAATAACCGCGCCGGAACCGGGCGCATCTTTTGTGAAGTGCAGCGACACGTCAAATTTCTCGTACCGCCAAATGCTAAGTCTGCTGCCGTTTTTCTCCGTTGTCAAAACGCTTTTAACATCCGGGCCAAAAATTTTTAGTGCCATTTCCGTTAAATGCGGCGCGTAAAAGTAGAACCCGTCGTACTCACTTGCCACATCTGCAGCAAAATTTATGGACGCGCTAATCATGCTGCCGGAGGCCACAAGACCGCGCACATTATTTTGCAGTATCAGCACGTCGTAGGCCAGCTTACAGCCGGAGCCGCCGCTTAGCTTAGAGCCGCTTTTCTTTGCCGCCGCAACCAGCATTTCTGCTTCTGCAATGCTTGACGTAAAAGGCTTGTCGATAAACATGGGCATGCCTTTTTCGATAAAGGGCAGGGCGTACTTAGCGTGCAGTGAGCCCTTGCGGTTTGTAATTAGCATCGCGTCCACTTTTCCGTGGAAATCTTCCGGGCTTTGGGCTACAAATTCCGCGCCCGCTTCATTTACAATTGCTTGGGCCGTATCTTTATCCGGGCCGTACACGCCCACAACTTTTGCGTCGGGGTATGGAACCTTGCCCGTTATAGGGCAGGGCAGGTTTATAATTTTAGAAAACGCCATCGCATGGCTGTTTTCTGTGCCTATTATTCCAATTCTGTACATGTCAACCTCCGGTTAATCCAACGGGTTTTGTTTGTGGCTTTCTTCCATTACCCATGTCATTTGGCGCACTTGTTCCGGTGTAACCACCAGCGGTGTGCCGTCTTTCAAATGATCGTAAACACTGTCGTACAACCGTTCCGTGCCAAGGGTGAAAATACCGTCATCTTCAACTTCCCATTTATCCTCATGCCATTTTAGCGGTTCGCTGCAGTACCTTGGATACCAATTACCGTCGTGCAGCGGCCCTTTGACAAGCTCTTGCATTGGTGCTTCTTCGGGTACAAACCAACGCCACTGCATTTCTTTTACACTGCCTTTTAACCCGCCCGCAGAGCCCATTATGTTGTACGTAAAGCCCGGGTATGCGTTGCAGGAAGAAACTTCTACGTCGATAACCGGCCTGTTTGGCGCGGTTATCAGCAATTTTACATAGTCTTCCGCATCGCCGAATGTATTGACCCTGTCCATGTAGCACACAACATTGGGGTCGCCTTCGTAATTGAGTAATTGCAGGGCCTGGTCTACCGGATGGGGCCCTGTGTTGTACAGGTTGCCGCCGCCGAATTCTTTACAGCACTGCCAATCCCATCTGCGGGCGTATCCGCTAAAATGGATGCTTACCTGGATAACGCGCCCCAGTACGCCGGATTCCAGCACCTTGTTAACCTGCCGGAAATAAGGCGCGAAACGTGACTGATGGAAAACAGCCAGCATTTTACCGCTTTCTTTGGCCCGGGCAATTAACTCGTCCACCTGAGCGGCGGTGTGGGCCAGGGGCTTTTCGCACAGTACGTTAAAGCCGTTGGCCAGTAAATCCATTGTAATCGGATAATGCAAATGACTTGGCGTAGCGTTAATTACAAGGTCGATGTCCTTTTTGCCTATAAGTTCTTTGTAGTCGGCAAAGGTTTGGCAGCCGTACTCTTCTTCTGCCCTTGCCCTACGTTCCGGCACCGGGTCTACCACATAGACTATTTTGTATTTGTCTGTTGCGGTTAGCAGGTAAGCCCCGTGGATATCCCTGCCGCTTCTGCCCATTCCTAAAATTGCAACGTTCATTGTCTGCTGCCTCCTTGTTATAATTAATATTAAGCTCAAAATAAAAAGGAAAAAAAGTGTCATGCCCAAAAAAACCATTGTATAATTGTCACCATCTATATACACACCAAGCAGCGCAAGGGCTGCAGTCAGTGCGTCCCCGTTAACCCATAAATCCGGGGCGATGCCAATGCCTTCTGGCAAGTGACCTTCCGGGTGGATGTGGATTGTCGCGCCAAAACCAAAGGGTACACCGCTGCGCCATAATGATAATCTTGTATACATCATACATGTAAGAAGTATCCCCGCCGTATTCTGTCCGATGATTAATGTGTTTTCCATGTTAAGCATTAAATCTGCAAAAGCGTCTCCGGCAGATGCCGTGAACCTATCCGTAAGAAGGATAATTAGCCGATCGTTTTCAATTA
>JGI20163J26743_11537886_pt1 | contig 11124 bp, 12 predicted proteins | sample TergutCu122P1_FD_26743 | JGI IMG/M metagenome (IMG submission 26743) | reverse complement strand
TTCTAAGAAGCCTGGATTATCTCTTTGAGACTGTCTCCACCAAATTGCTATCCGACCGTCATTATTCTCCGGCAGAGCGCGTTTATTTTGGTCTGTTATAGGGATTCCCGGAATCCTGTCATCGCCTATAATATCTTTTCCAAAAGCATCAATAGTTATTAATCTTACAGGATGCGTGTTTACTTCTTGGAATCTGAAAGGCGAATCAGGCAGTAAGGAAGGGTCATTATTTCCAGGAATACCAAGACCCGGAAAAACCTGAATCCAAACATCCTGCATCCTTACCCAAATTTCTTCAATAGAAGTTATACGTCTTGCAAACTTAAATTCAAACCAGTTATTAAACTCATAATTCGTATCAGATATAAACCAGTTATATATTTTATTTCTATCAATCGCAGTACCTGGGACACCCCGGCAATACCCATAAGCATCCTGAATTACTTTACCAATTTGATTTTCATCTATATCCGGATATTGTTCTCTGGTATAAAAAGTATTAGGAGCTTTAAAGGTTAATTTACTTCGTTTGTCCATTACGGAAAAATTAACATCTGTTAAACCAATTTGATAGCGCTCAATAAAAAACTGTCTTATTACTTCTATCTTTTGATCTTTAGTGTAATTCAGTAACGTTATATTGTTTCCGAAAAGTGTAAATAACTCGTCTAACATTCCGGAGCTGTTATCAATAACAATATTTCCGCTTGCAAAACTCATTCTTTGGTATGTTAAATTGTCAGAAGAATCTTCAATATCGGGAATATCCAATAATAAAGGGTATGTTTTTAAGGCTCCTATTTGAATAGGCTGTCCGTATGAAAAGCCTATTAGCTCGCCTGTACTAAAAAATAAAAATCCAAAAGGCGGATTATGATTTTCAAAATGAATAAATAATCTGGTTGGATCTTCGGGGTCTATCATCCATGCGGCCGGAGTTTTTCTTAACCGACTATAATCGTGAACCCTTAAGTATTCTACAAAATCGATTATAACTGTATCTAATACAGCGGAATTTCGATTATAAGTAGTATCGTTTTCTGCCATAAACAAAAGGTTTTGCTCATAGCTTTCAAGCCATAATTTTACCCGCCATATAGGAGTTTCGTAGATAGTGAACATTGTTTGTTTTTGACCTACTGCTGAAACATATACTACAGGCGTCGACACTTAATTTATTCCTTTATAAATATCTGTATGTTCTTTAATAAACTTTTCTAAATCTAATTTTATTTTGTTGTATCGAGTTACATATATTTCATACATTCTTAATTCTTCTCCATATTCTTTTACTAATTTTTCATGTGGCCATCCAAGTTTTATCGCTTTTGCCGCAATCCAATCGCTTTGTGCAATTCGTTTTCGTACTCGCTCTAACTCAGCACTAAATACAGGTTCGTAATCCAAAAACCATTCTTTTTTTAACTCATTCCATTTATAAGTAATAAAATAATTTCTTTCTTCAGGAGGGTCACCAATAAATGATATCGGATTAGGCTGTTCAGGTATATGAAATAATTCTCCTGTTACTGGGTCATAAATATCACCATCAACAATTTCAGGTCGGTTTGTAATATCTAATAAAATAATTTCAATCCCATTTTGTGATGGCGGATAAACAGGAATTTTTTCTTTTTCAAATATATTTTGTACTCTATTGTCATAAATTAGTGCTATACGCATTATTTTATCTCCTTTGCCATATTACCATGTAATAATTACCCTGCCAGGTGCGCCAATTACACCGTTTGCACCAGTAAAATAGTTATTACTTGAACCTGTATTTGTAGTAACTGCTCCGCCGCCACCTGGTCCGCCTATTCCAAATATTCCTGTACCCACAGGAAGTGCTGCTGGCGCATTTCCATTACCTTGATTGCCTCTGCCAGCACCACCACTAAATGTAGTTGTAGTTGTACGAACAGGAATCCAAAAACTAACATTTATTATGTCACTTGCTTCTATTAACCTTGAGCCTCCTAATGTTCTAGATGCTGGATTAAAAGAAGGATTCTGATACGTATTAACCCGTTGATAATTTGCGCCATTTGCTCCATTTGCTCCACCTATAACAGTGACTAAATTACTTATAACTGTATTTCTATCTCCTGTAGGTATTCCAATTTGTATCGCTATTTGTTCGCCAGGAGTTGCGGGATATGCTTGATTTATAATAAAAGAACCATTTGCTCCAGCAGCACCCCCATTCCCAAAAGTAATATTGAAAACTGTGTTTCTATTTGAATTACCTCCACGACCGCCTGTACCACCTGCTGCTATTGCAGATACAAATATCTGCGTAACACCTTCTGGAACAACAAATACCCCATCGCTTTCAAAAGTTTGTCGTCTATTAAATACTGTCTGAAATGAATCTTGGTCATTTACATTTAAAGTCGGTCTGTTGTTATTATCCAGCCTTATAAGATTATATTCTGCGGCACCAATTCGTCTTATAAGAGCAATACATCGGCTGGCGCCATTAAATAATCCGCCTTTAGCTATACTCATAACCGGAACTGCCGGCGACATATTAAATAACAAAACACCATTTTCTTGGGGCTCTGCGTAAATATAGCTAAGTGCATTTAATGGCAAGGCGCTAAAACCAGTAATTAGTTCATCTTCGTCTACTTGATAAAAAGAGCCATTCACTTCAAGCCTTGAACCTTTAACTACTCTTGGCGGATTCTCCCCATCACTTTGCGTTATTTCAATAAGATTTAACCCGCCTGTAGTCGTCGTTAATTTGTAAAGTAACTTCTGCCAATCTTCTGTTTGCGGGTTATAATCTAAAGGTTCGCTTATTAGTTTTGCCATTTTATTTTGCCTCCAACCAACTACAAGCAACATTCCAATAAAAATTATTTTCTGCTCTTTTTTGAGCCTCTCCATAATCTTCAACTGTTGCGAAAAACGGCTCAAACTCTTCATGCGCTTCCGGATACGGATCTATTACATGAGGGATAACTGTTTGAACGCCGTTAATGTAATCATCAAATATTGTTTTTTCTTCGTTTTTTATTCTGGCAAACTCCGCCGCAAAAGATTTTAATGTCTCTGCCGGAATGCCCCGCACCTGTCCTGTAAAGGTTCTTCCAGATTCATTTCTTAGATTAAGAGCTTTTGTGGGCAATACCACGAAGCGGGGCAATATCCATTCTTTTCCGACAAACAAATACCCTATTGAAATATCTTCATCACCTCTAAGCGTCAATTCAAACTTATTTATTTTTTGTTTTTCCGTATAAATAATATTTATGTATTCAGTCAAAGCTATTTCTTTATCTAATATAATTCCATTTCTGCTACATAGTTTTAACTTGCCAGACAAAGCATTAGTATTCCCTAAAATAACAGTATCCATTTCTATAATTGAATCCCATTCGCCAATCAGCGTTATTTCATTGGATTTAAAATCTACTTGATATGAGATATATTTACTATATAAGTCTTTAGTGTTTGACCAGGATGCTATTTGAGGACTTAATAATAAAGCTGCCTCAATGGCGTTGACAGGATATACTTTCAAATTACGCTCCCTTGTTTAATCAGGAATTGTCGATTGTTTACGAGATTAACAGTTGACTCTGCAATTTTTTTGCCATCCAGATATACCGGAATAGTAACTGTCTTAGCCTCGCTGCCTATGCTTCCTTTCTCTATGGCGTCAAACAGTCTTTTCTGCTGCTCGCGGTTAATTACCATCTCTCCGGAATTAACTCTGGCTAAAACCCTGTCGCCTGTGAATGAAATGCCAGGAACAATGCCGCCTGTGGCGAACTGTAAAACAGGTCTTGCGCCTTTTACTGTTGCAATTTGCCTGCCTCCTAAAGCCATTGCCTTCCCTACCATTGCAAGAGCGGGAAAAGGCCATTTATTTACTGCCGCATTTGCAACTGCCTGGGCTGCCAAAGCTATTGCAGAATTGACTTGCATCCTCCACCCAGCAAGGTCTGCCTTGTATTGGAGCTCCGCCTTCTGCCTGGCTATATATTCATCAAGATCTCGTTGCTTTTCGGCAAATTCTTCCTGCACTTGGTGTTTCTTTAATGCTGTTTTGGCTTCAAAGATTCTGCGCTGGTCTCCTGATTCTATGGCTGCTTGTAAATCTGCTTCATGTTGTGCTTCAGTTGCAGCACCTACTACTCCAAGTGCAAAAAGCCTTTCCTGCATTTCTCTGTTGAGCCGCCTTCTTTCTTGATTATGAAATTCATCAAGTGCTTTGCGATCTTTTTCCAATCTTTCTTTTAGAGCTGCATGAGGTCTATTAACCAAGGATACAATTTTGCTTTTTCCAAATCTTATTATTTCCTCATGATATTCCTTTAGAAGATTCTTTGCCTCTTTCCATATGTCTATTCCAAAATGTTCTTTAATTGCTCCACTAATTGTGTCAAATGCCTCTACTTTTTCTGCTGCCCATTTTCTTAATTTTGCTATTATGGCTTTTTGTGTTTCTTTATCGATGTTCCCCCAATTTTCCTCTCCTGTCATTTTTGTATAGACAGCATTGAAAAGTTCTTGCCTTCTTTGTTCTGCATTAAGTTCTTCATTGAGCAGGATATTAATTCTTTGTCTCCTTTTTATTTGTCCGTCAAAATAAGCATTTCTATCTCTTGTTAATTTATCATTAGCAGCTCTATCATTAGCAGCTTGTAGTTCTTCTTCAACTCTGGCTTTTTTAACAGCATCTAAATATAACCTAAAGCGTTTTGCGTTATTAGCTAAAGGCTCCGAAACATTATTGGTTAAAGACTCCGATATATTACCGGCAGTCTTGCCAAAACTCTCAAAAGCTTTCTTGACTTCAATAATTGCTTGATTCAGTTTTGCAAGCTGCGTGGTTATATTTTGAAAGTCAGCATTAGCCATATTTTATCTCCCCCTATCCCTGTGTTCAACTGTCCAGCGGTTCCAGCGCCAATTGTAAGTATAAGTCCCGGCTCTTCTTTCATTTCTGTAATATAGATATATAAATCTGTTATAAGGAAATGTAGTTCTATTACGATCTAAACCGCCTCCTCTTTTACTAAAATCAATAAAATTTCCTATCGAAACATCAGGGCCAATGGTTATTGTTGCATTATCCGCGAAAGAACTACAAAAAGCCCGATTTCCTATTCTTCTAACACTATCAGGTATAACAATGCTTTCTTTCCAAGAATTCCCATGAAAAGCGCTTCTCCCTATTGTAGTAACACCATTGCCTATAATAATATTCTGGAGCATATTATCGCTAAATGCTCCCTCTCCAATGTAAGTAACACTATCACCAAAAGTAACATTGTTGAGCGATAAATTCCGAAATGCAAACCTACCAATGGAAATTACTGGGTCATCCCATACTGTATCAATAGTGATGGAGATGGGGGAAAAAAAAGATCCTCTTTCCCCGGTAAAACGAATTATAGTGCCTCTATCCATGATAAAACTATTATTAAATCTCCATTCATCCCCTGTTAATGCTCTTATTCGCAAAACAGTGGCTTCATTCCCAGTTTGGGTTCTCACAATTGAAGGCAGTTCTGCCTCGCTAATATGCCCCCTGGCGCTGTATGCATTAACCCTTGCTATTCGTATTGTTAAGTCATCGGTAATATTATCAATATTTATGCCTCTAATGCTCACTGTCTGTTTAACATTATCCAAAACTACGATTTCCGGGCGTCCGGTGAGGTTAAATGCCCAAGCACCCCCTGCTGTAAAGGACTCTGTTCCAATTACTTGATCCTGGTCATTTATTAACTCAACAGTTATATAAAATAAATTTGTCATAATATCAAAGGGATTCTGACTGCCTAGACTCTGCCGAGGCCAATCTGCAAGCCCCCAGGTTTCTTTTCTTCCTGTTGCAGTAAGTCCGTCGTAAATTGTTTGCAAAGCGCGCTCAGCCGAATCAGCCCAAAGCCATGAACAATAAAGTTTAGTATTAATATTCAAGGTTGCAGTTTCATTCTCCCAGTCATGAATGCCCTGCTCAAGCTCTGTTGAATAAAACAGGGTATAGGCAAGGGCAGTGTTTTGGAATAAACTATAAAAAAACTCTTCTGTCTCCGTAAGCTTGGCTATCCAGTCCCTGCGCCATTGAATATCATTGCGAACATCTACGCCCAAGTTGCCGCTTGTAATCCTTGCGCTCATTACAGAGGAGCGATTCACTGCTTCAAAAAGTGAGGGGTTAAGAGCCGCGGCCTGGAAATAATAACTTAATGCAGCTACTTCGGTGCCCTGCCTCTGGGCAACAATACCTCTGGCAAGTGCGGTTTCTGCCTGTATCTGGAGAGGCGCTACAGGTCGTTTTAGCGCTGCAAGACCTGCGTCTGTAAGCGTTACACCCAACTGTCTCAAGAGGTCTGCTGATGCTTCTTTAACAACAGAAAGGCTTGTAAGTTCCGCCAATGTTACTGGTCTTGGGGAAAACGAAGCTCTGCGCACGCCGCTTTCAACATCCGTCACAGACAATTCAAGCCAGTAATTATTGGCAACTCTGCTTAGAGAGCCTGTAAGAATATAGCGGGCATTGGTAAGTCTGCCAATTCTAATAACGTCTTCGTCGAAATAATAACCGGAGAGGGCGTGGATTTGCTCGGCAATTATTGTTTCGAGGTTTTGCCTGTCAACAATGGTCATGGCAGAGTATCTGTTAAAGTCTCCGGTAATAGAGCCTTGAATCAAAGAGGGCAGCCATTGTTCGTTTGGCAAAAGCCCCTCGCCGCTTGGCTCAAGCACAGCCAAAATTATGCCTCTGCCGCCATCGCCAATAAAGTAAGGACCTGCCTGCCTTTGCCCAACTTCAGCCCCAGCCTCCCGCTCAGAAGGCGGAGAAACACAGGAGAAGAAAAGTATGCAGAGGGAAAAAAACATGGCTGTTATGACTGACCTTTTTCTTAACGGATTAATCATCATACCTTACTCCAACAGATGCAGAAGCAGTAAAATTTTCAGAATTTGAACGGAGCACTTCTCCATCAACATATATCCTTACAGTTACATTATTCACGATTGAGCCTTCATTGGTAGCACTTATTGAAGCCCAAAAAGTGCCGTGTTCCATTATTGTTCCCGGAAACGTGGTCTCCCATGGGAGGGTAACGTTATTACGGGTGACTTGGTTGCCATTTGAATTGGTATAACTTATTGTAACACTAGATGCGGTACCGGTTACTTTGTATCCAATTATTTTTTCAACCGAATCTAAAAATACGCTAGCCAAAAAATCGCATGAAGATAAGAAAAGGCAAAATACTGAAATAATTACAAGCTTCTTACCCATGTTTTGGTCCCCCTATTATTCTTCCTCTTGATGCTGATTTAGCATTCTTCTCAATTTCCTTTTTCTCCCGGTATTCTGCAAGACAATGCCAAGCATACCTGTCAATGTCGCTCTTGTTATGGTCGGTAAAAATGCCAGTTAAATGATCTGTGGGATTATCATGACCGTTTTCAGCCAATATGGCTGCCTCGAGGAATTGGTCATCTGTTAGTTTTCGTATGTCACTTATATCATTCCCGTTTATCCAGGCTGTCAAGAAACCAAAAGTATCCTCCGGGAGAATAAATCCCAGGAATAACTCTGTTTCTGCAAGGCGGTCTTCAAACTCAATACGTTCTTTTACGGTTAAATTTGTGAGGTCTGTTTTTTTCAGCTCCTCTAGCTCCTTCCGTTTGTCCTGAGCGACAAAATCCACATTGAGAATCTCCTTAAATATTTCATCATAAGTAGGCCTGTTCATTGTAAGGCGAATAAGTTTTTCCTGATAATTTCTGACTTCAATAAGCTGTTGCATGGTAAATTCCGATGTTTCTTTAGGGATGATATTGGAAAAATCCCCGCAGCTTCGTACTTGGGTGGCGTTCAGTGTTCGCAGTTCGCACCAGACAGATACCCCATTGAATGGAACCGCCACCCAGTGGAATAACCCCCTGCGTATATGCTCAAGAGGGTTATAGCCAATGGGCAAGGCAGGGCTGTCTTTGATAAGCATAGCGCTTAGTTCTTCCTGTACCATGCGGCGAATTTGCTTTTTGAACATTATTCAGCAACTTCGTAGATACGGAGAGCTTCGAACTGTTCAAGGCTGTACTCAAAGCGCTTTTCCACACCGAGCAGTTTTCCGTTTTCATCATCAGCCTCAGTTGCTGAGATGTCATAGGCAAACTGTGCCCAGGCTTTTGCGTCCATTGGAACATCTCCTTCTGTGCCGGTACACAGGTAATAAATCCGCCGCTCAAATCCTGTTATCTGGTCGATTGTTGATGTCCCTGTACTGTATAGAGGTGCGAAAATATCCAGACTAAAAAACGGAGCGCCGTCACTCCCGGAATTTGGCGGCAGATATACAGCCGGTTCTTCGGTTGTTGCAGGGGTATATTCTCCGCCTTGAATCATATTGAGCAGCTCATCGTCCTTGAACTTTGTAGTAATAACCGGCGATGCGCCAAGTCTTTTGGCTGGGATGATCATTCGGGTAATGGTTCCCTTTGCGCCTTCAAGATCAACTTCCTCTTTTTCTTTGACCTCATTTGGCAGAGAAATGCTTATTGTTTCATCATCAAGGTATGACTTGTAATAAATGCCAAACCCTCCATGCTTACGGCACTGACCAAAGTCCAATGCTGCTGCCAGCTTTCCTTTGATTTGCAGTTCCTTAACCGTGGGATCAATAACAGCAACCTTCAGGCGTCTTGTACTATCCTCAATGCTGAATGTTACTCCTGTAAATCCTGCGCCCTCAAGTGCAGTTTTGGCATCAACAGGGCTAAGAGCAGCCGCATCTGCACTGCCGAAATCTACTTCTTTCTCCTGCCAAGCGCTCCATCCTGTTTTTATTTTTAACAACGCCTTGTTGTTAACAAGTACATCAGAAATGTCAATTACTCCGGCAAATCCGAGAGTCCTTTCTGCTGTTGCATAGGTTCTGTCAGGATTACAGCGTTTTATCCTGAAGCCTTCGGTAGCAAATCTTGCTCTTTTTGTTTCTATCATTACTCTCTCCTTAAATTCCCGGCTTTATTTTAAACGCCAATACTAGCGCTGTTTTCTAAATCAACCTGGGAGCAAAAAATATTCGTTCATAGGCGATAGTTCCGGCAGCAATAGTTCCATCATCATTCGGAGGAAGGGGGCCGAACCATTCGCCGCTGTTCATCAACCTAAATTTCCCGCTATTGCCTGTTTCCAGCCAAACGCGGTTGAAGAGACCGGGCAGTTCTGTAAATATGTAGGCTTCTGCCAGAGCACTTTCTCCCTGGTTTCGGTGGACTGTTATTCGAAAATTTTGTTTATCATGTTCTTCGCTTGGCTCGGGTTTCAGAACTACATAGGGAAGAGAGGGTATAGTTTCGGAATCACCAAAAAGAATGACATTTTTTATTGAACCTTCTTTAAGCTTGTTAATTATGGCGGTATTCATTACATCTCCTTAGTATCAGAAGAATTAAGAAGCTCAATATTATAATAATATTAACTTATGGATAGTATATTCATTTAGTATATGTCTGGACATGAGTAATGTCAAACAAAAAAGTTTTGTAGTTAGGCTGTGATAATTTCGTCCTTTATAGACTCAATTTTCAAATATCTCAAGCATTTTTATGCTTTGATTTACACTGCAAGATAAATAATAGCCCAACAACTTCCACATGGCTGCCAACAAATAATTTTTTGGGCAGCCATTAAATTGCCGGACCAGTGCTGCCTTAACTGCTCCGTAGCGTATACCCTTGTTATGCGAAACGTTGGTAAAATTATTGGATTTATGCTTTAAAAATATAAGAAATTTATGCAAAAAATGTAGGTTTTTTAGTAAAAACCTATTGACAGCATATATCGTATATGATATTTTTAAATTAAAGAAGAAGCAAAAACCCCAATGAAAGAGTTGGATACAGCATTAAATCGAATGAATGAATATAGAAGGAGGAACGAAATATGAACTGGAGTAGCGCAAAAACCATAATCCTCAAAAATAAAGAAGTTCGCGAAGAGCTTAAAAAAAATGAAACAGAATATAAAATTATTGAGGAAATAATAATGGCTAGAAAAGAGAAAAATCTAACCCAAAAAGATTTGGCAGAATTAATAGGAACCAAACAGTCAAACATCTCCAGATTTGAAAAAGGGAATTATAATCCAACAATTGATTTTCTGAATAAAGTGGCTCGTGCTGTGGGGAAACAATTAGAAGTAAGAATTATTTGAAATACCCACGCATCGCATAACAAGCGGTAATTGCTGCGCTTCTTTAAAATTGGAACCAACAATAGTTCCAAAAGATAAAAATCTTTTTTGAACCTGCATTATTTCATCTGCTGTTCTTCCTGTTTCTCCTGCCAGAGCTTGAGCTTGCTGCCTTAACTGCTCCGCAGATGTCCATACTGCTAGCCGAATGCAACACCGAGCCGCCGAACAGGCGGCGTGGCAGTTAGCGTTTTTGTTATGTGACGCGGAGTTTTTTACGTCATTGTTTTTTCTTTATATATTTGGACATATTTATCCAATACTTCATTTATCATTGTTTGATATTTTACATTGTTTTTCTTTGCATTTCTTTTAAAAAAATCAACACTTCCACTATTTAATGTAATGGTAATTTTTACCTTTGGCTCCTTTCTGATCAATTTTTCAGGCGAAGGTAAAAAATCAATGATCCTTTCACCATCATTTAATGTTTTGGATAAATTTTTTGGTGATTCAGTGTAAATTATTTTCTTTTTCATACCTATCCCTTCCTTCTCTCCAATAGCCGGCGCCAATAATCCGGATATTTTCGTTTCGTTTTGTAAACCTTACGGTTATGATCCCATACCCGTCATTTCCAATGCAAAATAAACGTTCTTCATTTTGGAATGCTTTTTATCTTTCAAAATAATTCGGTTTTTATCAAAAAATGCTTCTTGGGCTATTTCAAATGAGACGAAATGCTTTTGAATGTTGTCTTGATTCTTGTTTTCATTCCATTCAAATGTCAAATGTATGATTATATGGTCTTTTTTCCATACTGTCAATATATTTTTTTCTTTTCTTGTACCTATTTGAGGCAATATTTTTCAATTATTGTCAATGTCGTATGCCGTTTGTTATGCGATGTTTGTTGGCTTTTATAGATTCTTTTTTTCTCT
>JGI20163J26743_11537888_pt1 | contig 11129 bp, 11 predicted proteins | sample TergutCu122P1_FD_26743 | JGI IMG/M metagenome (IMG submission 26743) | reverse complement strand
CGCCAAAGCGTTCCTAGAAGCCTCTTCAAGAACGCTTTTCATTCAGCATAGGCTTCATGAAAAGAGAGTCTTCTATACACTGGCTCGAAGTCTCTGCCACAAGATGCGTGTAACTAAGCCTTAACTTAACAACATTGGTAAAAAAGACCTTGCAAATAGACAATAAGAAATGCTATATTAGCATAGCACGTATATGCATTACCCTTCTTCCTTGATATGCTTTAGAAACAGCACTTTTAAGTGCAGGAGTTTAGACAAATATAGAAGAAAATCCAGTTTATGGGATTTGCATCATCAACAATACAGAATCACTATAAGGAGAAAGATACATATGCTTACTCCCACAAAGATAAGCATATTTATTTAATGTTAAATGAGAAAAAATAACGACAAAAGCACCCTTTCTATTAAGGCATCACTGCGTCAACCCTGGAAAACATTATTGGTAATTGGAATTATCGCTTTAATATCCTTTTCTTTTTCAATTAGAGCTTTTGAGGGGCTAATTGTAGAACAAGAAATAAATCGTTTAGGACAGCAGTATCATTCCATGGGCAGATTAATTCCTACTAATCCCCTAGAGTGGTGCGTCCAAGATGCAAAAGAACTACTAGATAAAAGTCCTTATGTAAAATATACGGAAAGCTTAAGATTAATTCAAGGAGTTATGGATGAGGTATACACTCCTGATTTTGGTGGCTTTAATCCTTTTGTAAATAAAGCATTTGTAAAAGGTACTTTGATTGAGAAAACCCATGCACCATATACTGAGCTGTTTTTTGGAGACCTTTCAGGTGATTTTTTTAGGCACCTTCCCATGTCACCTTATCTAGATTTATACACCTTTTCCATTAGAGTTGATTCGGTATTGGCTTCTTTACCGGAACTTACATCTGAAAATATCCACTTAAGAATAGCCTTTATAGACTACAAAGGGCAAAATAGGCATGTTTATGAGGAGGCCATGGTAGGGCAGCGTTATTTTTTAGGTGCTCAATTTAGTAATAATATTCGATTAATGGAAGCTGAAATGTTTCATCAAAGAGGGTTTGGCATGCAGGGCTTTGCTACTACAACAAGACTGCATCATTTAACAGGAAACTGGCGTCGATATTACTGGGATCGTTCTTTTGTACTACACCCCCTTAATAAAACAGGAGATGTTTTCTTATATCCTATTTGCCAGGATGGATTGATAAAAGATCCAGACATACTTGAGCGAACTACTGAAGAAATAGAGGTGCTGAAAAATAATATTCACACTATCTTCTTACGCCCTACAAAAAACTTAACTGCAAACCCTGTTACTGCCCCTGATCGAATGTCCTCTATATTTTTATTAGAGGGGCGATTAATAGATGATATTGATGAGGAAACGAAAAATAATGTAGCTGTTATTCGGGCAGAGTTTGCTCAGTTACGAGGCCTTGAGGTGGGGGACAGCCTTACTGTAACTATGAGGGAAAGTCCTTTTGCAAAAGAGTATTTTCCTCCTGATTCTGTAAGGGGATTTCCAGTTCGAACTGTGGGGGACCGCCAGATAGAGGTAGATGATGAGTATTTAGAGCGTAACCCTTTTGCTGATGCAATTGAACATAATGGAGTTGTGTACCCAACTATTCATAGAGGAGTTCACTCGGATTTAGGTCATGATGAATTTGGGAATTTAGAAATTGCAACAGGATATATTACTGATAGAGAAACTAGATATAACCAAAGCAGGTCTGAAAGCATCCATCACTGGCAAGATATGGAAACCCAGACAGTGACTCTGGAAATTGTAGGTATTTACGGTGTAAATGATGATTTACATCCTAGTCAAACATACTTATACAATAATGTTTTTGTGCCTAATTCCATTCTGCCTGGAAGTTGGACTCAAGATGTTTTATACAGAAACTTTAGCTTTGTACTAGAATCTCCTGCTTACCAGGAAAAATTCCTTCTAGAGTATGAGCCTCTTTTAAACGAACTTGGTTTTGAAGTAGCACTAATAGATAGCGGATGGGAATATTTCAAAACAGCTGTAGCTCCCGTTAGAGCTGGCATACTGGTGGGTATTATTACATTTTTTGTATTAATGTTAATTGTATTTGCCCTTAGTGTATTAATATACTTTCTTGGACGCCGAAAAGAATATGCCATAATGAGAGCTTTAGGTAAAGTACGCTCTAAAGCAGGTATGGAAATCTCCCTGCCAATTATGCTAAAAGGCTTACTAGGCCTTTTGGTTGGAATTATTCCTGCTTGGTTTTTTGCACTAGCCAGAGCTGGTGAAACATTAGCTGATCTAGGACAGGTGACTACAGAAGATGTTAATTTTGTCGCCTTGCATTTTATCTGGTTTCTTGTAATTGTACTTTCTGTATATGTGATTTTTATGCTGCTTGTAATATATGGCCTTGCTAAATTGGCAAAATATCCTGTATTAGAACTATTACAAGGTAATCTAGGCAAACAAGCAAGCCCAGAAAGTGACTCTTCAAAACAAACCCATAATGAAAATGAACAGGCCGGTCTTCAAACCCCAACAGAGTCTCGTGATGCAACAAAGAAAAGAAAAGGAGCTACGGCAAAGCAATCATACACACACCGAAGATTAAGTCAACAACAAAAAGAAGTTGGTTACTCCCTAAGAATTGCTCATGGCCTTAAACTAATATTTAAACGAACTCTTTATAGAAAAGGGCAAACATCCTTAGCTATTATCATTGCTGCTGGTTTTTTAGGTGCTCTTAGTTTTATGCCCTATGCAATTAATAGAAATCTAGAGCAGGTTGATTGGTTGTATGATAATACCATAGTAACGGGAGTTATTATAATTGATCCTATTGCTGGTGAAGACGCACGTCGCGTTGGCCCTGGCTTATCTACAGCAGGGGTACAGGGCATTATGGAATTAGAAACCGTTGATGGCGAAACCCTAATCACTTCTTATCTAGCAGTATCACATTATGACCTGGTTGTTATTCCAGGCAGGGTGACTGAGGAGGAATTACAGGACATTATCAGTGATTTCCGTCGTAATCCAATTGGTGAAACACCAATGATTACATTTAATGATAAAGTTAGATACGAAGAATTTCTAGGGGTAGATATTTCCATAGAATACCTTGAAGGTTTTGATGATGAAATATTTTATAGCCCTATATTAGATGAGCCATCTATTATTATACCTCCCTCTCTTAAGGAGCAACACGATTTGAACTTAGGTGATTATCTGTATTTGTTTTCTACTAGGGAGGAGTTCTGCCCAGATGAAAGAGCTTTATTCTTAACCATTGATAGAGATAGAAAAATGACTCATAAAATTGTGGGAATTGCTCCAGAAAGGGTTTTTGAAACAGATAGAATGTTTATACCACTATTGGATATGCAGCAACACGATATAGATAGACATATTTTTGCTTTGTGGCATGAGCCCTTTGAAATCACTCTAAATCCTGCCATAAATCGCGAATTGGACACAGTAAGGGAAATGACTAGTGAAATCTTTGCCCAGAGGCAACAGCCCTTTATTTTAGTATTACATGATGAAGTATTGAGAGAAGCAGTGGAACCATTAGAGCAAAACATCGGCATGATGAGTCGCTTGTATCCTATTTTACTAGGGTTATCAATATTTATAGCTACTGGCCTTACTTTACTTACAATGCTACCTTCAGTTAGAGAAGTTGCTATTATCCGAGTATTTGGAATGTCTAAAACTCGTTTGCTAACAGTATTGCTGGCAGAGAAAATGCTAGCAATAATACTAGGGCTAGCACTTGGAGCAATAGTTTCCAACTTGGCTTTTGGATATGTAAATGCCATAGGATTGTCTTTGTATTTCTTTGGTGGAGTATTAGCATCAGCAATTTTTGCATTTATCTTTATTCGCATGGAACCTCTAAGACTATTACAAGTCAATGAATAACTAAAACTTTAATTCTCCATATTCAAGGCAAAAAATTTTACGCTATAGCTTTGTAAATCAGTCTTCCTTTTTGCGTAAAATATCATATTTATCTGCCCCTTTATCCAGCTTAACAAATAGTTTTTGCTGAGGATGAGGGGCATTTTCTAATTCCAAACCATCTTCATCTAAAATGCCCATGACTAGAGTTTCAAGGTTATCACCATTTGGTTTCATAATCTCTATAGTCTCACCTACAGAGAATTTATTTCGCTGTTCAATTTGGATTACATCATCCATAACATCATCAACTATACCAAGGTACACATAATTTCTTTCGTATGAACTCTCACCATAAATCTGAGAACTTCCATTAAGATTTCCATGGAAAAATCCGGTAGTGTATTTTCGATGGGTGCAATTAGCAATCTGCTCTAGATACCATGGCATGTTCTTTCTATACACATCAATCCCGGTAAAATAATCATCAATGGCCTTTCGATAGGTACGAGCAACAGTTGCTACATAAAGAGCATTTTTCATTCGTCCTTCAATTTTAAAACTATCAATGCCTGCCTGAACTAATTCTGGAATATGTTCTATAAGGCATAAGTCCTTAGAGTTGAAAATAAATGTTCCTTTTTCATTTTCAAAAACAGGTAGATATTCTCCTGGTCTACACTCTTCTACAATATGATATTTCCAGCGGCAAGGATGGGTACAAGACCCTCTATTAGCATCTCTTTCAGTAAAGTAATTGCTTAGTAGGCATCTGCCTGAATAAGATATACACATTGCCCCATGAACAAAGGTCTCTATCTCCAGTTCTTTTGGGATATTATCTCTAATCTCTTTTATTTCTGAAATACTTAATTCTCTAGCTGACACTACTCGCTTCGCCCCTAGATGGTGCCAAAACTTAAAGGTCTCGAAATTAGTGTTGTTGGCCTGGGTGCTAATGTGTATTTCCGCTTCTGGATACTCTTCCTTTACCAGTCCAAAAACACCAGGATCAGCAATAATCAAAGCATCTGGACCTATCTCCTTTAGCTCACTAAAGTATCTCCTAATATCTTCCAGCTCATTATTATGAGCTATGATATTGGCAGTGACATAGACTTTAACATTATAAGTATGGGCAAAATCTATAGCCTCTTTCATTTCATCAAGGGTAAAGTTTTTAGCCTTTGCTCTAAGACCAAAAGCTTCCCCCCCAATATATACAGCATCCGCCCCAAATATCACAGCAGTTTTAAGCACTTCCAAATTGCTGGCAGGGATTAGTAGTTCTGGTTTTCGTTGCATAATATTCCTACTTTCTCATTTTGTTCAGGTGTCAAGAGGCTGGCTGGCTAGCGGCGTATAAAAATATATGCGGTTTCGGAATGCAGAACTACTAGAAGAAGTCAGATTTTTCTTTTACGAAATGCATAAAAACGAAACTCGCAAAGCTCAAACAGACATTTTTATGCATTTAAAGAAAAATACTGACTGTCTTAGTAGTTCGAGCACTCCTGCAAATGCATATGTTTTTATACGCCGCTAGCCAGCCAGCCTCTTGACACTTGAATATCATTGTTTATCTTTTATAACTTACAGCCATCCCATCTCCTATGGGGATAATGGATGTTTCTAGCTCTTCATGATTCTTAAGCAAATATAAGTACTCCCTCATGCGATCATGAATAGTGCGATTCCTTTTTTCAATGGCATATCTGGAAGAAACTATATCCCCATCATACAAAACATTGTCTGATAGTAAAATCCCCCCTGGCCTTAATAGCCTTAACACATCTGGTAAGTAGTTAATGTACTGAGCTTTAGCGGCGTCCATAAAGATAAAGTCATATTGTTCACTCAGCTCTTTTAACACTTCTTTTGCATCACCTTGAATTAGTTTGATCTGACTTTCTTTGCCTAGTCTTTTGAAATTTTCCAAAGCCTCAGGTATTCTCTTATGATAATTTTCAATTGTAGTTATTTTACAATCCTCATGAGCATTCTCACACATCAATAGGGCAGAAAACCCTACTGCCGTTCCTACTTCTAAAATACTCATAGGCTTATGTATTTTAAGAAGAACTTTTAAAAAGCTTTGACTCTCCTTTTTAATAATGGGAATAAAAGCTTCTAATGCTTCTTGCTCAATTTTTTCCAATAACTCACTGTTTTCTTTTTCTAAGGAGTTTATGTATGTAACAATTCGCTCATCTACAATCATGTCTTAATCCGTTTCTCTACATCGAGGAGGAGGCGGCCTTAGGCAAATGATTTCATTACATCCCTCTTTTCATAATGGAAAAGCCTCCAAAATCACCGACCTTGGAGGCTTCATTCTTATTTCTACACATCCATAATAATTGGTATAATCATCGGCCGTCTCTTGGTTTTCTTCCAGATAAAATCGTTCATTGTATCCTTTATTACTGACTTTATTTTATTCCAATCGCTTCGAGGAGAAAGGTTTCTCTCAAGAGCATCCATCATAATATTTTTAGCTTCATCCATTAGCTCCTCTGACTCTCTTACATATACAAATCCTCTAGAGACTATATCTGGTCCTGCTAATAATCTGTTGGAGCCTTTTTCCAGAGTTAGCACCACTATTAAAATACCATCCTCTGCCAAATGTTGACGGTCACGAAGAACAATATTTCCAACATCTCCAACTCCTAATCCATCTACTAAGATACCGCCTGTATGTACCTTATCCACCACTTTTGCACTTTCATGACATAGCTCGATTACATCACCAGTCTGTAGAATAAAGGCATTTTCTCTAGCCACTCCAACCTCAACTGCCAAATCTGCATTTGCCCTAATATGTCTAAACTCACCGTGAATTGGGATTGCATATTTTGGCTTAACTAGAGCATAAAGTAATTTAAGCTCCTCTTGACAAGCATGGCCAGAAACATGGGCATCTTGGAAAATAACTTCTGCCCCTTTTGCCGAAAGCTCGTTAATTACTTTCGAAACTGATTTTTCGTTTCCTGGTACAGGAGTAGAACTAAAAACTATAGTATCTGTTGGCTCAATAGTAACCTTGCGGTGAACATCTGCTGCCATTCTAGATAGAGCTGCCATTGATTCTCCTTGGCTTCCTGTTGTAATCAATACTAATTTCTCAGGTGGATAATTACCTATCTGATTAATTTCAATTAAAGTGCCATCTGGAATATCCAGATATCCAAGTTCTGAAGCTGTAGCAATAGTGTTTACCATACTCCTGCCTTCAATAACAACTTTACGCCCGTATTTTAAAGACGAGTTAATAACTTGTTGCACTCTGTCTACATTTGAAGCAAAAGTTGCTACAATTATTCTAGTATCTCGATGCTCTGCAAAAATATGATCGAAAGTAATTCCAACGGTTCGCTCTGATTGAGTGTATCCTTTTCGCTCTGCATTGGTACTATCTGATAGCAGTGCTAAAACACCCTTTTTCCCAATTTCGGCAAATCTTTGCAAATCAATGGCATCACCAAATACTGGAGTGTAATCAACCTTAAAGTCTCCAGTATGAATGACAGTACCTGCTGGTGAATAAATAGCCAAAGCTGCTGCATCTTGGATACTGTGATTGATTTTAATATACTCTACTCTAAAATCCCCTAGATTAATCGATTGTCCATATGTAACTACCTTTCGCTTAGTATTTCGCATCAAATTATGCTCGGAAAGTTTGTTTTCAATTAATCCCATAGTCAGCTTAGTTGCATAGATTGGAATATTAAGTTCCTTTAACACATATGGTAGTGCTCCAATGTGGTCCTCATGTCCATGAGTTATGACAAATCCTTTTACTTTTTCTGCTCGTTCTGTTAAATAAGATATATCAGGAATAACTAAATCAATTCCTAGCATGTCGTCCTCTGGGAATGCTAAACCGCAATCCACTACAACAATACTATCCTCACTTTCAAAGACAGTTATGTTCATACCTATCTGCTCAAGACCACCTAAAGCAATAATCTTAAGCTTTCCTTTATATTCTTTTTTCAAGTTTTTCTATACCTCCAAAATTTTTTATTTTCCGTTTCATCATAAAACAACTCTCTTGAATACACAGTTCGCCCATAGCATACTTTAGATTAGGTTTCCTATGGCGACTAAGTAGTTCAAGGAGTTTTGACAGTAAAACTGCCCAATTACATCTCGATTTCGATATCTTCTAGCAATTCCTCGAAAACTCGAGATACTGCTAGTAATTCTGTATCGTCCTCAACAATTTCATACACTTCTTCTGTTTCCGTACCTATTTTTGTTTCTTTTAAAATAAGACATTCACTGTTTTCATCTTCTGACTCCGCAACCAAAAGATAATTAAAGCCATTTATTTTAGTTTTTTCCAAAACATAAAATTCTGCATTATTTCCTTGTCCATCCAAGGTAAATGTAACCTTCCTCATAGCTAAACCCCACTATCATATCACCTACTTTGTGTTTAAAGAATCTAAATACCCTTGCAATATAAAGGCAGCAGCTACTTGATCAACATGTTGCTTTCTGTTTTCTCTACGAACATTTAATTCCATTAGAGTTTTTTCGGCTGCTGATGTTGATAATCTTTCATCCCACATAATAACTTCAAGATTAGTACGTCGCTCTAGCATTTCCTTAAATGCTAAAGTCTTCTCCCCACGCTCTCCAATATCATTATTCATATGCTTTGGAAATCCCAAAACAATTTTCTCTACTTGATACTCTACTACAAGCTCTTCTATACGTGCACAAGTTCTACGCAATTTGTTTTCTTCTTTTCGATTAATAGTTTCAACTGTGCTAGCAATAATCTTTAGCGGATCACTTACTGCCACACCTACAGTTTTGCTACCGTAATCAAGCCCTAATATTCTCATAGGGCACTATTCCCAAGAGTGATTATCAATATAGGACTTTAATAGTTCTTCTACCAATTCATCACGCTCTACTTTCATTACCAGACTCCGCGCCCCATTATGACTGGTTACATAAGTTGGGTCCCCAGACATTATGTATCCAACAATTTGATTCACAGGATTATATCCTTTTTCATCTAGCGCCTTAAACACTATTTCCAGAATATCCTTTGCATCAATTTGCGGGCCTGATTCCACTTCAAAAAATTGTGTGTTGCTTAAATCGCTCATTTTACCTCCCCTTTTTTCTATATATTTCACCAGTTACGATTTTCTCTACTTTACTCCCAATCAATTTACACTTTTGCTAAACACTAACCTTAATTCTAATACATATGTACCATAAATTCAATGGTAAACTTAAGATTAGGTATTTTGGTGCATTTCTCTAATTGATACAGATACCCAAATTATTGCCATCTAGATAGTGCAATTTACCGTGGATAACTTGATTACTAATATCCTTTTTCGTGTCAATATACACCTTTAGATACTCCTTTGTGTGGCCTACATAGTACTCTTTATTTCCCAATTTAGCCTTCCCCTCTACTAATACCTGAACTTCCCTACCTATATAGTGTTTTTCAAATTCATTTTTTTGTCTCTCTCCTAGCTTTATTAAGTCTTCGCTACGGCTATTTTTATCCTTAGAAGATACCTGATCTGACATCTTAGCTGCCTTTGTGCCCTCTCTCTTGGAATACTTAAAAATATGAGTTTCATGAAATCCAACTTTTTCAACAAAGTTCCTTGTAGTCAAAAACTCCTCTTCTGTTTCCCCCGGAAATCCCACAATTACATCTGTGGTGATAGAGGGATGATCAAAATATTTTCTAATTAGTTTACATTTATCAAGATATTCTGTATTAGAATAATTCCGGTTCATCCGTTTAAGAGTATTATCACACCCGCTTTGTAGTGACAGATGAAAGTGAGGACAAAATTTCTCTAACCTTGACAGCGCTTTTACAAAATCATCAGTTATAAGTCCTGGCTCCAAAGACCCTAAACGAATTCTTTCAATACCATTTATTACATGAATCCTTACTATTAAGTCAAGTATAGTTGGTCTATTATCTAAATCAATCCCATATGAGGAGAGGTTTATGCCAGTTAACACCACTTCTTTACAACCATTCTTTGCCAATCCATCCACTTCCAACAAAACGTCCTCTATATTTCGACTTCTTACTCTACCCCTAACTAGTGGAATAATACAAAAAGAGCAGAATTGATTACAACCATCTTGGATTTTAATGTTTATTCTAGTTCGTTCACGAAGCTTTGCTATCTGTAGATTCTCAAACTCAGCCGTATTGTTTATATCAACGACAATTTTACTGGCCTCTTCATTACTTATTTTAGTCTTACTCTTGGTTTGCAAGGTGCTTAATATATGAACTAAATCCTTTTTATTATTATTCCCAATAATTACATCTACAATATCATCTATGGATTTCTCCTGCTCCATATTGTGGGCATAACACCCAGCTGCAACTATTATGGCTTCAGGATTGTTTTTCTTTGCTTTATTCAGCATTTGTCTAGATTTTCGACTGGCAACATTTGTCACAACACAAGTATTTACTATGTAAATGTCGGCAAACTCGGTAAATGAAACTATTTCATAGCCGTTATTTTCCAGATTCTCTTCCATAGCCTCTGCTTCATAGGCATTAACCTTACAGCCCAGATTGTGAATTGCAACTTTTTTCATAATGCTCATTATAAAGTCTCATCTCCTTGTTTGCATTCTATAACTTCCTATTATTTTGTCTATATCTTCCTTTATATTACTTTCATCTATATCTTCCTTTATACTTTCATCTATATCTTCCTTTATATTACTTGACTTCTATGCTACAATGCTTTAGAATAGTGCTGTTGTGATACAGTTTATTTGCAATATTTTTTAGATAGGAGGAATATATAAAATGAAGAGCGTACAAATTTGTCTTAACTCCATTGATAAGGTGAAATCTTTCGTTAACGAAATTACTAAATTTGACAATGACTTTGATTTAGTTTCAGGAAGATATGTAATTGATGCTAAATCTATTATGGGTATCTTTAGCCTTGACTTATCAAAGCCAATTGAATTAAATATCCATTCTGATACAGACATTGATGGAATTTTAGAAGTTTTAGAGCCATATGTAGTTAAGTAATCAAATGTCTTATTACGAGGATGTTGTAAAGTTGTTTGCAACATCCTCGTTTTTTTGTGTACACAGGGCGATAAGGAAATCAATCACCTGAGCATGCTTACACGGGAGTAAATCCCGTTTCAGCATAGGTGATATCGCCCTGGCACGGCGGATATGAGGCTAAAA
>JGI20163J26743_11537891_pt1 | contig 11157 bp, 10 predicted proteins | sample TergutCu122P1_FD_26743 | JGI IMG/M metagenome (IMG submission 26743) | reverse complement strand
AAAAGATCATTAAGATTTTTATTTTGTGAGCAGTAATTTTCTGTTATAATGCTAGTTTAATAAAAAGCAAAGTCGTGCAACAGGCACGTTTGTTAGGCGAAATGAAACCTACCTGGTTGAGGATGTGTATTATCTTATCTTATCTTATCTTATCTTATCTTATCTTCCACTGAGCCTACGCGATACAACTCGTGGTCTATGTAAAGCAGCACGAAACTCGTCTATTACGTAATTTTTTTCCTCCGCTTGAACTAAAAGATGTTTATCTCCATTAGCAGAGGCTGTGTAAAAACCATCAGGTGTTATTACAACCCACTCATCGTCAGGGAATGAGATGAATTGAGCAATCTCCTGACCTGTACGCATATTCCAAAGCCTCATTGTACTATCTCCTGAGTTTGACAGTATGTGCCTTCCGCATGGACTGAAGGTTACCTTACCAACCCATCTTGAATGTCCGTAAAAAGTTTTTAGCCCCTCGCCTGTCTCTATGCTCCAGAGTGTAAACCCTTCCCCTGCTCCCATTGAGCCTGTAATTGCCTGTTTGCCATTTGGGGTAAATGTTATGAAGGGTACATTACGATGATCAGGGCGGAAACGTTTAATTTTCTGGCCGATTCCTGTGTCCCAAAGAAAAATGTAACCACTTGTACTTGAAAGTGCCTGCATTCCGTTTGGGCTAAATGCCACTGAAAAAGTATTCCAGAAAGGTGAACGCTCATGAGGCTGTTTTAAGCGACTAATTTCATTACCTGTTTCTATGTCCCAGAGTCTTAGAGAACCATCCATTGAACTAATTAAAACCTGATTCCCATCATAGCTGAATGCTGCTGATGTAATTGTATCATAATAAATACAGAAACTTCTAATTTCACTACCTGATTCCATGTCCCAAATTTTGGCTGTTCCATCAGTATAACCTAAAAATATTTGCCCCCCGCAGGGGCTTAACGCTGTGGAAGAAACTAAAGAAGAATGTCCATAGAAACTTCTCAACTCCTCTCCTGTCATGGTATTCCAAACTCTAATTTTCCCATCCCATGTACCTGCTGAAAACACCTGTCTCCTATTGGGACTGAAAGCCACAAAAGAAACACCTCCAGAATGTCCGTAAAAGCTTTTTATCTTTTGCCCTGCTCTTATGTCCCAAAGATGGATTGTTCCATCCCTTGAACCTGAAATCACCTGCCTGCCATTAGGGCTAAACCCCATACTTTGAATAATGCTGACATTCTCCATTTGCGGAATCACCGTCACATCAGGAGTATCTATACCGCGTATCTTAATTCCAGCACACCCGCCAAAACAAGCAAATATCAAAATGCAGTAAAATGAGATAAGCATTTTCTTAACTTTTTTAATCATAAAATATCCTTTTCTGATAATTAAGTAACCCCATTTTCCATCTATTTTGCTACTAAATCTAACAGATGTATTTTGCAATGTCAAGTTTGTAATTACATCGCCATGGATGTGGTACATACATTACCATAGCAGTCAGCTTTATTTCGCTTAACATATTCAGGCAGTTGCCGTTGCCTGGCGCTAATAGAGCGGCTGGTAATGTGGCGGAGTGTAGGCGTGGGAACAAAAAAGCACAGCGACTGACTGACTTAGCCAAAACGGAGCCCAAGAGGCTTGTCCTGAAAGTGTGCAACAGCCCTCTCTAAGATTCCATAGTTTTTGATGGCAGGTCATGATAGAATTTTCCCATGAGTAAAGGCAACGAAGCGGCAAAATCACCTATAAATCCTACAGCCAAAATCAACCGGACCTAATACAGCCAAGCGCGGACGAACTGATACCAGAAAACCATCTTGCTAGATTAGTCAATGAAACGATAGATTAAATGGAACTCCAGCGATAAAAACAAAAAAGCCGGCAAAAAAATATGTCTCAATCAACCCCAGGGTACACTGCGGCATGGATGTCGCGCCTGGCGCAGTGACTAGGAGGGAGTGCTTTGCGGTTGCTTTGCGCGTATTTTTCATTTAATATCTTTTACTGATAGCCTCTTGGCTTAAATCCGCGCTTGCTCATGCTCATTTCGTTGCGACGTGAAAGCCGAGAGACTATCAGCAAAAATGGTTGCTGCATAAAGAATTCCTAACCCATCAGTACATCAGAACAAAAAAATAGTGTTCAAAAACCGAACAACTTATCATTTTTTTCCCAAAAAAATAAAAAAAGAGTTGTCATACTTGCCACACAAGATATAGAGTGCTAATATAATATTCGCGCCAAAAAACACTATATAAAGTAGTTTTTTGAGCCGATAGAGGAATAAAGAAATGCTGTGTCCTTATTGCGGTACCCTTGAAGACAAGGTAATTGAAACAAGGCAGAATACCTCGGGAACAGCCATAAGAAGAAGGCGGGAGTGCTTAAGCTGTAAGTATCGCTTTACTTCTTACGAACAAATAGAAGAAAAAAAGCTTATGGTTATTAAAAAGGATGGGAGCAGAGAGCCTTTTGATATAGCCAAGATAACAAGAGGGCTTGAAAAGTCTCTTGAAAAAAGACCTGTTTCAACAGAAACAACAGAGGATATGCTTCAGGCAATAGAAGATGAGGCATATATGATAGGGAAAAACAGCAGAGAAATTACAGCTGGCGAAGTGGGAGACCTTGTTTTAAAGCATCTTTTTAATGTTGACAAGGTTGCTTATGTAAGATTTGCTTCTGTTTACAGAATGTTTAACAATGTGAATGAGTTCATAAGTGAAATAGAAAATTTCACGGTGAAACAAGGAAAGAAAAAAGAAAAATGAGCGGAGGATTTGTTTGAGTACCATGAGGATTGGCGGATGGAAGGAAATTCTGGATATAAAAGAAGAAAGTTCTGCTACGGTCATTCGTCAAATTGCAAAAAGAGACGGCAAAATCGAAAAATACGACCGCTGGAGAATTGCAAGCGCAATAGGCAGGGCAATATCTTCTGTGCGGGGCGAGGAAGACAAAAAGCTTACGGAAAAGCTTACGGATAGTACAGAAAGAAAAATTAAAGAAATGATGGCTAAAAGGCACATAAACTCTATTCCTGCTGTTGAGGAGATTCAGGATATTGTAGAGACAGTGCTTATAGAAGCAAATGAGCCGGCAATAGCTAAGGCATATATCATATATAGAGTAAAGCACGAGGCTATGCGCGATGCCAAAAAGCTAATGATCGACATTAACAACACAATGGATGGCTACCTTTCGCAGTCTGACTGGCGTGTAAACGAAAATGCAAATGTGAATTTTTCTTTGGGAGGGCTTATACTCCACAATTCAGGCGCAATTACAGCAAACTATTGGCTTAAAAACATTTATCCCGAAGATGTGGCAACAGCACACAAAGAAGCAGATTTTCACCTTCACGATCTTTCCATGTTTTCGGGATATTGTGCGGGCTGGTCGATCAGGCAGCTTATACAGGAGGGGCTTGGCGGTGTGCCGGATAAAATAACATCCAAGCCTTCGAAGCATCTTTCTACGCTTATACAGCAAATTGTCAATTTTTTGGGCATAATGCAAAATGAATGGGCTGGTGCGCAGGCTTTGTCGAGTTTTGACACATACCTTGCTCCTTTTGTAAAAATAGACAATCTTACGGAAGAACAGGTTAAGCAGTGTTTGCAAAGCTTTATATTTGGGGTAAATACTCCTTCGAGATGGGGAAGCCAAGCGCCTTTTACGAATATAACGCTTGACTGGATAGTGCCCGAAGATCTTAAGGAGCTAAAAGCAATTGTTGGCGGCAATGAGTTGGACTTTACCTACGGCGACTGTCAAAAAGAGATGGATATTATAAACAAATGTTTTATCCAGCTTATGCTTAGCGGCGATGCAAATGGCAGGGGCTTTCAGTATCCTATTCCAACATATAATATTACAAAAAGCTTTGACTGGGGCAGTGAAAACGCAAAGCTCCTTTTTGAAATGACAGCAAAATACGGCACTCCATACTTCCAGAACTTTATAAACAGCGATCTTAACCCCAGTGATGTAAGGTCAATGTGCTGCAGGCTGCAACTCGATAAAAGGGAATTAAGAAAACGCGGGGGCGGGCTTTTTGGGTCCGATGAATTTACAGGTTCGATTGGGGTTGTAACAATAAATATGCCGCGAATAGGGTATCTTTCGAGTTCAAAGACTGATTTTTTCAAGCGGCTTGAAAATTTAATGGAAATTGCAGCAAAGTCTCTAAAAATCAAGAGAAAGGTTATAAACCATCTTCTTCAAACCGGGCTTTTTCCATATACAAGAAGGTATCTTAAACATCTTGATAACCATTTTTCAACAATTGGAATAACAGGAATGAACGAGTGTCTTCTTAACTTTATGAACAAAGATATAACTGCGCCGGAAGCAAAAGAGTTTGCAGTTGAAATTCTTGATTTTATGCGAAATAAACTTGCAGAGCTTCAAGAAAAAACAGGGGATCTTTTCAATCTCGAAGCAACGCCTGCGGAAAGTACAAGCTACAGGCTTGCAAGGCATGATAAGGACAGGTACCCGGATATAATTACATCCGGAGACAAGGATCCCTATTACACAAACTCTACATGGCTTCCTGTGAATTTTACAGAAGATATTTTTGAAGCGCTTGACCATCAGGATGTGCTTCAGGCAAAATATACAGGGGGAACGGTTTTTCATGCGTTTATTGGCGAGGCGCTTGATGACTGGAAGGCGTGCAGAGAGCTTGTAAAAGCAATTGCATCCAATTACAGGCTGCCCTACTTTACGGTATCGCCGACATTTTCGGTTTGTCAGGTTCATGGTTATTTAGCAGGAGAGTATTTTAATTGCCCTAAGTGCAGGGAAGAAGAAAAGGAAAAAATAAAACAGGAAATTATAAAACTTAGAGAAAAAAAAGAGGAAACTCGAATACAAACTATTAGCAATATGGGAGGAAACTAATAATGGACAAGGTTAAAGAAATTGAAGAAGAGATATGTCTTCTTGAAAGAGAACTGTCAGAAACAAAGGGAAGGGAAACAGAGGTTTACACAAGGATTGTAGGTTACTACAGGGCTGTAAAAAACTGGAATAAGGGAAAAAGGGAAGAGTATAATCACAGGATTTGCTTTTCAAGCCTGCAGGCAGGTATTGGGGCTGGCGTTAGGGGAGATGTCATGGAAGAAAAGTCTGCGGAAGCTGTTGGAGATGCGAACGCGGTCAGATATGCGAATACGGTTGTTATTCCATTTGAACAAAAAAAGATGGATGACCTTGCAACCTATTCTTATTTCTACAAAAAAGCGTGCCCCAACTGCCCTGCTGTAAAAAAATGTCTTGATAAGCTTGAAATCCGCGGGGAAACTATTGATGTTGATACTCCAGAAGGTATATCTATTGCAGCAGCAAAAGGCGTACTTTCTGTTCCAACCGTAATTTTTTCCAATACTCAGGGAAAAGAAGTTTACAGGACAAGGAATGCAAATGATTTGAAAGGTTTAATACCACTTAATATGGTTTGTGCTGTTTAGCGACGCAGTTGCCGCATTCTGCGCCCCCTAGGCGGTTCTTTTGCGCGGCAACCGCCTAGAGGGCGCAGAAATACTTTTCACAGCCGTAGTTGCGTGCGACTGCGGCTGTATATTTTTAAGCCCGCACCAAGCGGGGTAAATGCGATTTAATTAACAATGCAAATTACAAAAGCTGCTTTTCTTAAAACAACGCTACTAGATTACCCTGAAAAACTTGCATGCACAATTTTTCTGCCAGGGTGTAATTTACGCTGCCCATTCTGCCACAATAAAAGTCTTGTTCTTGGAGAAGAAGAAAACCTGTTTCCAATCGAAGAAATAATTCAATATATACATAAAAGAAAAAATATTTTGCAGGGGGTATGTATAAGCGGCGGAGAGCCTCTTATTTATGACAATCTCCCGGATCTGGCAAGAGAAATACGAAGCGCCGGGGTTAAAAGCATAAAAATAGATACAAATGGAATTCTTACAGAAAAACTTTTTGATGCAAATCCCGATTACATTGCAATGGATATAAAAACAGTTCCGGAAAAATATAGTAAACTTCTGGGTGATGCTCCAAATAATCCGGACATTGCAGCCAGAATAACCAGTTCAATAGAAAAAATTATGACAAGCAGCATAACGTATGAATTCAGAACAACTCTGGTGCCGGGAATTATAGAGCACAAAGATATGGAAAAAATTGCCTATTTGATAAAGGGATGCGCAAAATATACTCTAAATAAATTCTCGGCAAATAACACTCTGGATAAAAACTATTCCAAAATAACCCCGTACTCAGAAGAAGAGTATGAAACTTTTCTTGAAATACTCAGGCAGTTTAAAATTCCTGCTTTTTTTAGAGGAGTTTAATTCCCGCATAGGGCTTTAATTCCAGGAGATTTCCGGAGGTTTCCTAGAGACCCTTAAGGTTTCCAAGCAGCTTTATCACATAGAGATCAATATACGCCCTAAAAGCATCTTTGTTTTTAATATTAGCATTGGACACTTGCTTCATAATATCATCTCTCAGCGTAGTTATCCTGCCTTCGTTCAGAGTCTTATAGCGAATAATTACTCGCTTTCTGCTTCGGAGAAAACCTCTTATCAAAGAATTAATATCCTCTGTAAGATTTTTTCTTGCTTTTTTGTCAACCATATAATTCCATTTTTCTATAAGCTCCTCAAGAGCATGGTTCATCTCTTTTCCTGAAAGATATATTTCCCTAAGCCTGCTTATAGAACCCAAAAGGTCTTGCGGCGCAGCAGCTTTTTCGGGACTTGTCTGCCTGGAAGTTTCATCTCTGGCTGAAGAGGAACCAAGCTCCTGAAAAACCTCTTCGACAGCGCCGCCTGTTTTTTGGCTCTCGGCAACCTCATCTTCCTCTTTGTTTTTTCTGCCAAGCAATAGCATAAAAAAATCTATAAATCTGCCAAAAAAAGGAATACTGTAGCGCATGGGAAGAGATGCCATTGTCTCTTTAAGAAGCTCTTCTCTGTCCATATTAAGCAATTTATTAATAGATTTAAATTTTCCAGGTTCTGAAAAACAAGCATCCACAGATGTTTTTATATTTTTATTTTTATCAAAAAGCCTGTTTGCCAGATATATAAGACTTGGGTTTAAAAGAGCATTAAGAAGTTTATAATCATTTTTGATAACTGTGTTAATCGATTCAAGAAAAACTTTTTCGTCCTGCATCTCTTTATTTGTTTTAAATTTTCTTAAAATCTGACCCCATTCTTTAGAATATTGTTTCTTTATTTCTTTACCGCTATCCACAAGTATTTTAAGAAAGACTTGCGGCAGCATTTCGCGGTCAATATAATAATCTTTTTTTGGTTCTGCTGATATTTTTACGACTGAAGGAAGGTCTTCATCATCTTTTCGTGTTGTTGCTTTGTTAATAAAATCTGATACAAATTCAGGCGAATACTTCTTGCTGTAGGGAGTGCCTATGGTATCTTTCATCTCAAATATTTCTGCGGTACTATAGATGTATGGCGCTTTTTTAACTTGGGATGCAAGGCTTTTAAAATCAGATATTCTCTGACTCTCTTTTTGCTGAACAGACCTTCCGTAAGTTATAAAAGCCCTTAAAAGCGCCATTGCTTGATAAATAGTTATATCAGAAATTGATTTTTCTTTTTTCGCGCCTAAATCTTTTATAACTTTATTGCACAAATAGGCAAAAAACTTAAAGGAAAAATCTGCCGGTTTTCTAATATGATCCTTAAAATTTGGCGGACCATTCAGCATTGAGCTCATCATGGTTTCTACAGCGCTCTCACTTTCTTCAAATGCTTTTCTGAGATATCTTCCAATATATACAAAGTTATTCTGATTTTGCACATAAAGATGTATTTTTTTCAAAACAACATCGAAAAGCACTGTATTTACTATTTCCGGGGGAATTACAATACTATTAACTCCATCTCCAAATGTAATTACCAGAATTTTTCCTTTTTCATTATTAGTAAGCTCCGGCGCATCTATAAAATTCTGCTGCGCATTTAAGTAAACAAGCCAGCTATCGTTAATTTTAAAATTGAAGGCTCTTGTGTCCGGAAAAGAATATTCCGGTCTTTCTTCTATTATCTTATAATGCTTCATTACAAGTTGCCTGTAATATTTATGAACCTGAAATGAAAGTATAGAGGCGCCTTCATAGGTTATGGTACAGGCTTCTTCTGTTTCCATTCGTTTAAGAATTGGAATTGCTGCATTCTTAAATTCTTCGGCATTTTTTACTCCAGTAAACTGCTCTCTGTTTGATTCAAAGTAGGTAGCAAGCTGATCAGTAAAAAATGTGAAGTTTATTACAGGATTATCTCGTTTTATTACAAGAACTTTTATTATTTTTTCAATTATTTCATACATAGCTTTTACACTCTAATATGTTTTTAGTTTATCCGCTATTTTTTTTATTACCCAATCAGGAGTAGATGCCCCTGCTGTAATTCCTATAATAGAAAACTTTTTTACCTCTTCGGGTATTTCGTTTTCATCCTCTATGTGCCATACTTTTTTCCCAAGCTTTAGCGCTGTCTCATACAATCTTAGTGTATTTGCGCTGTTTTTCCCACCTATTACTATAATTGCATCGACTTTGTCTGCCATGTCAATAAGCGCTTTTTGTCTTTCGCCTGTAGCAGGGCATATTGAATCCGCAACTTCGATTCCGGGAAATCTTGCGCATAATATAGAACTTATGGAATCATATTCTCCCTTGCCAAAAGTCGTCTGGCTTATAAGCAGCGCCGGTAATTTTACTGAAACTTTTTCCGCTTCTGCCCTGCTGTCAATAATAGAAACATTTGCTGCATAACCTGCAACTCCATGCACTTCTCCGTGATCTTTATCTCCAACAATTATTACAGACATACCCTTTTCAGATGCTTTTCTAACTTTTTTCTGCGAATTAAGAACCCTGGGGCACGTTGCGTCTATAAGTTCAACAGCTTTTTCTTCAAGTTTTCTGCGAATATCAGGATGTATCCCATGTGCGCGTATGATAACAACTCCAACAGCATCTTCGGGATTATCGATTATACCAACTCCTTTTTTGGCAAGATAATCAAGCACAAGATTGTTGTGTATAAGAGGACCAAATGTGGATATTTTTTCTTTTTTCTCCCTCTCAATTAAATTATAAACAGCTTCGGTTGCTCTTTTTACACCCATGCAAAACCCAAGATGTTCTGCCAGTAAAATATTCATATTATATCCTGTTAAAAAGTATGCTGCGTATCCTTTTTTCGCTTCCTCACTCGCTCATGCCTTGCTCCGCGAACCCTTGCTCGTCAGCGAAGCAAACTAAGCGTAAGCCCATGCCCTATGGGAATTATGGTCGAATAGAGCCTTTTATCTGCAAATACAATTTTATTATATTGATCCATATATTTCCCAAGCCCTTTTCGCACCTCAGAGTTTGTATAAAAAAGAGTATCATCGGCAATTATCACGCCCCCGGGTTTCACTAAAGTAATAACTTTTTCATAAAGCAATGGATAAAGGTATTTACCGCAGTCTTGAAAAATCATGTCGAACTGTAACTTACCCTCTTTGCAGATATCTTCTATTATATCTTCGGCATTACCGGAGAGCATTGTAATAACATTATCAAGCCCTGCATCTGAAATATTTTTCGCTGCCTCGAATTTGGTTATGGGATCGTTGTCTATTGTTGTGAGTTTCCCGTTTTGGGTTTTTAGCGCCTCGCCTATCCAAATAGCAGAGTTCCCGATTCCTGTACCAAGCTCAAGTACGTTTGCCGCATTAGTTAGCCTTACGATGAAAGCGAGGAACTTCCCTGTTTCCGGCTCAACGCATGGCTGGATATCCTTTCTGCCGAGAGCATTGCTGTTGATTCTGTCGATGATATTGTTTTCCGGAATTATAAAGCTTCTTAGATAATCAAGCTGATCCATTAGAAAAGAATACGCGGAATATAGTAGCTTATTCAAGGCTGCAGCCTGCTTAGAGAGTTTGGTTGTATTATACTTTTGTTATTCCCAATATAAATAATATATTTTTTTCTACTTCTTCGATTATTGCCCTATTTAGCTTTGAAATTTTTTCAATTAACCTTTTCCGATCTATTACCTTAATTTGCGATATTACTATCACAGAGTCTTTACTTAACTTTGACTCATCTTTATAAATTAAAATATTTCCAGGCGCGTCAGCATATAAACTATTTGTGGTTAATGGAACTACGATAGTTGTGTTTATCTTGCTACTATTAAAAAAATCGTTTTGTATGATTAATACCGGACGCTTATAAGCGGGCTCGCTGCCGTATGGCATTCCCAAATCAACCCACCATAATTCACCACGTGTCATTTTTTGTTAGTTCCCTTAATGATTCAATTCCTATATTCATATCCATTGTAAATTCATCCGCATTTATTTTTTCATAAACTTCATTTAATTTTTGAGTTACCATTTCCCCATTATGCTTGGAAATATATTCTTCTAATGCTCTTGCAAATAATTGGCTGCGGGAAATACCCATATGATTAGCAGTTTGTTCCGCTTTTTGAAACAAGGTATCTGAGAGAGATATTGCTGTTTTCATATTATATAGTATAACATAGGTATAATTTTTTGACAAATGGATATTTTGAAAAAAAGGCTGCCTAAGAGACTACTCCCCAAGCAGCGCTTTGTTTGATAAAACTGATAAAAGAGAACCCACTGTTATCAGCGCAGATAAAACCGCGTTCGGTAACTGTACAAAATACCACACACAAAGGACAAAGCCCTTTGTGGAACCCGAGTCGCCGAATAAGCGGCGCAGGTTTGTTAGGCGAAGTAAAATCTTCTCTGCAGAATGGTTTTGCTCTTAAATGGCTATAAAGCGAACAAAACAAAAAACTAACAGCTATTTATTTGTATTACCTGTCGCCTGGTGAGCCTACATACTGTATAGCAATGCCAGTTGCTACAAACACAGTTCTAGTAATTGGACCCACTTGCCGTCTTACGTCTTCAATATTAAAAAAACATCTTTAATCATATTTTATTGAATATATCTGCATACAGTTTATTATCGCATTATATTTCAGCACACAGTTTATTGTCAAGAACCCGCATTGCCTCATGAAAAATGTTACCCAAAAGAGTAAATGCCTCATTTAGAAAATGTTACCCAAATTAAAATAAGGATGCCTGAAGGAGGGCATCCGAATG
>JGI20163J26743_11537893_pt1 | contig 11163 bp, 11 predicted proteins | sample TergutCu122P1_FD_26743 | JGI IMG/M metagenome (IMG submission 26743) | reverse complement strand
GTGTAAAAAGGTGTAAAGAATTTGGGAAAGTGTAAAAAAGTGTAAAAAAATATTGGAAGTGTAAAAAGATACTAAATGTGTAAAAGAACACCAAGAGTGTAAAAAAGTGCATAAAGTGTAAAAGTGCAATGAAAGTGTAAAGAGGTATTGAAAATGAGTAATCCATATAATCCTTCGTTTGGTCAAAAGCCAGAACGTTTTATCGGGCGGCAAGCTATAATTTTCGAGATTTTGAATGCATTAGAAAATTATAACAGCCCTTGGCGAACCACATTACTTGTGGGAGTGAGAGGGAGTGGGAAAACTGCTCTGTTGACAGATATAAAAGAAACTATCAGCGAGAGTGATGTGCTGGTAGTCTCCGTGACACCGGAAGGGCAATTGCTGGATGACCTTCTAAGTAATCTTTATGAACAAATGCCAAAAACAATACGTTCTGCCTTTACGAAAGTTTCGGCGGTGTCGCTAGGGCGTCTTTCGATAGAGTTTAAGGATGACCGTTCTGCTCCTGAATTTACCAAGAATTTCCGCTATCAAATTACAAGAATGTTGGAGCAACTTCAAAAGAAGAAGTATAAAGTTTTATTTCTATTGGATGAAACACAAAAACATGATTCAGATATGCGGACATTCATTTCCACCTATCAACATCTTCTGCGCGAAAGATTTGACATAAGCTTGGTCATGGCAGGACTGCCTAAAGTAGTGTCTGATATTCTAAATGATGACATACTCACCTTTCTTCGTCGAGCTAGACAAGTATTTCTAGAAAATGTACCATTTCCCGCTGTATTACAGGAATATAAGGCAGTAATTGGTCAGAAATATGGAACGGCCGATGAGATAATTCGTCAAGCCGCTGCTACTACAAAAGGATATCCTTACTTAATTCAATTGATGGGGTACTATTTATGGGAGTTTCTTAATCGAGGCGAAGAGGAAAAAGAAGCATTGCAAAAGGCATGCGATGAGTCGATGATTATGATGTTTCAAAATGTTCATTCTTTACTGTATCGTGAATTGTCAGCCGGTGATAAAGAGTTTGTAAAAGCAATGGCGATAGACAAGGGGATGAGTAAATTCTCTGACATTATAGAACGTATTGGGAAAAGCAAGAATCATACGTCAACATATCGAATCCGATTAATCGATGCAGGGTATATTCGGGCAATAGGCCATGGTGAGCTAGAATTCTCTATTCCTTATACGCAAGAGTATATAGAGCAGGATATGTATTATTAAGATTTATGATTGTGATGACGCTACGATATATTGAGATATAGTAGAAAGTTGATGGAGGTCAATGAGAATGATAGAACTAACAAGTTTACGTAATATCGGCACAGAAATGGAACGAAAATTGAAATCCGTTGGCATCGAAACAGCCGAGGATTTACGAGAAGTAGGTAGTAAAGTGGCGTTTTCCAAGCTATTTGTTCGTTATCCTAATATATGCTTGGTTCATTTATATACTCTGGAGGGAGCAATCTCTGACACAGATTATAACGAACTGCCGGAAGAAGTGAAGAGAAAATTGAAGGAATTCTGTGATTGGGTAGGGGAAAATGTATGGGTGACGAGAAGATAGTAATACGATTGGCTAAGATAGATGATACGGAAGCGATTAGGGAAATCAATCAGCAAGCTTTTGGGTATGAGTTTGGTTTTGATGATACCAAAAAGCAGTTGATGCGGATCTTAAGCAAACCGGAGATAAGAATCATCGTTGCCGAGGTAAATCAGCGAGTGGTGGGATATATTCATGGTGCAGACTATGACTGCACTTATGCTAAATCGTTGAAAAACATTATGGCTATTGGGGTTCTTGACGAGTTCAGAGGTTTAGGGATTGGTCGAAGATTGCTAGGTGAAGTGGAAAACTGGGCAAAGGCGGAAGGCTGTGCCGGCGTGAGGTTGGTATCCGGATATAATCGGGCGGCAGCTCATCAGTTTTATCTCAAATGTGGGTATTATGATCGGAAAGATCAGAAGAATTTAATGAAGATATTTTAGCTTAGATAAACCAGCGAGCAGCTGCGAGTGTTCAAGGAGGTTCCTTTAAATAGGGTTTTGCGAATAAAATTTTGAGAATACTATTCATATTACGAGGAATCACAAACACAAAGAAAACTCTGTAGGAGAACAAACATGACAAACAAAGACATACTTAGAATAGCCCTAAAACAACAAGCCATCGATTCCAACTGCCTACCTGAGGATTTCCTGCAAAGTGAGAATAAGGTGGTGATTTCCAAGACTAATCCCCAGGCACGGAAGTATTTAGAATTGCCTTTTTTCTGCGACCTTGTTTCTTATGGAAGCAATATTGTGGCTTCGGTGGACAGTTCGGTTGTGGATGTAGTTTCAAAGTTTATCAATAAGAATAAAGTGGAACACTGTTTTCAAACGCCAAACTTATATAAGTTGAATGATGAGATAGAAAAACATGGTATGAAAATCTGTTTTATGGCAGAGTATTTCTTGCCGGATGTTGAGGCCATGAAGCCGATATCTTGCGAGTATGAAACAAGAATGCTGTACCCGAAGGATTTTACCAATCTTTATACCGGACAATGGAGTAATGCTCTTGGTGAAACTCGCAAGGAATTAGATGTATTGGGTGTGGGAGCCTATGATGGTGAAACCTTGATTGGCTTAGCGGGATGTTCGGCAGATTGTGAGAGCATGTGGCAGATTGGGATTGATGTCTTGCCGGAATATCGGCGAAAGGGCATTGCCGTTGCCTTAACCAATCGCTTGGCACGAGAAATACTGGCTTTGGGGAAGATACCGTTTTACTGTTGTGCTTGGGCCAATCTAGGTTCTGCTAGAAATGCCATTAGAAGTGGTCTTCTTCCGGCGTGGGTGCATGTGACAGCAAAGAGCGAGGAATTTATCCGCAAAATGAATAAATAAAACAGCATATATTAAAAGTCCAAGCTTATTCTGGTAAATCAGATAGTGCGGTCGTTTTAGATTTTGTCATTAGCAAAGCCCTTAACTACGATGAAGAACGTGGTTAAGGGCTTTGCTCAACAACAAGTTGCATGTGGCGTTTGAGAAAAAGAACATGGCAAAACGATTACAGCTGTTGACGGTATGGAATCAACGTGATAAAGTAAGTGAATATTCAAAAAGCAGAAAGCATAGGCATAAAGTATAAACCATAGAGAATAGGGCAGAAACGTAGAGGAAAAAGCAGAAAGAATAGAGCAGAAAGCACAGAACAAAAAGCAGAAAGTCAGAGGTGAAAAATAAAAAGTAGAGTGGAAAGCGTAGAGCAAAATGTAGCAAACAGAAAGTATTGAACGAGGTAGATTTAAATGAACACAGACATTTTTACGGGAAAAGGAATAAAAGACACCAATAATTTCGCCACTTTAAGCGAGTTAGTCAACCATCTGTCGGGGTTACCGGGCATCGTTGGAATTGTGGAGTATGGCGGCAGAACCCATACGGATATGACTTATGGCGGGGATTATGACCTAACAGTTATTTTTGAAGAACCACCTTCTGCCAATTTTTCCGGTGTACATTTTCATGTAGCCGGCATTCCGGTGGATTGCATGTTGCTGTCGATAGCGGATTTTATGACAGCGGAACCGGCTACTCCTTTCCATGTGGTGCATGTGGAAGGAACTATCCTGTACGATAAAGATGGTATAACTGAGAAATTGCTAAAAGAGATTGAACCGATCTGGAAAAAACCAGAGATGGTAACCGATAGTCAGATTGCTTGGATTCGATTTGTCTGTCGGCATATTCTTGATAAGTTGGAATACCGCTTGTACGATGATTTTATGTTCTCCAAATATTCCTTGGAGATTGTCTTTATGTATACCTTAGAAACGTACGCCCGGTTAAAACGTTTAGGGGAAGGGAAACCCAAAGCGTGGTTTTCCTACATGAAAGAGCAGGATGCCGGATTGTACGCTTGCTTCGAGGCGGCCTATAGTACCAGTGATTTGAAGGAGCAGTTTGCCTTGGCAAAGGAAATCAGCGAATACGTAGCAAAGGATGTAGGCGGCATGTGGGGTAAGGACGAAGCGTTGTTTCATTTACTGCCGACGGGTAGATTCGATCGCGAAGAACAGGAGATTTTTGTGGAGTTTTTATTCCATAAAAAAGGCCTTTAAAAAAGAAATAATTGGCATAAAAATCACTTGCTTATAACCGCGTGAAAGTGTACAATGAATCAGTTGAATATATTTATTGACCGGCGTGAACTGTAGCGATAGACCTAAACAAAAAGGAAGGGCATATGCAAAAATTACCGGATGAATTAATGCGATTACTCCATGGCTATACTTATGAAGAAAATGAAGTAGGTTGCACCACGGCTAAAGTTTACCATTGCCAAAAAGATGGAGAATCACTATTTCTGAAAATAGAAGAAACCAACGAGGAAATTAGGCGCGAGCAAGGCATTATCAAGTGGTTAGAGGGAAAACTGCCGATACCGGAAATCAAGTCTTATGTAGAACAAGACGGGATATCGTATCTTTTGATGACGGCTGTGCCGGGGAAGATGGCTTGCGAGAGTCCTGATGACACTGTGCTGGAGCCTTACGAAGAAACCGTACGTTTGCTGGCAGCGGGTTTGCTGATGTTGCAAGGGATAGAAATAGATGACTGTCCCTTTGATCGTACCTTAGAGAAGAAGCTTCAAAGCGCTTTATACAACATCGAAAACGACATTGTCGATAGAGAGGATTTTGAGGAGAGTAATGATTTTGCGTCACCAATGGATTTATACGATTGGTTGGTAGAACAAAAGCCGGCAGAGGAGTTGTGTTTCACCCACGGTGACTACTGTCTGCCTAATATTTTCCTTCAAGAGGGAAAGGTCAGTGGATTTATAGATGTGGGCAGAGGCGGAATTGCCGACAAATGGCAAGATATTTCCCTGTGTGTACGCTCCCTAGGCTACAATCTGAGGAATTGTGAGGATAAAGAGCGGTATGTGGCGTTGTTGTTTGAGTATCTGGGGATCACGCCGGATTGGAAGAAGATTGATTATTACATAATGTTGGATGAGCTGTTCTAATTATCAGTAAGAGATATTGCATTTTACCAAGGAATGGGCAGAGTATTGTTTGGGGAAAAGGAATTGCAAGCGGTAAATCTTAAAATTGGAGAGGAGATAAGAAAAGTGGGATTTATGTTGAATATAATCAGATTTGTTGGACTGGTAGAATTATTTGCTATTTTTCTCGCGATAACCAATATTATAACCTTTGTGCTTTATGCCGCCGATAAACGAAAGGCAGTGAAAAATGCTTGGCGGATTAGTGAAAAGGTATTGCTGATATTTACCCTTTTTGGAGGGATAGGGGCACTTTGGGGGATGTTTGTATTACGACACAAAACGAAGAAGATAAGGTTTCGAGTGTTTGTAACCGTCGGAATCATTATTGCCGTGATATTATCCATTCATATCGGTCATCACCTTACTTTTGACCAACGAATTAATTTCGTCGAACTTGAATTTGTTTCAGAAAACTGGCCATCAGAGTTAAATGGTTATCGGATTGCCTTTATGTCAGATTTTCACTCCATTCCACATGAAAGCATGGCTGAAGTGGTGACGGAATTAAATCAAAGAGAGCTGGATTTGTTATTACTTGGAGGAGACTTCTCTTTACGAGATAATCACTACCAAGGTACCTTACGGGAAATCGGCAGAACGATTACCGGCGATGGTATTTTTGGTGTAGAGGGAAATCATGACGACCATGAAAGATTGTTCGTCGCGATGGAGCGTTATGGCATTACACTTTTGGAAAATAGCGGATTATCTCCCAGACCGGGGTTCTATCTAGCCGGATTGGAGGATTTGTGGAATCGAAATCCTGATATTGCAGGAGCAATTGACCAAGCAGAGGCGGATGATTTTGTACTTCTTTTTACCCATAATCCGGATGTTGCGATGGGACAATCTACGACAAGGGTGGATTTGATATTATCAGGACATAGTCATGGGGGGCAGATTACCTTTTTTGGTTATCCTGTTTACTTGTTACGGGGTAGTATTACTGATTACGGTATTCGTTTTTCTCACGGATTTGCCGAGTCAAGAGATGGTACACCTGTATACACCACCAGCGGAGTGGGAGAGTATTACTTGTGGCCAAGAATATTTTCCAGGCCGGAAGTGGTAATATTCACGATGTATAATCAGGTGTTAGAAGGGCATTCGGCTGACTAGGATAGTTTTCTACTGATACCTCCGGTAAAACGAACGATTACGAGTTAGTGGAATAACTTTATAATGGTTGCTAAAAGATCCTATATATGTAGGAAAGAAGTGATGAATGAGATGAATGGGAAAGGGCAGGGAAAGGTAAAGAAATCATGCAATTATTCAAATCAATTAGAAGACATCCACTTCTTGATCTTTTGATTACTAGCAAAGGAAATGCCAAGGCACTTGTGTTGATGGAACCGCTATGGGGAATTCCCTTTCATCTACTTGCTCCTTTTGCAACATTATATATGTTTGAGCAGGGCATTACAGAAGTACAAATCGGCTTGCTTCTAACAATATCTATGATGGGACAGTTAGTTTTCGCATTTTTTGGTGGTATAATTACAGATAAAACGGGGCGGCTGGTAGCGACTGCAGTTGGCGAAATTACCGGCTGGAGTTTGGCTGCTTTTGTGTGGGCGATTTCTAATAATTTTTGGCTTTTTTTATTGGCGGTACTATTTCAAAGCACAAGTCGGGTTCCGATGAATTCGTGGCAATGTTTGATGATCGAAGACGCCAAGCAAAAAGACATACTGGGAATATATACATGGGTTCATATTGGCGGGCTTGTGGCGGTGTTTTTCGCTCCTATATCGGGTCTTTTAATCGATCGATTTACCTTGATTCCGGTGGTTCGTGGATTGTATCTGTTTTTTGGAATAAATACGGTAATAAAAGGAATTTTGACATACAAATACTGCACTGAGACAAAGCAAGGGAAAATCCGTAAAGAAGAAACAAAAGCGGTACCAATTCGAACCTTAATGCAGGAATATAAAGGGGTGATTCCGCGTATTCTACGAAGCCCGGCAACCTTGAAGATGGTGGCAATTACCTCATTGCTACATGTAGCGATGATGGTGAATGGCACTTTTTTTGGTTTATACGTAACTACAATATTGGGAGTGGAAGAGAGATTTCTGGCCTTCTTTCCCATCATTAACGCAACAGTGATGATGATTTTTATGTTTGTGGTACAGCATAAAATTGCTTATATTAAGGTTAAAATACCATTGTGGGGTGGATTACTCATATTTGCCACATGTCACATATCTCTTATTATGTTCCCACCGAATCGACTAATTTTGATTATTATTAACTTGTTTTTTGTCGCCATAGCAAATGCATTAATTATGCCACGTACGGAAGCAATGACGCAGCTGGCGTTAGATCCGCAGGAACGGGCCAGAATATTGGCGATTATTATGTGCTTCACCATTGCCTTCGCGGCGCCTTTTGGATTTGTTGCCGGTTTTTTATCGAGTGTCGACCGTCGCCTGCCGTTTGTGCTTACAACGGCTTTATTCGTGATTGCACTGGTGATTGTAAGTTGCATAAAAGATGATGAATATAAGGTTAAAAAGAATTGAATTTTACAGCTTAATGAAGTATGATGAAGGAGACATTTAACGACCGGCCTAGTATTATTCGTAATTGAGAAAGGCGAAGCTTTTTGAAGATGCTCCAAACTGTTACGAATAGAACTACAAAAGCAAAGAAGGAGACAACTGATGATGAAATTTAATGGACTTAACACAAACATGGGAAATCTATTTCGAATGTCAGATGCAAAGACACGTTCTATTTCCCCGGAGAATCATACCGGTGAAAAAGGAAAGGGAGGCATGTGTGAACTTGCTGACGGCTCCGCCAAACACGCAGCGCAAAGTTTAGGACGAGGATGGAAGGTAAATCCTTATATCGTGATGCAACCGGGTGAAGTGTTTACGATTGCCGATATAGAAGGGCCGGGCTGTATTCAACATATCTGGTTGACGCCAACCGGGAAATGGCGCAACACAATTATTCGGATGTACTGGGATGACCAAGATATTCCTTCGGTGGAATGTCCGATTGGTGATTTCTTTGCCAGTTGCTGGAATGAGTATGCTCATCTGAATTCATTAGCAATCTGCGTAAATCCCGGTAGTGCTTTCAACTGCTATTGGCAGATGCCTTTCCGTGGGCGCTGCCGTATTACCTTAGAAAACCGAGATATAAAACCGGTCAACATGTACTATCAGATTGACTATGTATTGACTGATATTCCGGAGGATGCGGCATATTTTCATGCCCAGTTTCGTCGTGTGAATCCATTACCTTATGGGGAAGTTTATACCATTTTGGACAATGTAAAAGGAAAAGGTCAATTCGTTGGTACTTATATGGCCTGGCAATCCAACAGTGTTGGCTGGTGGGGTGAAGGGGAGATCAAATTCTTTATGGATGGAGATGGCGAGTTTCCTACCATATGTGGAACCGGGACAGAGGATTATTTCTGTGGTTCTTACAATTTTGAGAATCAAAAAACAAAGCAGTATCAAGAATTCACTACCGCCTATGCAGGCTTACATCAAGTGATTCGTCCGGATGGTTTGTATCAGAGTCAACAACGATTTGGGATGTATCGTTGGCATATTGTGGATCCTATTCGCTTTGACGAAGACTTGCGAGTGACCATTCAAGCATTGGGATGGCGAGAAGACGGACGTTACCTGCCATTGCAAGATGATTTGGCCTCGGTTGCTTACTGGTATCAGACCTTGCCAACGGTAGAATTCCCGGAATTGTCGGATAAAGATTATCTGGAGAATATTTGTTGGCCGTTTTGGGCTTAGGATAAGACAGGGGCTGAGAATGAAGCGAAGTATTTTCGAACACTAATGGAAGCCGTTTCTTGACTCTTAGGGAGGTTTCACACGAGTGGTAGAGCAAGGAATATCCTTACGAGGTTCTACCGAGCCTAGAAAAAGAAACTACTTTGGTCGAAGCCGCTTAAGAGGACCTAATTATTGAAAAAAATAAATGTACTACATGGCGAACTAGAACTACCGGCATTTTTTCCGGATGGCACCTACGGTGTGATTCGTTCGTTGGATTTTACCGACGTGTCAAACGCCGGTATTCCCGGGGTGGTGATGAATGCCATGCATTTGGCTTCCAAGCCGGGTTTAAAGTTAATCAAGAAAAGTAATGGTATTCATAACTTAGTTGGATTTGACAAGCCCATCCTGACGGATTCAGGGGGCTTTCAAGTCTTCTCTTTAATTCGGGAAAATAAGAAATACGGTGAGATTCGGAAAAATGAACTGATTTTTTATCCCGGTTTATCCGGAGAGAAGTATATATACACCCCGCAAAAATGTATTCAAAACCAGTTCGCCTATCGTAGTGATATGGTGGTTTGCTTAGATTATTGTACCCACCCGGATGACCCGCCGGAAGTTCACCGGCAATCGGTAGAAACTACCTTACGCTGGGCGAAAGCTTGTAAAAAGGAATACGAGATTCAATTAAATAACTACAAATACACAGAGGATCATCGTCCACTACTCTTTGCTGTAATCCAAGGGGGGAATGATAAAGAGCTGCGGAAATACTGTGCTGAGGGGCTGATTGAGATTGGCTTTGATGGTTTTGGTTTTGGTGGTTGGCCCCTGGATTCCGAAGGAAATATGGTGATGGATATTTTAGAATATACCGCTTCATTAATGCCCGATGAAACCATCAAGTATGCTATGGGAATTGGACGTCCGGAAGAAATTGTAGAGTGCTGTAAGTTTGGTTACAATCTATTTGATTGTGTTATTCCAACCAGAGAGGCACGGCGACAAAGATTGTATGTTTTTACCGATGATGATGTATATCAAAAGTCCTTTTACAAATATGTATATATCATGGATGATATCTATGCTATGGATACGACTCCCATCGGAAAAGATTGCCGGTGTTACACCTGTCAGCATTACAGCAAGGCTTATCTTCGACATTTGTTTAAAGTAGGTGATTCTTTGGCGCATCGGTTGGCAACCATTCATAACTTGCATTTTTACGCCACGCTTATGGAGCGTATAAAGGAAGGGTGAATTGTTGCTAAGGATTCAAAGTAGGATCGCAAAGTTAGTACCTGCGGCGGAGCGATTAGATATTTGACAAAAAATGAGGAAGTGGTTAAGGGGAGCAATTCTCAAACCAGGTATAAACCGGTGAACAAAGAGCGTATCTTAGAAGAAGTATTAACATCAAAAAAATACAGCTCCATTTGTGCAGAAACAGTGGAACGAATCTGCCAAGAGGAGATGGGGAAGTACAAAAAAGAAAAAGAGGTTGTCAAGTCGGCGAAGAATCGACTACATCAAATTTCTGATTCTTTTTTTGTGGAGAGCGGGGCGAAGATCACCAAGGGGTTGGAAAAGGGTGAGAAAGTAGATTATTTGGAACTTTTGAAGATTCATTCCTCGACTAACGAAAGGCTTTCCTTTTATGAGGAAATGTATGATGATCTGTTTGCCGTTACAGGGGCAGTAGATTCTTTTTTAGATCTAGCTTGTGGTTTGAACCCGATTATGCTAGGGGAGTACAATTCTTCGCGGAATCAAAAGATAGCGTATTACCAAGCAGAGGACATCCACACCACAGCCCTTACCATTGTGCAACATTATTATCAAGAAAATTCGCTACCTGTTGTTATTCGGGAAGCTGACATACTTTCTAAAATACCTACGGTAGCTACGGATGTGGTTTTATTGTTTAAGATTATTCCTTTATTGGAACAGCAAAAAAAGGACTATTATCGACAGTTAATTAACGAGTTACAAGCAAAGTATATAGTGGTGACCTTTCCTACTAAAACCATGTCGGGGAAGTCGGTTGGGATGTTGGAAAATTATACCAAACAGTTTGACGAGTTTGTGGAGTCAAGCGGCTTTCAAACACTGTTTAGAAAGAGTTATAGAAATGAGTTGCTATATATAATTACAAGATAGTCAACCAATGGTGTTTCGCTTTTTTTACTTGATAGGATTCGGGTGTCAAAAGGGTCGGGCAGTGGCTAGGGGCAATTTTCTATGCATTTGCAGGAGTGTTAGAACTACTTAGAGGGCAGTATTTTTCTTTAAATGCATGAAAACGTC
>JGI20163J26743_11537894_pt1 | contig 11171 bp, 9 predicted proteins | sample TergutCu122P1_FD_26743 | JGI IMG/M metagenome (IMG submission 26743) | reverse complement strand
ACGCCAGTTACGAGAAAAAATGTTGTGGCAAGATGGCGGAGACTTAGATTCGGCTTCAGACTAGGAGGATAGTATATGCGCTCACATAAAATAACAAAAGGTGTCGAAAGGGCACCTCATCGTAGTTTACTTTATGCCTTAGGGCTTACGGATAAAGATTTGGGGCGGCCTTTAATAGGCATAGTTAATTCCCATAATGAAATTGTTCCAGGACATATGCACTTAAACTCCATTGCAGATGCAGTGAAAGCAGGAGTTTTGGCTGCAGGAGGTACACCTATTGCCTTTCCGGCCATTGCCGTATGTGATGGTTTAGCCATGGGGCATGAAGGTATGCATTATTCTTTGATTACTAGAGATATTATTTGTGACTCTACTGAGGCTATGGCTTTAGCTCATGCTTTTGATGGTCTGGTAATGATTCCAAATTGTGACAAGAATGTTCCGGGCTTGTTAATGGCGGCTGCTAGGATTAATATTCCTACGATTTTCTGTTCAGGTGGTCCAATGTTGGCAGGGCGAATGAGGGATAGTGGCAGGTCTTGTTTAAGTGATTTATTTGAGGCTGTTGGCGCCCATCACGCTGGCAAATTAAGCGATGATGAACTTCAAGAATTAGAAGAGCGAGCCAATCCATCTTGTGGATCTTGTGCAGGTATGTATACAGCCAACTCTATGAATTGTTTGTCTGAGGCTATCGGTATGGCTTTACCAGGTAATGGGACTATTCCTGCTCCATATTCTGCACGCTTACGTTTAGCCAGAGAAGCTGGTATGCAGGTAATGGCACTTATTAATGAAAATATTAAGCCTAAGGATATAATGACTCCAGCGGCATTTCAAAATGCTTTAACAGTAGATATGGCTTTAGGATGTTCCACTAACACTTTGTTACATCTACCTGCTATTGCCAATGAAGCAGATGTTCCTCTTACTTTAAATGACGCTCATGCGGTAAGTGAACGCACCCCAACTCTTTGTAAGCTTGCCCCTGCAGGCAACACATTTATTGAGGATTTGGATTTAGCTGGAGGGGTGTATGCAGTAATGAAGGAGCTATCAAAGAAAGGTCTTTTAGATGAAACTGTCCAGACGGTCACAGGTAAGTCAGTAGGTGAAAATTTAGCCTCAGTTAAAAATCTTAATGAAGATGTAATCCGACCATCTGAAAATCCTTATTCATCTAGTGGGGGTATTGCAGTACTTAAAGGTAACCTAGCTGTAGATGGCTGCGTAGTGAAAAAATCTGCCGTGGCTCCTGAAATGATGGTACACCAAGGACCAGCTCGAATATTCGACTCGGAAGAAGCGGTTACTGAGGCTATATTTGGTGGCAAGATAACTCCTGGGGATGTTGTTGTTGTCCGTTACGAAGGTCCTAAAGGAGGTCCTGGTATGAAGGAAATGCTGGCTCCTACAGCTGCAATTAGCGGAATGGATTTAGGAGAGAGTGTTGCCTTAATAACAGATGGTCGTTTCTCAGGAGCAACTAGAGGAGCTGCTATTGGACATGTTAGCCCTGAAGCTATGGAAGGTGGTTTAATTGCTTTGGTTGAAGAAGGGGATACGATTTCTATAGACATTCCTAATAGTAAGATAGAGCTTAAAGTTTCAGATGAAGAATTGGCTCGTCGCCGCGCCAATTGGATTTGCCCAGATATAAAAATAAAGCATGGTTATCTAGCCCGCTACTCAAAATTAGTAAGTTCTGCAGATAAGGGCGCAATTTTACCTAAGTAATATTAATGGACATTAGATGTCTGTCGTTATCCACCTTTTTTGCAACAATTAGTAGTTATAAGTGAGAGGAAGGCGTTCCTGAAAAATTATTGAGGAGATGTATGTATGCAAACTATTAAAATAAGCAAAACCACTACCCCAAAGCCTAAGCCAGAAGGTCCTCTTGGCTTTGGTAAGTATTTTACGGATCATATGTTTACCATGAAGTATAGCATTGAAGAGGGTTGGCATGAACCAAGTATTATTCCATTTCAAAACCTCTCACTTTCTCCTGCTACCAAAGTGCTTCACTATGGGCAAGAGATGTTTGAAGGTCTAAAAGCTTATGGAAGTGCCTCAGGAAAAACATATCTTTTTCGGCCGGAGAAAAATGGGGAGCGAACCAATGAAACAAATCAGCGCCTTTGTATACCAGAGCTTCCTGTGGAGGATTTTGTAGAGGCAATTCGTACTTTGGTTAAGATAGATATTGATTGGGTTCCTAATGCGCCAGGTACATCTTTGTATATTCGCCCTTTTATTATAGCCACTGACGATGATCTTATACCAAATCCATCTCTAACATACTTATTTATTATTATTCTTTCACCAAGTGGTGCTTACATGAAAGATGGAATCACTCCTGTTGGTATTTGGGTGGAAGGTACTTATGTTAGAGCGGTAAAAGGGGGGATGGGGTTTGCCAAATCTGGCGGGAACTATGCATCTTCAATGCTGGCTCAAAGGAATGCAGTAGCAGACGGATACGCCCAAGTTCTTTGGCTTGATGGTGTGAAGCGTAAGTATATAGAAGAAGTAGGGGCTATGAACATCTTCTTTAAAATAGGTAATAAGATAATCACCCCTATGCTAACAGGTAGTATCTTAGCTGGAATCACAAGGGATAGTGTAATAACTCTTTGTCGTAGCTGGGGTATTGAAGTTGAAGAACGGTTAATATCCATTGATGAACTTATTGCCGCCTATGAATCAGGCGAGTTAGAAGAAGCCTTTGGTACAGGCACCGCTGCCGTTATTACCCCAATTGGGAAGCTTGGTTATAAAGACCGTGTAATGAATATAGCAGATGACAAACCAGGGCCATTTAGCAAAAAGCTCTATGACACCATTACAGGTATTCAGCGTGGGGAACTTGAGGATAATTTTGGTTGGAGAGTTGAAGTATAACAGAGAATGAGATGTCCCCCTCCTCTAAAGGTTGTGTAGGTGGTGGGCAACAAATTTCACTCAAAACGGCAAGGCGTATTTGAAGACAGAAGGGAGTCCGTCATATGATTACACTTGATAAAATTTATCATGCCGCCTTTGTTTTAAAAGATGTGGCCCGCAAGACAGATTTAATTGACGCATCAAACTTAGGTTCAGACGCGCAAATTTATCTTAAAACTGAGAACTTGCAGGTTACAGGTAGCTTTAAGCTAAGGGGTGCCTATTATAAAATTAGTCAGCTTTCTAAAGAGCAACAACAAGCTGGAATCATTGCTTGCTCTGCTGGCAATCATGCACAGGGAGTGGCTTTGGCCGCTTCTAAAATGGGAATTAAAAGTATTGTATGTATGCCAGATGGGGCTCCTATTAGTAAGGTAGAGGCTACAAAGAGTTTAGGAGCTGAGGTGATTTTAGTTAAGGGCACCTATGATGATGCATATGCTCATGCTATAGACTTACAAGAAAAAACCGGGGGAACCTTCGTACACCCCTTTGATGATGATTCTGTAATTGTTGGTCAAGGTACCATCGGACTTGAGATTTTAGAGCAACTTGAGGATATGGATGCAATAGTAGTGCCTGTTGGTGGTGGAGGGTTACTTGCAGGTGTGGCCTATGCGGTAAAAAGTCTAAAGCCCCAGATTAAGATTTATGGGGTCCAGGCAGCCCATGCCGCCAGTATGTATGAAAGTGTGAGATGCAAGCAATCTGTGACACTAGAAACGGTTCCTACCTTTGCCGATGGTATTGCTGTTAAAACCCCTGGCCAAAACACTCTTGCTTTAGTAGAAGAGTATGTTGATGAAATTGTTACTGTTAGTGAAGATGAAATGGCAGCAGCCATTTTAATGCTAATGGAAAAACAAAAATTGGTTTCAGAAGGTGCTGGAGCTGTAAGTGTGGCTGCGGTTCTCTTTAACAAAATACCTCTAAATGGAAAGAAGGTAGTCTGCATTCTCTCAGGAGGCAATATTGATGTAAATATACTATCACGAGTAATCACCAGAGGTCTTGTTACTAGTGGCCGCAATGCTACTTTACAGATTGCTCTGGAAGATAAACCTGGCCAATTACTAGGGGTAAGCGAAATTATCTCAAAATGCGGTGGCAATGTAGTTAGTGTACATTACTCAGGATCGGACCCTAATATGGCAATTACTAGCTGCTTTTTAACCATTGGATTAGAAACCAGAGATTTTAAACAAATTGAGGAAATAAAGAAAGCATTAACTAATGCTGGATTTAATATAGTACCCATACGGGAACAGGGGTAACAAAGGATGAGTTCAAGCACGCCAAGGCGTACTTGAACTAGAGTACTGGGTATCGGGTGGGCAAATGTTGCCTAGCGAGTCAAGGTACTTAATCAAACAGCAATAGAACAGTAGTGGAACAGTTAATAGAACAGTTGCAGTAGTTGAACAGTAATAGAACAGTAGTAGAACAGTAATTGAGCAGTAGTAGAACAGTAATAGAACAGTAGTAAAACAGTAATAGAACAGTGATAGAACAGTAATAGAACAGTAGTAGAACAGTAGTAGAACAGTAATAGAGCAGTAATAGAACAGTAGTAAAAGGAAGGATGTGATTTTTTGAAAAATGCAAGCAAATACCAAACTCTTTATTACATGCCACCAAAACTTTATACGGATTGGATAAATCAGGACCGGCTGACAAAGGTTCCCATTTGGTGTAGTGTAGATCTTCGTGATGGAAATCAATCACTAGTTACCCCTATGAGTCTGGAAGAGAAGCTGACATATTTCAAATTCTTGGTGGAAGTAGGATTCAAAGAAATTGAAGTGGGATTTCCGGCAGCGTCAGAAACGGAATACGCATTTTTGCGCACTTTAATTGATGATAATCTAATTCCAGATGATGTGTACATCCAAGTGCTGACTCAATCACGTCCTCATATTATCGAAAAAACCTTTGAGGCTATTCGCGGGGCTAAGCAGGTGATAATGCACCTTTATAATTCCACCTCATTTGTCCAGCGTCAGCAGGTTTTTAAGCTTTCAGAAGATGAAATTATTGACATTGCCATAGAAGGGGCTAAGTGTTTTAATGAACTGGCTGCAAAGATGCCAAAAACTCGGTTTTCATTTGAATATTCACCTGAAAGCTTTACAGGAACAGAGCCAGAGTTTGCCCTTCGTATCTGCAATGCTGTTATAGATGTGTGGCAGCCTAGAAAAGATCGCCCTGTGATTATAAACCTACCTGCTACAGTTGAAACATCAATGCCCCATGTCTTCGCTCAACAAGTTGCGTATATGAGCCGTAACTTACATTGTCGTGAAGATATCATAATTTCCCTTCATCCGCACAACGACCGAGGCACAGGAATCGCTGCTGCTGAAATGGGACTTTTGGCTGGGGCAGACCGAGTTGAAGGTACATTGTTTGGAAATGGTGAACGTACAGGTAATGTAGATATTATCACCCTGGCTTTAAATCTGTATACCCACGGAATCGATCCGCAACTAAATCTTGAGGATATGCCAGGAGTTGTTAAGGCCTATGAAGAAGCTACAGGGCTTCCAGTTGGTCCAAGGCATCCTTATGCAGGAGAGCTGGTCTTTGCAGCTTTTTCAGGCTCTCATCAAGACGCCATTGCTAAGGGCCTTAAGTATCGTAAAGAACATGGAGAGACTCTTTGGAATGTTCCATATCTACCATTAGATCCTAGTGATGTAAATAGAGAATACGAAACCTCGGTTATTAGGATTAACAGCCAATCAGGTAAAGGTGGCATTGCTTATATACTGGAGCATCATTTTGGTTACCATTTACCTAAGGAGTTTAGCCAAGAGGTAGGCTACTTTATTAAGGATGTTTCTGATCATGCCCATAAAGAGCTGAATCCCCAAGAAATTTTGGAAGCTTTTACCCAGCAATATATCAATATAGCCACCCCAATTAGTCTTATTGATGTGGATTGGAAACATGAGGAAAATAGATGTACTGCAACTATTGAATTAAGTATAGACGGGATAACTGATATATTTAGAGGCCAAGGGAATGGTTCTTTAGATGCCGTGAGGGATGCTCTTCGAAGAGCTAGTCCCCATCTTGATTTTCGCTTTGAAGACTATATTCAACATGCCATAGAAAGTGAGTCCACCGCCCGTGCCGCCGGCTATGTAAAAATATCCGATAAAGAGGGCAAGAAATTCTGGGGTGTAGGAGTACATAATGATATTATCACAGCTTCGGTATTGGCGTTAATTACAGCAGTAAACCGAAAGTTAGAAAACAAATAACAGAGAATGAGATGTCCCCCTCCTTTAAGGGTTGTGTAGGTGGTGGGCAATAAACTTTGCTGAGGAGGGGACAATCTCCTTCTCAGTTATAAAACGCCGCGGTTGGATGGTACCCTAACGGGCATAGACGTCGAATTGCACTTGAAAGGAGTTATAACCATGCCAATGACTATGACACAAAAAATATTGGCCGCTCATGCAGGCCTGCCTGAGGTTCGGCCAGGTCAACTTATTCAAGCTAAGTTGGATCTTGTACTAGGCAATGATATCACTGGCCCTATCGCTATCCAAGAATTTTATGGGGCAGGTTTTGATAAGGTTTTTGATTCTGACAAAATAGCTTTGGTTATGGATCACTTTACTCCAAACAAAGACATTTTGGCAGCAGAGAACTGCAAGATTTGCCGCGAGTTCGCAAAAAAGTTTAACCTTAAACATTTCTATGATGTAGGGGCAATGGGTATAGAGCATGCTCTTTTGCCAGAGCAGGGTATTGTAGCAGCAGGTGAATGTATTATTGGAGCGGATTCACATACCTGTACATATGGCGCTTTAGGTGCTTTTGCCACAGGTGTAGGTTCCACAGATATGGCAGCAGGAATGGTTACAGGAGAAGCTTGGTTTAAAGTGCCTGATGCAATAAAGGTTCGACTTATAGGAGAACTTAAAGAAGGAGTTGGCGGTAAAGATGTAATTTTGCACCTTATTGGCCAAATCGGAGTAGATGGAGCCTTGTATCAAAGCTTAGAGTACTGCGGCGAAGGTGTTGCCAGTCTTAGTATGGAAGACCGCCTATGTATTGCAAATATGAGTATTGAGGCAGGAGCGAAAAACGGTATTTTCCCTATAGATGACATAGCAATAGAATATCTTGATGGTAGGGTAAATCGCCCCTATGAAATATATGCTGCTGATCCAGATACCCATTATGTTCGTACTGTTGAAATAGACCTTTCTAGACTAGAGCCTACAGTTGCTTTTCCCCATCTACCAGAGAATGTACGAGAAATTGGAGAAGTAGGAGATGTGGATATACATCAAGTTGTTATTGGTTCATGTACCAATGGATGGCTTTTGGATATGGCTAGGGCAGCAGAGATTCTAGCTGGCAAGAAAATTCATCCAGATGTGCGGTGCATTGTTATTCCAGGTACCCAGCAAATTTATCTTGATTGTATTGAACTAGGATATATGAAAACCTTTGTAGAGGCTGGTTGTGTAGTTTCCACACCAACTTGTGGCCCTTGTCTTGGAGGACATATGGGGGTTTTAGCTAAAGGAGAGAGATGTGTGGCGACTACTAATCGCAACTTCGTAGGGAGAATGGGTCATGTAGAATCTGAAGTTTATCTGGCCTCTGCCCAAGTGGCGGCAGCTTCTGCCCTTACAGGCAAAATTAGTGATCCAAGGAGGGTATGAAATGCAAGCAAAAGGTTATGTACATAAATACGGTGACAATATAGATACAGATGTTATTATCCCAGCTCGTTATCTAAACATTTTAGATAAAAAGGAACTTGCAAGTCATTGCATGGAGGATATTGATCCTGATTTTCAAAAAAGCGCAAAACCTGGAGACATAATAGTAGGAGGCAAAAATTTCGGCTGTGGCTCCTCTCGAGAACATGCACCTTTAGTAATTTTAGAGTGTGGCATCTCATGTGTAATTGCGGCAAGTTTTGCTCGAATATTTTATCGTAATGCTATTAATATAGGATTGCCAATTTTAGAGTGTCCAGAAGCCAGCGAGAAAATTGAGGCAGGAGATGAGATTACTATTGATTTTGATAGTGGGATTATAACAAATATCAAGAAAGGTGAAACATATACTGCTGAACCTTTTCCATCTTTTATTCAAGAAATTATTGAAGCTGGAGGGTTATTGGCATCTATTAAAAAGAAAATTAAATCTTGATAAGAGAAGTAATATATAAGATTCAGATGTCAAAAGCATCCTTGCAAATGGATACAATTTTGTGCATTACCCCAGCTATCCATAGGCACCCGAATCTATATAAGTAAATGACGAATTATAGAATAAACTAATTATAAAACAAACTAATTATAAACCCTAGAAGGGGGATTTGTTATGGAATATAAAATTGCTATTATATCAGGTGACGGTATTGGCCCTGAGGTAATGGAGCAAGCCATTGTGGTTTTAGATGAAGTTGCCTTACGGTTTGGTCACACCTTTACATACGAAAAAGTTTTGGCTGGCGGATGTGCTATTGATGCATGTGGCAATTGTCTGCCTTTAGAAACGATAGAGGTTTGCAAATCTGCTGATGCGGTACTACTCGGGGCTATTGGAGGCTGGAAGTGGGATAATCTACCTGGAGATCAAAGGCCAGAGCGAGCACTATTAGGACTTAGACAAGAGCTGGAAGTTTTTGCGAATTTGCGTCCTGCGGTGTTGTTTGAAGAACTGACTAATGCCTGTCCTTTGCGGCCTGAGCTTGTTGAAAGCGGATTGGATTTATTGGTTGTACGGGAACTAACAGGAGGTATTTACTTTGGTGAGAGGGGACGAAAAGACACGCCCCTTGGACCAGCCGCTTATGATGTAGAACAATATGCTGAAATGGAGATTGAACGTATCGCCCATGTGGCTTTTGATATGGCAATGAAGCGTAGCAAAAAACTTACCAGTGTAGACAAAGCAAATGTGCTAGAGTCATCTCGTTTATGGCGAGAAGTTGTTACAAGAATTAGTAAGGATTATCCTGAAGTTACCCTAAATCATTTGTATATAGATAATGCTGCTATGCAGTTAGTAGCCAATCCACAACAGTTTGATGTTATTCTTACCAACAATATGTTTGGCGATATTTTATCTGATGAAGCCAGCATGATAACAGGTTCCATCGGTATGCTGCCATCGGCAAGTTTAGGTGTAGGCAATTTCGGCTTGTACGAGCCTGTTCACGGCTCTGCTCCAGATATTGCTGGCCAAGATATGGCAAACCCCATGGCAATGATTCTTTCAGCTGCCATGATGCTTCGCTATACTTTCAATTTAGGAAAAGAAGCGGATGCTATAGAAGATGCGGTACAAAATGTTCTTAGGGCAGGATATAGAAGCCCGGATTTATACCGGGGAGAGAGTGAATTGCGACTGGCTGGCACAAAAGAGATAGGTAAGTTAATTGCGGAGGAGATTGGAACTCTTTAGCTGTTGTGAGACGCTTTGTGTTTACAAAACTTATATTATTACAATTAGAGGCAGATATTAATAACCAAAAACAATTGGCTATTAGTATCTGCCTTTTAATCAGCATAATAATGGAGATTGATGTGAAAAATGGGGCACGAGTACTTTGATTTTATAGCTGCCTTAGGATAAAATACAATGAGATTATTTGGGGCGTGCTCTAAGGTTATGTTGAAGGCCTATACTCAAACACCAAAATATCGTTGAAGAACATCGACTGCTCATGTATAATATAAGAAGCTATAAATACTCAAAGCACTTTTAACGCCTTGAAGATACATACTTTGTAAAAAGGATATACCACCTATAGAGCAAATGGATGCTCGAAAAATAAGGAGGGAGTCAAATGACAAGATTTGAAATGATTATAGACTTCTATAACAACATAAAAGATATGAACGACGATGAATCGTTAGAGCTAATTCTTCAAGCTGAAGATAAAGAAGAGCAAGATTTCATCACAATGTTAGGAGATTTTCTTTTGCAAAAAAGACAACAAGAAGCCATTGAGCAAAAGAGGTTTTAGGTTATGAAAAAATATATTCTTTTTGCAGGTGTCAATGGTGCAGGCAAATCAACACTATACCAATCGCAAACCTTCAACCCTACAGTACAGAGAATTAACACAGATGAAATTATTCGTGAGTTTGGAAAATGGTATAACCCGCCTGACATTATTGCAGCAGGGAAAATTGTAATCAAAAGATTTGGCGAATATATAGAAAATGGTATTACCTTTAGTCAGGAAACCACCCTATGTGGAAAATCTATCCTGAAAAATATCCAACGTGCAAAAAAGGAAGGATACCTTATTGAAATGCATTATGTTGGGGTAGATTCTGTTGAAATTGCAAAGGAAAGGATAAAAAAGCGAGTAGAAAATGGTGGCCATGGTATACCTGATAAAGATGTTGAGAGGAGATATATAGCTAGCTTTGAAAATCTTAGACAGGTAATGGAAGATATAGATTTGGTAGCTTTTTATGACAATACAGAAACTTTCCGCCGAATTGCAATATACCGCAAAGGGTCTATAGTTCGTCTTTCAAAAACAGTTCCATTTTGGTTCGAGAAATATGTTCTAGATGAGTAGAATGTATTTCAGAATTTACTTTTTCTTTAATCTGATTGCTTTTTGATTTTTTATAAGATAAAAGGGGTTAACGGATAACAGGAAATGACCTCTAGAATGGAAGGATATAGGAACCCAAGAGAACGAGTTTCTGTGTCCTTTTTATATTCCAATGGGTTTTAGTTTTAGTTACCAACAAAAAAGTTGCCATCAAAAGGGAAAAAGATGAGTAACGATAACCACCTCTTCACGTACAATGGTATTATTTCTATTAATAAATAAGCTATAAACACAACTCCATGGGAATAAGTGCAACTCCCGACTCAAAGGTTTTTGCCTTGCCATTTTGTACAAAGCCAAGTTTTTCATAGAACCCTCTCACTTCTTCTTGTGCTGTAAGTATTATTTTTCTACCATTATTCGCCATAATGTACCTGGCAGCAGCCTCCATTACTTTTTCGCCTAAATGCAGACCACGCTTTGATTTGTCAACTGCAACAAGGGCAATGCGCCAGCTGGCTCCTTCTTTTATAACTCGTGCAGTAGCAACAGGCACATCATCATGGAAAGCAACAATGTGGATTGCTTCATGATTCAAACCGTCAAATATTTCTTCTTCTGGTACTCCTTGTTCATCAATAAAAACCATCTGTCTTATTTCATCAGCGGC
>JGI20163J26743_11537895_pt1 | contig 11175 bp, 6 predicted proteins | sample TergutCu122P1_FD_26743 | JGI IMG/M metagenome (IMG submission 26743) | reverse complement strand
AGTCTCATGGTATAATATTTACATAATATTGTTGTTTTCCTAGAATTGTCTATATAACTTGAAGGTCCATGTAGGGGGCATGAGGCAGAAAAAGTAGCGTTAGTTCTTGTGAGTTTACACTTTGCTAAGGCTATCTTATACAAGTTTATGACATTATGGGATTACAAGTATTTTATACAATAACTAGAAAAGGAGTTGAACATCATGAATTTTATTATTAGTGGAAAAAATATCGAGGTAACACCAACTTTAAAAGAAGCAGTGGAAAAGAAGTTAGGAAAACTTGAAAAGTATTTCACTCCTGAAACAGAAGTAATCGTAACCCTAAGTGTCGAAAAAGAAAGGCAAAAAATCGAAGTAACAATTCCAGTAAAGGGTCATATAATCCGCTCCGAGCAAATAAGTGATGATATGTTTGTGTCCATCGACCTAGTTGAAGAAGTAATAGTTCGTCAACTACGAAAGTACAAAAATAAACTTGTTGCAAGATACAAAGGCCAAATTTCATCTAACGGCAATAACTTCCGCAAGGAATTTTATGATTTGGAAGATGACGAAAGCACCCTAAAGGAGGATGCTGTTAAAATTATCCGCACTAAGCGTTTTGGAGTAAAGCCCATGTTCCCAGAGGATGCATGCATCCAAATGGAACTACTCGGCCATTCATTTTACGTATTTAGCAATGCCGAAACTGATGAGGTAAATGTTGTATATCGAAGAAAGGACGGCTCTTACGGACTAATTGAACCAGAGTTTATATAAAATATAATTGAATAAAATGCCAACTTGGCATAATCAGGGTATAGTAGCCCTGTACATATAGATAGTAGGGTGTTGTGAAGGGCAGTATTACAAAGTGGTTGAAAAATCATTGAACTTATGTAATAGTTGCATTTTGCAACACCCTCTACATTTCTACTAGCCAATACTCCCCTTCATTGGTTATGGTGCACTTCCCATTGGTAATCTCGTTTATCATATTTACTAACATGTCTTCTTGGTCATTTGGAATTCCTACATAAACATCCACCACATCTGTATAGTTTGTATTTAATACCTTTATTTGCTTTTGTGTAAAGGTGTATTCAACTTTTTTTAAGTCATTATAACTAATTTGGATTTTCATTTTATAACCATATATCCGTTTAATAATTTGGCTTTCATTTATGGCAGATTTAGCGCTACTGTGATAAGCTCTTACTAAGCCACCTGTACCCAGTAACGTCCCTCCAAAATATCGGGTTACAATAATTATGACGTTTTTAAGTTTACTTCCATTAATTACACTTAAAATTGGTTTTCCTGCTGTACCTGATGGCTCCCCATCATCACTAAAACCTTCTGTAGTTCCCCTTTCATGTCTAATAACATAGGCAAAGCAATTGTGATTTGCATCGGAGTACTTTTCTCTTACAGACTCTAAAATCTCCTTAGCTTCCAGTTCACTTTCTACGGGAAATATATTGGCTATAAATCGAGACCTCTTTTCAAAAATCTCAGTGCTAATTGGCTTTAATATAGTGTAGTAAGATTTCACAAAAACCTCCTTTGCCATGTGAATACACTGGTCCCTATGGCTATTTCTCCTGTATTTCCCACAAGCTGACATATTCCCTTCTTGTTTCCTCGGCTAGTATGAACATAACTTTACCCTACATTTTAACACAAAACCCTTTTCATTGCTCTTTATTTAATTCACCTTTTCTGTTATAATAAACTTGAGTAGGTGTGTCCCAGCAACAGATAAGTGCCACAAGGGGCAAGAATACTTAATATCAATCTTTATAAATCTTTATCAATTTTTACATTTTGTATATTCAAGTACGCCTTGGCGTACTTGGGCGAGATTTGCGTCAGCTCTGCTGATGCTGTAAGTACAAATCTCTGCCATCCAACCGCGGCGCTTTATAACATATAGTGTGACATTACACTAAGGGGAAAGATATTGCTTTGTAAACCTTGAGAAAAGGGGGAGAATACTAGTTATGAATTATAGCGTAGAAAACATTGCCAAAAAAAAGGCCTTTATAAGCTCAAAAAAGAATATGCAAAAGAAACGAGTAGCAGTACGATTTTTTAAAGCTTTCGTTGTCTGCCTTCTCTTACTAGCAATTGCTGGTGTTTCTAGTGTTATGGTTTTTGTTCAGGGGATTGTTGCCAACACTCCGCAAATAACAGTAAGAAACGTTTTACCAGCTGGAGAAGCATCTTTTGTATACGCTAATGATGGTACTACAGTTATTGAGCGTTTTGTATCTGCTGGAGCTAATCGGATAATTGTGCCTCTTGAACAAGTACCTGACTATCTTATTCATGCTTTTATTGCTATTGAGGATGAGCGCTTCTTTGAGCACAATGGTATTGATTTACCTAGTATTGCCAGAGCGTTATTTCTGGGACTTAGTACAGGTAGTTTCGATGAAGGTGCCAGTACAATAACCCAACAATTAATCAAAAACAGCATCTTTACAGACTTTATGTTTGAAGCCACCTTCATGGATCGTTTGGAGCGGAAATTCCAAGAACAGTATCTAGCCATTGGCCTTGAACAACAAATGGATAAATATGAAATTCTTGAAGCTTATCTAAATACTATTAACCTTGGGCAAAGTACTCTAGGAGTTCAAGCTGCATCAAGACGTTATTTTAACAAAGATGTTTCGGAACTTACCATTTCGGAAAGTGCTGTTATTGCTGCCATTACCCAAAATCCAACGATGTTTGACCCTGTTGTTTTCCCTGAGAACAACGCTTTACGTCGCGCGTATGTTCTTAATTATATGCTGGATCAAGGTCTTATTACTCAAGCACAGTTTGACGAAGCTAAGGCTGACGATGTTTACGAAAGAGTTCTCCAAGTTCCTGCTGGAGTTCAAGAAATAACTCCTTATTCCTATTTTGTGGATTCTGTCCGAGAGCAAGTTATCAATGATTTAATGGAGAGAAGAGGCTACAGCTTTAATCAAGCATTTAATAAATTATATAGTGGTGGTCTAACTATCATAAGCACCCAAGATCTTAGGATCCAGGATATTGCCTACGAAGAAATTGAAGACGACAGTAACTTCCCAGTTGGTACTTGGTTTGGCCTAGATATGGCTTTAACAATAATGAGAGAAAATGGAGATGTGGAGCATTATAGCAACGGACATATTAGCCAATATATAATGGCAACTACAGGAAGAGATATTACTCAAGCTCTCCTATTTTATTCTACTGACGAGGCTCATGAGGCTTTCGAAAGATTTATTGAATCATTAGATGTCGAAGAGTATGACGAGATTTACAAGCGTATTGACGTTACTCCTCAACCTCAAGCTTCAGTAGTTGTTATGGAACAATCCACTGGAAAAGTAAAAGCCATTGTTGGCGGACGTGGCGATAAAACAGGAAGTCTTTCTCTCAATCGTGCAACTGATTCTGAAAGACAACCTGGTTCTACTTTCAAAACTTTGGCTGTATATCCAGCTGCTTTAGACTCTCAAGGATTCACTCTTGCAACTATGCTTGAAGACGAGCCTTTCGAATATGATTCAGGACAACCTGTTAGAAACTGGGATGACACTTATAGAGGTGAAGCCTCTGTTAGATTTGCTATTGAGCACTCTATGAACGTTGTGGCTGTAAGAACTCTTACTGAGATTGGCACACGAACAGGCTTTGATTACCTTCTAAGATTTGGCTTCACCACTTTAGTTGATCTTGATGACCCTAACAATCCAGGCTTTACTGACGTTGCTCAGGCTACAGCACTAGGTGGTATCACTAGAGGTGTAACTAATCTAGAGATGACAGCGGCTTACGCTGCTATTGCTAATGGTGGCGTTTATATCGAACCAATATTCTACACAAAGGTTCTAGATAGTGACGGCGAGGTTATTTTGGATAACACTAACCCTGATTCTCACCGAGTTATAAAGGAAAGTACCGCATTTTTATTAACCAGTGCTATGGAAGATGTTATCATCCAAGGTACTGGAACAACAGCTAGACTTAACAATATGCCAGCTGCTGGCAAAACAGGAACTACTGAGTGGGGAACAGACCTATGGCTATCAGCTTACACTCCATTCTTCACAGCCTCTGTTTGGTCTGGCTTTGATGAAAATAAGCCTATGGAACAATTCACAAACCAAAGTTGGCATATGGCCATATGGAGAAATATTATGAACCGTGTCCACGAAGGTTTACCATACACTCCTTTTGAAATGCCTGATAGTGTTGAAAGAGCAGATGTTTGTAATATCTCTGGACTAAGAGCTAGAGAGGGATGTGATTCCCATTCAGAATATTTTGAAGTAGGCACTATACCTACAGCTCTTTGTCCTGGTGATCACGGTCGCAATGACGACGATGATGAAGACGACGAAGATGACGAGAATGATAATGACAATGATGATGGACCTGACCGACCTGATCCAGGTGACGGCGGCGGCGACGGTGGCGGCGGTGGCGGCATCATCGGACCAGGTGATGGCGATGGTGACGGCGACGGTGATGGCGATGGCGGCGGTGGTCTGTTAACACCATCAACCTTCAACCATTTCTTTAGATCCCTTTGGGGTATGGCAGTACGATTTAATACATGGTTCTAGTAAGGCTACTCCTTTCGGCCTATCTATAGAAGTGCCAGACTATTAGCTCTGGTACATATACAGAAAAAAGTTGTTGTATTTTGAGCACTCATCATACAGCAACTTTTTTTATTAATTTTATTGTATTAATTTTCTTCATTTCGTTTTGCAAAGTTTTCCTGGACTCTTTTATAAAGCTCTTGAGCAGCATTATAACCCATTTTCTTTTGCCGATGGTTAATGGCTGCAGATTCTACTATTATGGCAACATTACGGCCAGGCCGGATAGGAATATTATGACAAACTATCTTGTTACCCAAAAACTCTACGTAATTTTCATCTAACCCTAGGCGATCATACTCAGCAGTTCCACTCCACTCCTCTAAAGTTATAGCTAAATCTATATTCTGGGTTTCTCGAACACTTTGGACTCCAAACATAGATTTTACATCAACAATTCCGATACCTCTCAACTCAATAAAGTGACGAGTTATATCTGGTGCTGAACCAACTAAAGTATCATCACTAACCTTTCTGATTTCTACTACATCATCAGTAACCAAGCGATGGCCTCTTTTTATAAGCTCTAAAGCCGCTTCACTTTTTCCAATTCCACTTTCCCCTTTAATAAGCACTCCAACACCATAAACGTCAACTAACACTCCATGAATAGATATACTAGGAGCTAGCTTAACATTTAACCATCTAATAACTTCAGCCAAAAAAGACGATGTAGATTTTAATGTTTGAAAAATCGGTATCCCATACTTTATTGCTGCTTCTATTAACCAAGAATCAGGCTCAAGCTCACGGCTGAAAACTATACAAGGTAGATTATAGCTTGCGAAGGTATCATAGATTTCCTTTTTCCCTTCTTCTGAAAGGGTTTTTAAATATGTATACTCCACAAAACCAATCACCTGAATTCTATCACTGTCAAAATGATCAAAATAACCTGTTAACTGCAAGGCAGGTCTATTTATGTCCGGCACTTGAACATACTTATCTGTCAAATCAACCTGTGGCGTTAGGTTAATTAAATCCATTTTTTCGGCAAGCTCTTTAAGCTTAACACCTTTACTCATACTCTCTCCCTTCCATTCCAAGCAAGTTCAAGTGCGCCGTGGCATACTTATACTTGCTTTAATTGTTAAATTATATCACCACTAAAGAACTAATACTACTATATTTGTAGTAGAATGCTATATTTGTAGCAAAATACTATTTCTTTCGGAAAAATTCGTATACCGACTTTGCCACCTTTTCATTCATTCCTGGCACCGCTAAAAGTTCTTCCATGGATGCCATTTTTATCTTATCAATATTATCAAAATGTCCCATTAGAGCTTTTCTTCTAGCTGCCCCTACTCCAACTATATCCTCTAAAATTGAGCGAACCTGTCCTTTACTTCTAAGTTGCCGATGGTAAGTTATGGCAAATCGATGAGCCTCATCTTGGATTCTAGTTACTAGTCTAAAGGCTTCAGAATGTTTATCTATTTCAATCTCTTTATTCTTATAATACAAACCTCTTGTGCGGTGATACTCATCCTTTACCATACCACAAACAGGAATATTTATGTTAAGCTCTGTCAATACCTCCTTGGCAATATTGACCTGGCCTTTTCCACCATCCATTAAAATCAAATCTGGAAAGACATTAAAGCTTCCTGTTTCCTTGGAATCTTCCAATTCTTTTAATCCATGAGCAAAGCGCCTAGACAAAACTTCTCTTAAACTACCATAATCATCAATTCCTTGAACACCTTTAATTTTAAACTTGCGGTAGTCATTTTTCTTTGGCTTTCCTTTTTCATAAACCACCATGGATCCAACAGATTCGTAGCCACTAGTATTAGAAATGTCAAATGCTTCCATACGATTAATACTTGATATACCTAGCAATTTCCCAATTTCTTTAACAGCACCGATAGTTCTTGCTTCTTCTCGCTTTAATCTTTCTTTATCTTTTGACAAAACCATCTTTGCGTTATTAGCCGCCATTTCTACAAGCTTTTCCTTCGCTCCCTTTTTAGGCACTTTAATCTTAACTTTAGTGCCTCTCTTACTGCTTAGCCACTCCTCCAAGATGGAAATATCTTCTATTTCTCTTTGGATTATTAGCTCACTAGGTATAAAAGGCGTCCCTCCATAATACTGTTTAATAAAACTTTCCAAAACATCTGATTTTGAATCACCTGTAGATACTTTAAGATAGAAATGCTCCCTACCAATTAATTTTCCGTTTCGGATAAAGAAAACTTGAACCACTGCATCACTTTCCTCTATCGCCAGAGCAAGGATGTCTCTATCTTCTCCCCTTGTGTCAGTAATCTTTTGCTTCTGGTCAATTTTATTAACTCCTTCTATTAACTCCCGATATTCAATAGCCTTTTCAAACTTCAATTCTTCAGAAGCTTTTAGCATCTTTGCTTCTAATTCCTTAATAACAATATCATAATGTCCATTTAAAAATCTCAGCACTTCTTGAATCGATTCTTGATACTCTTCCATAGAGATATACCCTTGACAAGGTGCTAGGCATTGATTAATCTGATAATTTAAACATGGTCGTTTTTTCCCAATGTCTTTAGGCAGGTTGCGATTACAGGTTCTAATCTTGTAAAGCTTCCCCACTAAATCAACAGTATCTTTTACAGCTCCACCTCTGGTATAGGGGCCGAAATATCTACTTTTATCACGAATCATTTGGTGGGCTATCATAACCCTTGGGAAAGGCTCATTAACAGTAACCTTAATAAATGGGTATCCTTTATCATCTACAAAGATAGTGTTATACTTAGGCCGATGCTCCTTTATTAAATTGCATTCCAAAACCAAAGCTTCTAATTCAGTATCAGTAACAATATACTCAAAGTAGTTTATTTGGGTTACTAGACGCTTTATTTTGATACTTTTATTGTTGCTACTTTGAAAATACTGACGCACTCGATTTTTCAAATTAATAGCCTTACCTACGTAGATAACCTCATCTTTACTATCATGCATAATGTAAACACCAGGCCTATTTGGTAGTTTTTTCAGTTCATCCTTAATATCAAAAAGCTTTTCCATTATACATTCCTTTACTATGTACTTTATGGTACATGAATATGTCAGCAAAGCTGGCGCCCGTGTACCGGTCGGGTGAATCTCGCCCAACTGCGCCGTGGTGTACTTGAACTAAAAGGCTGTTGCCCATTAACAATTTTTTGATAATTGCTTTTAGCAACAGCCTCTATATCATAGTGTGAGATGACTCCCACCTCACCATTTACACTCTATTTAGCCATCAAACATCTTCCTCCAACTCAGACTCTACACTAACAGAAGTTGCAATTGGTTTTTTCTTAATCCGCCCCTCTGTTTTTGGCTTGTAGCCGCCTTCGTCATCTTCTGGTGGCTCTTCGTATTCTCTTCCTTGGATTTCTCTGAGAATCTTCATAAATTCTTTTCCAGTAATGGTTTCTTTTTCTATTAGATAGGCAGTTATCTTATCTAGAGCTTCTCTATTTTCATTTAGCAATCGCTTAGCTTCCTCGTAGGCATTTTTAAGCATATCCATAATTTCTCTGTCTATAGATGCTGCTGTTTCTTCGCCACAAGTCATAATAGGTCTTCCATCTAAGTAACGACTTTGGACAGATTCTAACCCCATTAACCCGAATTTCTCAGACATGCCGTATTGAGTAATCATGGCACGGGCAATTTTAGTTGCCTGCTCAATATCATTTGATGCCCCTGTAGTTACAGTATCAAAAACAATTTCCTCTGCCGCTCGTCCTGCTAAGGCGCTAACTAGCATAGCTTCAAGCTCTTTTTTTGTGTTGAGGAAATGTTCTTCTTCAGGAGTTTGCATAACATATCCTAAAGCTCCCATAGTCCTTGGAACAATGGTGATTTTCTGAACAGGAGCAGCATCCTTTTGTAATGCACTTACTAAAGCGTGGCCAACCTCATGATAAGATACAATCTGTCTTTCTTCCTCACTCATTACTCTATCTTTTTTCTCTTTACCTACTAAAACAACTTCTACTGCCTCAAACAAATCTTTTTGAGTAACCACATCTCTGCCGTGTTTTACAGCATTAATAGCTGCTTCGTTTATCATATTAGCCAAATCAGATCCTACAGCACCAGATGTAGCCAAAGCAATTGCATGTAAATCTACAGTTTCATCCATTTTAACGCCTTTTGAATGTACCTTTAATACACTTACTCGGCCCTTTAAATCTGGCTTGTCAACAATAATCCGGCGGTCAAAACGCCCTGGTCTAAGTAAAGCTGGATCTAAAACCTCAGGCCTGTTGGTAGCTGCTAATAATAATAAACCTTTGTTAGTATCGAAGCCATCCATCTCTGCAAGTAACTGATTTAGAGTTTGTTCTCTCTCGTCATTGCCGCCTCCCATAGCAGCATCACGACTCTTACCAATGGCATCAATCTCATCAATAAAAACTATACAAGGTGCCATTTGCTGAGCTTGCTTAAATAAATCCCTAACTCTAGAAGCTCCTACCCCTACATACATTTCCACAAAAGCAGAGCCTGAAAGTGAAAAGAATGGAACCTTTGCTTCACCAGCTACAGCTTTAGCTAGAAGTGTTTTACCTGTTCCTGGTGGCCCTACAAGTAAGGCTCCTTTTGGAAGTTTCGCTCCGATTCCTGTAAATTTTTGTGGGTTATGAAGGAAATCCACAACCTCAACTAAGGACTCCTTCGCCTCGTCCTGGCCTGCAACATCTTTAAAGGTAACACCTGTAGATTTTTCCACATAAACCTTGGCATTACTCTTTCCAACTCCCATAACACCACCACCTTTAGTCATTCTTCTTAAAAAGAAGCTGATTAATAGAATCATTAAAAATAGCGGCAGCATTAATGTTAGGAAAAATTCTGCAAGAACTCGGCCAAAAGTATCAGGTCGAACTTGTCCAAACTCAACTCCAGCTTCTAACAAGCGATTTGGCAAATCATCATCTCTAACAACACCAGTGAAATATCTTGGAGAGGGTCCTGTATCCCTTTGCTGAGCTCGAATAAAAAAATTTGGACTCCACAACATGTCGTCATTTCCAGTTGCCTCATCTGCTTCAGCTTCTGATACATCCTCATCACTTTCAACTCGGTCCTCTTTAAGGATGATAAATATACTTGTGGAATCTATGTTTACTCTTTCCACATATCCATTTTCAACCAGATATAGAAACCTGTCATATGTAATTTCTTCGGGGCTGTTGCCTTGCATTGTATTAAATAGCCCAGTAACAATAATAATTGCAACAAGGGTAGTGGCAAGTATAATTCCCCAATTATGCTGTTTGTTTGAGCCTTTGTTATTATTATTCATAAATCCTTTTGTTGCTCCTTTTGGAAAAATTACTACAAATAAAGTTGTCCATCCTAAGTCATTATATAGCTATAAAGCCTTAAAATCAATCCTTTATTCACTTACTGGTACCTCGGCACTTTCGCTTTTAGATGCCTCAGCATATTCATTTTTTGGTGCTTCGCCATTTTCGCTTTTTGACGCCTCAGCAAATTCATTTTTTGGTGCTTCAGCATTTTCGCTTTTTGGCGCCTCAGCATATTCGTTTTTTGGAGCCTCAGCATATTCGTTTTTTGGTGTCTCAATATATTCATTTTTTGGTGTCTCTGCTTTTCTGCTTAAGATACGATTATTAAATTTATTTAGTACAATAACTAAAATCACAATACCTGCGCATGCCATAAGGTTAAACAAAGACATAAAGACTGAAATTCCAAAACTTGGCATTGCATCATAAACTATAAAATAAACATCTCTAGGCAGCTGAGAAATCAGGTTAAACATCATGCCTCGCCCAACTACTAACATTATAGCCATAAGTGCAGCAACCCCTACACTAATATAAGTTAAAATTGTAAATATTTTAATCTTCTTAAGAGGGTTCATTACATTATTAACAAAAGACTGTCTAATAGTGTTTACAACATTTAAGGTAGCTTTTAGATATATTATAGCGAAAAATAATATCGCTGCGCCTACCAATAACATAATAGCCCCAATAGTATACATCATCCCACTATGAACCCAACGGCCACCTGTAGCACCAGTGATAATAAATACGATTCCTCCTATGCCCAAACCTAATGTTGCAAGGCAATATAAAACAAATGTTATAATTGCATACACCTTAAAACATGTCAAAGCAGGCAATGCTTTTTCAGGTAATTTAGGGGTTTTCGAAGCAAGAAAAATAAGCCAGCATGCTGTAATTGGCACAGCATATATAATTAGTTCTAATATACCACTCAACCCTGCTAAGACAGATGCAAATACTGCTCCAACTGAAAACAGCGAAATACCAATTAAAAACAGAATAGAGCTACCGAAGGTGTGGGCAAACTCAGCATAACTACCTGGTGCATAATGCATACGAGGCATAGCTTGATTCACCATATAAGGAGGTTGCCCTGGAGGTTGCCCATGGCCAGATTGATATCCAGGTTGTGAGTATCCTTGTTGCTGTGAGTATCCAGGTTGTGGGTATCCTTGTTGCTGGGGATATCCTTGTTGCGGCGGATACTCCTGTTGCTGGGGATATCCTTGTTGCGGCGG
>JGI20163J26743_11537898_pt1 | contig 11199 bp, 13 predicted proteins | sample TergutCu122P1_FD_26743 | JGI IMG/M metagenome (IMG submission 26743) | reverse complement strand
AGGTCGTGGAAACGCATTCGTTTAAAGCCATTTTTCCTCAAGAACTTAGGAAACTCTCCCGAAAGATAATCCGGCTTAATTCTGTTACCAAGAGCATCCGTATAGATATAACAACCTTCTACGCTATTGTAGGACTTACCACACAGCTTACGGTTACATTCCTGTTGTTCTTGCACCTCTAACAGCTTGGTTCTGATTACTGGTACAAGGGGAAGTGTTCTGAAACTGGACTTGGTTTTTACCGTATCACCGGCAACCACTACTTTTTTTCCATCTATAGTGGCAATCGTAACAGTATGTTCAATGGTAATCGTGTTAGCTTCAAAGTTAATCGAATCCCAACGAAGCCCAACAACCTCTGAACGACGTAAACCATAAAACGCTCCAAGAATTACACCTAATTCTAACTTGTGGCCTTTAACGGCTTCAAAAAGTTCTACCATTTCAGACTCCTTTAGAAACTTACCCACATACCTATCGGCTTTTGGGCGTTTTACTTTACCCATAATAGTATGGGGGATGTAGTCTTTTTCTACAGCATACTTTAACGCATTACTAATGTTTGCATGGAACTTATGGATCGTCATTGCCTTAACCTTTGTCAACTGCTCTATATAAAATTCGTTGATATGGTCGGCGGTGAGTTCCTGCAATGAGATTTTCTTGGCACGGAAGTACGGAGCGATGGTTCTCTGCACATTCATTTGATAGCCACCAAATGTTGTCAGCTTAATCTCTGGTCTGATTGCTTCAAGCCATTCTTCCATAAAGTCCGCAAAGAGCATATCTTCGGGGCGGCATTTGCCGTCCACGAGATTGACTGTAATCTCATGTTCTCTTATTATTTCACGTAGCATATTCTCTGCACGTTTTTTGTTACCCTTAACCACAAGCCCTGTGGACACGGATTTACGACAGCGTTTGCCGTTTTCGTCTATCCAAGATAACTTGACATGGAAAATGCCACGCACTTCTGCTATATGTCCTGATACTGTAATTCTTTCTTGTAGATGTTCTGCCATTTTAATTTTGACCTCCTTAATTGCAGATAGATTCCACCTACTATTGACATATCTATTATAGCGCGTAGAATCTGATAGCACAGCCCCTAAAATTCATTTTAACCAAAGAATTTTATGATGTAGTTGTTTGGTTGGATAGTTGCGGTTCGACTATCTTCAAGTACTCCATTATATTTACTTTAGGAATGCGAAACTCCCGTCCTACCTTAATAGAGTTTAGAGTTTCCTCTCTTAATAAGCGATATACTGTTTTTGTGCTTACGCCAAGGAGTTGACTCACTTGCTTTACATCAAGCACATCGGGGTAGTTTTTGAATACTGCTCCATATAGTTCATTTGAATTTGTGTTAATATCATTCGCCTCCGTTCTTTACTATGGAAATCATACTTTGATTGTTAAAATACACCGTAGTTTAAACCTAATGCCATATGGCAATAGTCACAAGTTTCTCTAATATCTTGCCAACCCTGCTTGATGAGTAATCGTCCGGCGTCTTCAAAATTGGATTTACAGCGTAAGCAAAGTGTCAGTTCTAGTATAGTTGCCTTCTTAATCGGTAGCCCTAGTGAGATTACCAAAGCCTTTTCAATAAGTGTAAGTTCGCCTAATCCAACCTCGCCAACAAATTCTCCAATACGTAATTTGTCAATGGTGCGGAGTTGTTCGATTAGTGCAATAGAATCAGTTTCCAATCCACATTCTTTTGAGATGAAAATGTGGCTGGATAGTGTAGTCTTTTTAATCTGGGTTGTGATGGGAATAATTTGCGTTGTTGGGCTGTGGCGATTCCCATTATCATTTTGGATAATTAGCACAGGTCGGTTGCCTCCTTGTTCTGAACCAATTGCCGGGGATAAATCAGCATAGTAAACTTCACCACGATAAATTTTCTTAGTCATAGTTTTTGCTCCTCTAAATGTATTAGGAGTGTTTTGGGCTCACTGTCTTGCAGAGCAGACATGAGATTAGATGGTTTTTCTGGATGTCAAAACAGTAAGTGTAAAAAACATCTCCTACCCTATGCACAAAAATCGCCGAAAAATTAACCCATTTTGATAAAGAAAATTTTAAAATTTTTTCTAACATACACAAACCCGCCTAAACAGCGGGTTTGCGATGAAAAGTATTTTAGAAATTTTTTCGCAGTTTCTTCAATGCGCTAACTAATTGTTGATGTACTGCTACCGGGCTAATGCTTAATTCCCCTGCAACATCTACTTGTTTCCTGCAGTCAACGACAACTGCCTCAATCAAAAACTGTTGCCGTGATGTAAGCGTCATCATTGCCTTTTCCAATTGCTTCTCAAGTTCCTTTTGGAAGTACATTTCCTCAGGTCCCAAGATTGCTTTGGCGATTCGTGCTGGATTTTTTGTGGTACGGCTACCTAAACGGCGTTGATATTCATTGCTGCGATGTTCTTCCTTATCCAACTCATGTAAAATGTCACTCCATTTTTGGTCTATGTCAATTTCTACACAAACCGGAAAGTCAACTTGTTGCTTATCCGCCACACGGATAAAATAATATTTGTAGTTCATATCATACCTCCAAGATTTTTTGATTTTTGATATAGGTATAAAAGGTTCAAAAATCTTGGAGAGGGGGCGGTCTTGCATATTGCGGATAAAACATAAAAAAACTCCTTATCTTTCGACAAGTAGCTTTAAATGGGTATAAAAAAAGAGCCTGACTATAGCTAATAACACATTCTATCCAAAGGATAAAAGATGTTGATTAAAGCTACTTGTCAGGCTCGAGCGACAGTATTTAATTCACGCCCATCTGGGACGCTATGCACCATGCACAGAACGAGTACGTTCTATTCAATTTTTATTATGTTGGCATGGGTTAAAACCCAATGTTCTGTGTAGGTTGTAAGCCTATTTCTTTCTTACAACGTTGACATTTTACGACGAAGTAAACGGCACTTTCTTCGGCAATTGTCATATCGTGTAGTTTGTAATCTGTATACTTAATACTGTCTACGATACGGACATTACAACAGGGGCAATTAAGTGGGTGTCGCAAATTTCGTTTGGGTACTTTTTCAGATGTAATCTTGTTTGGCATTTCTGTTAAATCTCCTGTGTTAAGGTTTGTTTTCGCTTCTGTTGATTTTCTTCAATTCTTCAAGAATGTACTATGTAGGTCAATAGGTGGTCGTACAGATAAGCCACGGTGCATCATAGAATATAACTTAAATGCGAGAAGTGGCGGTGGGAAATACAATTCGCTTGCGGTGCGGAAATAATCGTTTTCACTTTCTGCAATAGCAGTTAATACCTGTTCGTCACTCACCAAAAAATTGGCTAAAAAATGATTGGCTTGAAACTCTAACCTGTTAGAATCAGTATATAAATTAAAGTCATTGATAGTCTTGCCCTTGCTACAGGAAATTTCTTGCTGATGTAAAATGAGGTGCGCCGCTTCATGACCTGCGACAATACGTCTATCATGTGCATCAAGATGTTGATTAACAGCGGCAATTTTTTGTCGCATAACAATGGTGGCATAACCTTTGAGTTCATCTATTTCGATGCCATCAAAATAGTATAATCTTGCGCCAACACATTGAAGTAATTCATAGGGGTCGCGGGTACCAAACTTGCGGACAAGTTTTTCCGCCTTTTGATAAATATCGTCCATGGTTATTCCCTTTTACAAATCCGATTAAGATTTGCGAAATTTCTTTGGTGTGAATCTTTCCTTTGCATCTTTCTTGGCCAAAAAATAAATTTCCTGCATTTGATGTAGGAAGGCTAGTTGTGCCTCGTCTGAAAGTTTGCCACCAGCAAATAGAGCCGATGCTTGCTCTAATATCTCTGCGGCCTCTGTTGCTCCACTGGATCCATAACGTTCAGCAGCCATTGTGATAAACTCTTCATCTTCAGTTAGAAAATAGTTTTTGTCCACATCAAAAAAATCAGCCAGTTTGTAATAAATTTCTCGTGTTTTAGGATAGGAATGCCCCCTTTCATAATTGGTTAGTGTCCTTAATGTAATGCCGATTTCCTCTGCTAATGCTGGTTGTGATAATCCCATTTCGTTTCGTTTAAGGCGTATCTTGTCGCCAAACTTCATAAATAATTCCCCCTAGAATAATAATGTGTAAAACTATGGAAACTAGAAACTTAATTTCCATATAAGTATACATCATAATAAGGTGCTATGTCAACAGGATATGGAAAGTATTTTTCCATATGTGTACAGGGTGAAATAATCAAAGCGATTCAAAAAGTTTTGCTTTTCCATGTTCATGTTTATAGTAGTGATTCTAGTGCTTTCGCTATCGGCAAGCAATGCAAATGGCAAGCCATTTGCAACGAAACAGTAAAATCTCGCCCTAGCGGAGCCGAGATTTTACTGTTTCTTGCTTGTTGGAGCGCCGCCCCAAACCCGGCACTTCGGGACACGTTGTCCCGAAGTGGAGTCGCGCCCGGTGGGCTTGTTTTAACGTTGGATTGCACGGGTATTAACGTCTGCGGTTTTCAGATTTTGTGTTGTCAGATAAGCCTAATAGATGGTCAATATTTGCTTTTGCGGTTATGACTGTTTTCATGTCCTCACGGGTGGCTTGGTACTCTTTGTAAAGAGAGGATTTTTCAGATTTCAGTCGTGTAGACTCAGTCTTCAAGTCTGCCATCTTCGGGAGCTTTGCACCATTTAGCAATCGCTTAAATTCTGCCTGTGCCGCTCTATGAATCTGAATATCTGCCTCGTGTTCAGTGAGATATTTGTTACTGTATTTAGTTGCCTTATAGCTCCCGAATACGGCGCGAGTTCTCGCCCAATCAACTAGAGCAGATTTAAGTTCTGTATTGGTCTTTTGAGCGGTTTCAATACCTTGCATTTTATCGCCGAGTTCATGAAATTTTGCTGTGACACTATGTGCCTTTTTCTCCAAATCAGCATAATCCATTAGGTCATTTTCTTGCAAATATTGGAGTGCTACTGCCATTGCTTTTAGGTTATGGATTTTTGCCCAATTTTCATAAGCAACGCCTTTACCCTCGCGCATTTTGCGTTGAATATCTACAATCAGATTTAGGCGTTTAGGTGGTGGTTTTATAGAGGTAGCAACAGGGAATTTACGTTCTGCAATTATGGCTTTAATATCATCAACATCATAACCTTTGCCAAGGGTGTAGGCACTTAATCTGGTAAATCTTATCTGCCCCTCAGTGCGAAAACTAATTGCTCCACGCCGATGTTTTACCTCCCAACCAGCCGCCATCATTGCTTGTAAAAATGTTTCGAAAGTATCTGGTTGCTCGGCTAGACAAGCGTCCATCTGTGCCTTCAATCGTACTTGGAATGTTGGGGGGATTTTACCCTTTGCCCATTCGCCATAATGTTTGAATTGCCCTTTACTGTGGAGGTTGGGATTTTCTATTACCGATAGACCATTCTCATAACAAATGCGGTCTGATAATCGTTGCAATGCCTTTGTTGAACCCCAAAAGTTTCGGAATTTTTGAGTGCAGTCTAGGCTAGTGGAATTGTAATATATATGGATATGTGGATGGGGTCTATCAATGTGCGATACCACGAAAAAAGCATGCTTGCCTTTCGTCCAACGCATGGCCAAGTCATGTCCGATGCGGAGTGCATCTTCATGGGTAACTTCACCCTCTACAAAGGATTGGCGTATCTGGTAAAATAGTACGTTTTTATCTCGCTGTTGCTCTCTGCCGGTAATGATTTTATATTGTGCTTTTGAAAGTAAAAATTCTGCTTCAGCGGTCCTTGGGTCGCACTCATAAGCGCTGATAAGGTCGCCATTGCAGGTCTTAAATGGGTTGCGCCCGTAATTGAAAGAATCCGCTAATGTTTGGTCAAATGTTTTGTTCTTGTGGACATGGTGTTTTTTGAGAAATGTTGTAGCGATGGCATGACCTCCTCTCGTGAAAAATTAAAAATAACCTCCACTTCTGGACAACATGTTCCGAAGTGGAGGTTATTGCCCAAACATAGATACGAGTTTCACGGCTACATTGTTATCCAACAGATGAGCCTTATTTTTTAGATACTTCCAAATTGACGAATTGATACACTCTTTTTTTTCCGTGCCGCTAGTGAAATATGACAACGTGTCATATTTGATGGGAAAAATGGAGTTAGCGTTGTAACTTACCTAATAAGTATTACTAAAATTGTAGAGCAAAATGCGTTAAGTGTCAGAAAAGTTACTTTAAATTGGTTAAATGGAAAATCAGATACGTGGAGGTATGTTTGGGAGGGAGCACGCTGAAATCTGCTGGACTAGAGTCAGAAAGGCGCAGTGTGTTTACCTCATAACATTCTTATGAATGCTAATTGCTTTTGGGGGTGGCCATGTAGAACCGATACCGCTGTTGGTGATTAGATGACATCATAATAATTCAAAGTTGAGAATGTATTTCATACAAAAAAATTCTTATGATTAATTTATTACTGTTGCCAAGGTAAAGATTGTTGCTATATACCTCAAATTGAATTATAATCAAAAGAAAAGCTCGTTTGCTCTTGGCGAAATACATTATTGATGAAGGAGTAGTTGTATGTTAATAATATGCAATGGAGTAATTGTTGCAAGCGATTACATATTGAGAGGCAAAATAATAGTTATAGATGATAATAAAATAAAATGCATACAGGATGAAACGTATTTGTCTAGTTATCCAAATGCTAAGGTAATTGATGCAAATGGGGGATATGTTTTACCAGGGTTAATTGATATTCATTCAGATATTATCAAAAAAATAATAGTCCCACGTAAAGGATTAATTTTTGATTACACCTTAGCCTTATTGGAAGCGGACAAAATAATGCTAAATCAAGGGATTACAACAGTATACCATTCGCTTCCTTTTTCAAAAACAACGGTATTCAATCAAAGCAACACACTTTCGCTTACCGAGATATGTGACATTGGGAAAAAAATAAATAGAACTTCTGATTTACTTGTAAATCATAAATTCCACGCAAGATTAGATATGAACACCCCCGAAGCAATAGAGATGATTTCGATGATGATAGAAGCAAATGAGGTACATGTGCTATCCTTTATGGATCATACGCCTGGTCAAGGGCAGTATAAAGATATCAAGAAATTCAAGGATGAAATTAATAAACGTAATGCTAATATATCAAAAGATAGAATAGATGAAATCATACAGGAGCTTGAAGAAAAGAAAAGAATTTGTGAAAAGGATTTACGAGAATTGATTGCCTTGGCTATTAGCAAGAATATACCCATGGCTTATCACGATGTGAGTGATGAAAGTCAGGTATCATGGATGGAGTATAATAATGTAAATATATGTGAATTTCCATTAAACTTAGCTGTAGGTAAGAAAATGCTGAATAACGGCTTGTTTTCGGTTGTTGGTTGCCCCAATATATTAAGGGGTAAATCGCATAATAAAAACCTATCTGCAGCCTGTGCCATTTTGGGTGGTGGAGCCAATATAATTGCTTCTGATTATTTTCCGTACGGTCTCTTACATGCTGTTTTTAAGCTAGTATTTGGGTACGGTTTGGATCTAAACTATGTGGTATCTCTTGTAACATTAAATCCTGCCAAAGCACTAAATATATCGGATAAATATGGGTCTATATGTTCTGGGAAAATTGCTGACCTCATAATAGTGGATTATGTTAATGATTATCCGATGATAAAGTGTGTTATTGTAAATGGAACATTGAAGTCTAGTTATAATGTAACCCGCTGTAATTGAGATGAAATTAATAAGTAAACAGTGAAGGAGGAAAAAAATGGAAAAAAAGAGGCCGTATATTGGTGTGGATGCAATCATTAGAGATGCAGAAGGGAAAATATTATTAATTCGCCGGACAGGAAAAAACTTTAATGGGTATTGGGGACTAGTTTCTGGAATGGTCGAGTGGGGAGAAACAGTGGAGCAGGCTCTAAGGCGAGAGGTTATGGAAGAAATAGGGGTTGAGATTGAAATCCTTCGATATTCGGGAAGATATTATGATAAAATAGGAAGACATCCTACGAAAACAGTAATTTGCTTACCACATATTTGTAGAATTGTAAAGGGAGTTCCAAAACCAGTGAGTGAATGTGATGAAGTGAAATGGTATATGCCAGAAGAAGTTGAAGGCATGGATTTAGCATATGATCATTTGCAAATGTTGAAGGATGAAGGTATGATATGATAAGTTATCCCCTGAATAGAGAGACTATAGAAAGTGAGAGGCAAGTTGGAAGCAAAGCATACAATTTAGCTAGAGTTGCTGGGCTGATTGGGCAAGATGCAATTGCAAAAGGTTTTGTAATTCCTGCGGACAGTATTCGGGGACAAAATCTTAAGGCTATAGCACAAGAGATATATCTTGAATGTTTGAAATATAATGTTAAACTCCCCATTATTCTAAGATCTTCTGCTAATGTGGAAGACTCCGAATATAGCTTTGCTGGAATATTTGAATCGTATACCTGTGTAGATGAGGGTGAAATATATTCTGGTTTGAGAGATATGTTGTTACTTATCAAATCGCATCGATTGCAATTGTACTGTGAGATGGTCGGTATTGACAGGGATAAAGTGGAGTTATCAATTATTGTTCAAACGTTCATAGATGCAGACTATGCTGGAGTAGCTTTTTCAAAACATCCAATCACAAATGATGAGCAGGTTATCTATATTGAGTATTTTGAAAAGAGTATCGGAGATGTAGAAAAAGGTAATGGTAACCCTAACAGGGCATTTATAAACAAAGATGAAAATATTTATGTGTCGACGCACGAGGATGAAATGTTTTTTATTCTTCGAAAGTATATAGTTTGGATAGAGGAATTTTTTGAGCATCCGATTGATGTAGAATGGGCATACACAAGGGGGAAATTGTTGATTTTTCAGGTTCGTCAAATAACCACATGATATTAGGAGGAGTTGTATGGAAAAAAAAATGTATGGGTTAGGTGCTTCAAAAGGGATTTTTGAAGGTCGCGTAAAAATTGTTAAAAATACCTCTGACTTTAGTAAAGTTGAATCAGGTGATGTAGTCGTAGTATACTCTTCATCGCCAGCCTGGACGATTCCTATGCTAAAATCAGGTGCTTTAATTAGCGAGGTAGGAGGAATCATTTGTCATACAGCAATTGTTGCAAGGGAAATGGGAATACCTTGTGTTGTAGGTGTACCTAATGTAATAAACGAAGTTAATGATAACGATAAAGTCAAAGTTGATGGAGAGGCGGGTGAAATATATGTGTTGCGATAAAGAAAAACTGGTTAGATTTTCACGTGCAATTGCAATTCCACTCTCATCTTCAGATACAGTGAAGTGGCCAGTTAGAGCAGGGAAAGCGATAAAGCCGATAAAAAAAGAGTTCTCCTTAGAATATGCAAATCAAATTGAAAAAGGAATTGAAAATTATGGTGAACAATTGTGGAAGAAAGCATTTGATAACCCATCTCAGATATGGCGTATTTCCCACCATTTAATCAATGGATGGAGAGAAGCGGAAATGCCGAGAGAAGATATCGCAAATAATATTTTAATATTGATAAATGGTATTGAAGAGTTATCTAATGGAAATACATTTACCACTATTGGAGGCCATGAACTTTACAATGATTTTTCGCCAAAGCTAGATGGCTATATAAATGATAAAAATATATTGAAGTTGGGTGCAATTTTATGGTCATATTGTGAGTCTCTTTATTTTGTTGCTAGAGAAGTAGGATGTGAATATCATGGCCCTTACCCTATAAATAAGGATAAAATAGTACTAGAACGTAATTTTAAAAATCTTTTTCCATCCGATTTGTGGCCAGAAATTACTTTAATGAAAAATATAACCGATATAACTATAAGAACTATTCATGATAGTCATTTTTCTGTTTCTTTTGATGTTTATAATAACTTGTTTATAGACAGAGGGCAATTCAATGCCTCCTTTTGTTCAGGGCAGGTTATGATTAATGGTAGAATTGCATCTTCAAATCAAATTATGGAAATGATAATTGAAGTTGCTAATGAATTGGAGAAAATGTGTACCTCCATTGAAGAAGCTGAGGAATGTATTCTTTTGTGGCAATATGCTAGAATTTTTTACTATAGAAAAAAAGGGTTAGCGCAATTATTAGATATACCGTGGGAGCCAGAACAAGAGTTAAAATTGAGGTTCAAAAACACTAGTAAAGGAAAAAAGAGAAAAGAGACTAAAAGAGCAACTATAGAATCTTTAGCTCAGGAGTTCGATTACTCAGAAGATTTAAGAAAGTGATAGTTCTCAAGAGCTGAACTCTTTGTCTTTAATAGAAATACATCGATTGTAGGAGGTCTGATGATGCGGGTAATGCAAATAGGGGATTTACATTTTGATAAAAGATTGAGCAAGACAGAAAAAGATAAAAGAGAAAACTGCTTCGATCAGATGTTTGAATTTCTTGAAGGGAGAATTACTTCGCATCCAGTTGATTTCTTGGTAATTGGAGGGGACATCGCATATGAAGCTGAGGAAGGTGATTATGATGAAGCGAAGTTGTTTATGGAACGATTGTTAAACGTTTTGGAGATAGAGAGAGATAGAGTGATTATATGTCCCGGAAACCATGACTTGCTTAGGAGAGAAATGGAGGATATAGAAGTTCCTAGTAAACCTAAGGATATTGAGAAAAGATATCATTTTGAAAAACTAGAGCAATTATCAAGACCTTTCAAAAATTACATTAAGTTTTGCGAAGAGTTATCTTTTGTACCAGCTATTTGTAGGTCAGATGGATTAAGTAGCTACTTACTTGGTGTTCGTAGTTTTGAGGACATTCAATTTTTAGTTTTAAATTCTGCGTGGGCTGCTAAAGACGACACTTATAAGAATAAAATGTTTATCGGAAGTAATTTCATAGAATCAATTATTGCTGAAAAATTGCTTGACCAAAACAAGGTTACATTGGCACTAATGCATCACCCAGATGGATTTTTAATTGACTTTGAACGTGGTAATTATCGTGGAACCACAAACACGCTTAAAAAGATACAACAACTTTCTAATCTTACTTTATGTGGACATACTCACGAAATTGAACTTTCCATAAGTGAAAAATATAATTCGCCTATTTGTATATGTGGTGCTGCGTTTGTAGATAATCACTATCCAAATGGCGTGGCATTTTATGAAATTGGAGAAAAGCAAATTATTCCTATAGGATGCTATTACA
>JGI20163J26743_11537901_pt1 | contig 11227 bp, 8 predicted proteins | sample TergutCu122P1_FD_26743 | JGI IMG/M metagenome (IMG submission 26743) | reverse complement strand
AAAAAGAGAGTATTTATAGCGGTAATCAAATAGAGAAAGAAAAAGGAGGATGTCGATGAACAACAGAGAGCGCTTGCTGGCCTTATTGGCAGGAAATAGACCGGACAGAGTACCGTGGTTTGCCGATATGTCATATTGGTACGGTGCTACTGAGGCGGCGGGTAAATTGGATGAGAAATACCTTGGAGACGGCTATTTTCACATGCATAGGGAATTAGATGTAGGATTTTACCTTCAGGGATATTTTCCGTTTGAGGAGAGAGCTAAAGGAGTGTCATTCGAGTCGGTACGAAATGGTAATGAGGTTGTTACGACAATGAAAACGCCAAGGGGAACACTCACGGAAATCCAACAATACCTTCCCGTGTCTAGTTCGTATGGTTTGGTGAAGCATTATGTGGAGGACTATGATGATCTTCCGGCTTTTCAATACTACATTGAGAATTTGAGCTATACTCCCAACTATGATGAAGCTGTCCGCCGAAAAGATATTATTGGAGATAATGGTGTAGTAGTATGTTATACACCGCGTACTCCTTTTATGCAAATGATCACTACTTTTTCAGGCGTAGAGAACTTGATTTATCTGCTTATGGATTATCCTGAAGAAGTGGATGAGCTTCTATCGGTAATGGAAGAGAAATATGATGTTGCCGCCGCTATGGCTGTTGATTCCCCGGCTGAGATGGTGATGATTCCGCAGAATCTCTCCAGCGAGGTGGTGGGAAGCAGATACTATGAAAAGTATTTGCGACCTTGCGAAAAAAAATGGATTGAGAAAATTAAAAATGCGGGAAAATACTCCTTAATCCACATGGATGGGACCTTGAAGGGGTTAATCTCGGAAGTAGCAGAAACAGGATTTGACATCATTGAAGCGGTAACTCCGGCGCCTGTTGGTGATATGACTTTGGAAGAAGTGACGAATGTGGTTCTTGAAGATACTATCATCTGGGGCGGTGTTCCCGGTACTATGTTTACACCAATGGTCTCTGATGATGACTTTGAGAAGTTTGTCATTGAAATTTTGACTATTATGAAAACGAAACCACGATTTGTTCTAGGAGTTGCTGATCAAGTGCCACCTGATGGTTTACTATCCAGAGTTAAGGCAGTGGCAACCTTGATTGAGAGATACGGTAAATATTGACCCCTACTTTCTTATATGATACTATGAAAAAAAGAGTACTCAAAAGTGATGAGGAGGGTAAAAGATGTTTTATATAGGTGTTGATTTAGGAACATCGGCTGTGAAGTTATTGCTGATGGATGAAAAAGGAAAAATTCATAACGTTGTATCAAAGGAGTATCCACTTGATTTTCCTCACCCCGGTTGGTCAGAGCAACGGCCGGAAGATTGGTATGAGCAATCGATTGTCGGGATCAAAGAATTATTGGAGGGATTTGACAAAAGCAAAGTGGCCGGCATAGGTTTTGGTGGACAAATGCATGGATTAGTCATATTGGATGAAGATGATAATGTCATCCGTCCGGCGATTTTGTGGAATGATGGGCGTACCACTAAAGAAACAGATTATCTAAACAATGTAATCGGAAAAGATGTCCTATCAAAATATACCGCTAATATTGCGTTTGCCGGCTTTACCGCGCCGAAAATTCTTTGGGTGAAAGAAAACGAGCCGGAAAACTTCAAGCGAATTAGAAAAATTATGTTGCCGAAAGATTATTTGGCATATAAAATTTCCGGCACTTTTTGTTCGGATTATTCAGATGCATCAGGCATGTTGCTTTTAGACGTGCAAAATAAATGTTGGTCGAAGGAAATGATGGAGATTTGCCACATTACCAGAGAGCAGCTACCTGATTTGTATGAAAGCTACGAAGTGGTAGGAGAAGTGAAAGCAGATATTGCCAATGATCTTGGATTGGCTTCAACGGTGAAAGTAGTAGCAGGTGCCGGCGACAATGCTGCCGCGGCGGTGGGAACCGGAACTGTTGGCGAAGGAAAATGTAATATATCTCTGGGAACCTCCGGAACCATCTTTATTTCCAGTAAAAATTTCGGAGTGGATGAGTACAATGCCCTACACTCTTTTGACCATGCCGACGGATATTATCATCTAATGGGATGTATGCTAAGTGCTGCTTCCTGCAATAAGTGGTGGATGGATGATATCTTGCAGACTAAGGAATATGGCAAAGAACAAGAAGGTATCAAGAAGCTGGGAGAAAACCAGGTGTTTTACCTACCATATCTGATGGGCGAACGTTCTCCGCATAATGATCCCAAAGCAAGAGCCACCTTTATTGGCATGACCATGGACACCACTCGTGAAGAAATGACACAAGCGGTTTTAGAAGGCGTAACCTTTGGTTTACGTGATTCTTTAGAAGTGGCAAAAAATCTCGGCATTCAGATTGATCGAACAAAGGTCTGCGGCGGTGGCGCCAAGAGTGATTTGTGGAAAAAGATGCTGGCCAATATCATGAATCTGAAAGTGGATGTGATCGAAAGTGAGGAAGGTCCGGGTTATGGTGGCGCTATCCTAGCTGCTGTTGGTTGCGGCGAGTACGCTAGCGTCGAGGAAGCGGCAGAAAAATTGGTACGAGTAGTTGATACGGTAGAACCGGATGCGGAGTTGGTTGCTAAGTATGAGGAACGGTATCAAAAATTCAGACAGATATATCCAACGGTGAAGGGATTGTTCCAAGAATTGGCTTGATTTCTACAACACGATATGAGCAAAAGAGAGGTGTGAAACCGCTATACTAGCATGCTCAGGTGGTCAACTTGTTTATATTCATGGAGCTATAAAAAAGTCAAGTTTCTCGTTGAAGTCGTAAAAGACGGGAAACTCGACTTTTTTGTATGAGAGCATTTACAAAAGATGTGATATGAGGTATACTTTTTATTGATTGGATTCATTAGATTCTTAACGAAGGAGAGGGTACCTTGTTTGATATACACAGTCACATCCTACCGGGGGTAGATGATGGTGCCTCGAACGAAGAAGAAACACATGAAATGCTTAAAATGTCATACGACGAGGGAATACGCAGAATCATGACAACGCCGCATTTTCATGTGGATTTGAAAAAAGAGATATTTCGTGATTGGGATCGTGCTTTCCGAGTGACCGAACGACTAGCGAAAGAGATTGCTCCGGATTTTCGGATTTATCGAGGAGCCGAAGTATTTTTTCATTCAAAAGTAATACAGATGTTAGAAGATGGATATCCAATCACCTTAAATAATACCTATTATGTTTTGGTGGAATTTCCTGAGAATGTAGAATTCAACTATCTTGTCGCATCTTTGTTGCAGATACAGTACGCCGGATATTATCCAATTCTGGCTCATGTAGAGCGATATGAATCGTTGCTTAAGGAAGAACGGATCAATGAATTATGTGAACACGGAGTTTATTTACAGGCTAATAGCTCGGCTATTATGGGCAAAGATGGTCCTCGTTTGAAGAGGCATATATTAAAGCTTATTCAAAAGGATTACATACATGTAATAGGTACAGATGCCCATGGTATGAATTTCCGTCCACCGATGATGTCACAGTGTATGGACGTATTGGATAAAAAGGTAGGAGAAGAGCAGCGAGAGTTATTGTGCCGAAAACATTTCTTTAACATCATTAAAGGAGAGTAAACCATTGAATAAGATACTGATTAACTATGCAATACCTTTAAGTAATCGCACAAAAGAAATATATCGAATGCTAAGAACCAACATCGAGTTTACCGGTATGGAAAATAAAACTATTGTTATTACCAGTTGTAGCCCGGGGGATGGGAAAAGCACCATTGCATACCAGTTAGCAAGAGCGATGGCTGATGCGGACAAGAAGACCTTGTTTATTGATGCTGATATGCGTAAATCAACCATGTCAAAACGGTTAGCGATGGAAGAAGGATTGACCGGATTAAGCCATATATTGGCCGGTCAAAATGAACTAAAGGATGGTGTATACACCACCAACATTCCTAATTTTTATGTGATGCCACCGGGGATGTTCCCCACCAATCCAACAGAATTATTAGGGAAAAGACGTTTCGAGAAAATTATTCTAGAGGTAAGAAGCAAATTGGATTATGTCATAATCGATACGCCGCCGATTGGAAGTGTCATTGATGCGGCCGTGGTGGCCAAGCAATGCGATGCCTCGTTACTGGTAATCGCAGCGAATAAAAATTCACGTCGCGAGGAATGGTTTGCTGCTGAACAAATGAGATTGGCAAATCCAAATGTCTTAGGAGCTGTATTAAACCGTGCTGAAGTGAAGAATAAAGGCTTTTACGGAAGTAAATATTATGCATATTACGAAGGTGCAAACCGCAAAAAGCGTTAGAGAAGGAATAAATAGAAGATGGAAGCAGCAAACAGAGAACAAAATCAAATGAGGATGGAAGGGCATAAAGGGAAGGCGGATTTTCGCGATTTTATGCATACTATCTTGAGAAAATGGTGGCTACTTTTGCTTGGCGCTTTGTTAGGAGGAGCGTTAACAATCGTGGTGACAAATCATGTCCTTACACCTCGCTTTCAGGCCTCAGCATCATTGTATATATTATCCCATACTCATGATACTGCATGGGAGCCGGTGCAGGTAGGAGCTGCCTCAGCGGAGGATTACTTGTTTATTGCTCGTAGTAGAGCAACAATCGATTGGGCTGCGGAAATCATCCGCATAGAAACCGGCTGGCAGTATAGTCGGGAAGATATTCAGCGGATGCTATCGGTTTCTTTTGTGGGTGATCGAATTCTTTACATCGCTGCCATCAGTGAAAGTCCTACGGAGGCTGCTCTGGTAGCAAATGCGGTGGCGCAAGCAACAATCTGGCGAGTGCAAGAGATTACGTATCGTATTGCTCCTGCTGAGATAGAACGAGCGGAGGTGCCACTTCGTCCCGTGCATAATCGATTTAATGCCTCAATCGGAGCTGCCGTCGGTGTGCTTCTTATATTGATATTTTTGATTATTCGTTTTACCATGAATGATGGCATAAAAACCGAGGAAGAAATCAGGAAATATTTGGGATTGAATACATTGGCAGTACTTCCGGAAGGTGATAAGTGATGAATCTTCATAGCTAAAGCTAATGGCTTTACGGAAAAAATGGTAAAATCGTCTCCGGCTAATCGCCTTTTGCCGGGAGACTTGAAATTAAAGATCGAGTAGAAGGCAGTTATTGGCTTCCTACTCGTTGCGCCAGGGCGATATCACCTATGCTTACACGGGATTCACTCCCTTGTAAGCATGTTCAGGTGATTAATTTCTTTATCGCCCTGTGTGCATGTGATTAATTTCTTTATCGCCCTGTGTGCATTAGATAAGAGCGCAATGAATCTATTTAAAAATAAGCATTGCGCCCTTTTCAGGTAGTGATATTCAGGTCACTTTGTAGGCTCGATAGTACCTCGCCAACGGCAGAGATACGTTCACCCTACGAGTACCGCCCTTGCTAAGCAATCTAAGTACGATTGCAAAACAACGACATGTCGCTCGTAAGCATACGAAATACGTGTGCTAAGTGCTCGTAACGAAAGAATGAAAAGTTGAGGACTTAAGATGAAAATGATAGAATTATATGCTTATGATTTAGTAAAAAAGGAGGCACTATCGGACATTAACTCGACGGGATATTTGTTGCGCCACAAGAAAAGCGGCGCACGTCTTGTTTTGCTAGAAAATGATGATGAAAATAAGGTGTTTTCGGTCGGATTTCGCACCCCACCGCCGGATAGTACAGGAGTAGCTCATATCTTAGAGCATTCGGTTCTTTGTGGTTCAAAGGCTTTTCCGGCCAAGGATCCATTTGTCGAACTGGTCAAAGGATCACTAAATACCTTTTTGAATGCGATGACTTTTCCGGATAAAACGATGTATCCGGTAGCCAGTTGTAATAAAAAGGACTTTCAAAATCTGATGCATGTTTACATGGATGCAGTTTTTTATCCAAATATCTACACGCAACCTGAGATTTTTTATCAAGAAGGTTGGAGTTACAACTTAGAAAGCAAAGATGATAAGCTATCCTATAATGGGGTGGTATATAATGAGATGAAAGGGGCATTCTCCTCGCCGGAAGGAGTGTTAGATCGAGTAATTATGAATTCTCTTTTCCCTGACACTTGCTATGCAAAGGAATCCGGTGGTGACCCGGATGCGATTCCGGAGTTGACCTATGAGATGTTTTTAGACTTTCATCGCGCTTATTATCATCCTTCTAACAGTTATATCTATCTATATGGTGATATGGACATGACTGAGAAGTTACTATGGTTAGATGAACACTATCTTTCGCATTTTTCGGAGATTACTGTTGATTCGGAAATCGCTTTGCAGGAACCCTTTAAAGAGGTGCGAGAGTTAGAAATCGAATACTCCATTGCCGGCGAGGAATCAGAAGATGAGAATACCTTCTTGTCTTATAACAAAGTAATCGGTACCAGTCTAGATGAAAAGCTTGATGTGGCATTTCAGATCCTGGATTATGCTCTATTGTCTGCCCCCGGGGCACCGTTAATGAAAGCATTAGTAGATGCCGGAATCGGGAAGGATATCTTAGGTTCCTACGATAATGGCACCTATCAACCGGTCTTTTCTGTTGTTGCAAAAAATGCTGATCTTCATCAAAAAGAAGCGTTTGTCCGGGTGATTGAAGATACCTTAAGAGATATAGTTACCAAGGGAATGGATAAGAAAGCGTTATTAGGGGGAATCAATTACCACGAGTTTCGTTTCCGAGAGGCTGATTTTGGCGGTTACCCGAAAGGATTAATCTATGGCTTAGAGTTGCATGATAGCTGGTTATATGATGATGAGCAACCATTCATACACTTACATGCCTTGCCGATTTTTGCCTTTTTGAAGGAACAGATAGAAACGAGATATTTTGAAGATTTAATTAAGCAGCATTTGCTTGATAATCCCCATGGCTCGATTGTAATTGTCAAACCGGACAAGGGTCGTACCGCTCGTCTCGAAAAAGAGTTAGAGGAAAAGCTACAAGCCTATAAGAGCACCTTGACAGAAGATGAGCAGGAGGAACTAATTAAACAAACAAAACGACTAATCGCATATCAAGAGGAGGGTTCCACAGCCGAAGAACTGGAGAAAATACCGGTTCTGGAGCGGAGTGATCTTTCTTTGGAAATCAGTCCCATTTTAAATGACGAAATAGATGTGGATGGGATAACGCTGGTACATCATCAGGTGGAAACAAATGGTATCGGCTATCTTACCTTACAATTCAAGATAGATGGAGTTGCCGAAGAAAAATTACCTTTTGTAGGGATGCTTCAAGCAGTGCTTGGCTTAATTGATACTAGTAATTATGAGTATGGTGAATTATTTAATGAGGTAAATATTTACACCGGCGGTATCAGTACTTCCCTAGAATTTTATTCGGATATCGCAAAGATAAAAGAGAAGTCATTCATCGCTACCTATGAGATGAAGGGTAAGGCTCTTTATGAGGGAATGACTGTATTAGTGGATATGATGCGGGAGATTCTAATGGAGTCCAAATTGGAAGATGAGAAGCGCCTGAAAGAAATATTAGGTATTGTAAAGTCTCGTTTGCAGATGGGTTTCCAATCTTCCGGACATACCACTGCTGCTCTTAGAGCTCTTTCCTACAGCTCTTTACTGGCAAAATGTAAAGATGACACTAGTGGGATTGGCTTCTATCAAAAGGTGAAAATGATCGAAGAAGATTTTGAACAGCATAAAGAAGAGTTGGTTTGTACTTTGAAAGAACTTGCTAAACATATTTTCCGTAAAGAGAATCTGCTGGTTAGTTATACTTCTTCTAAGGATGGGCTAGATAGTATCATACCCGAAATCAAGAAGTTAAAGAGTATCTTACACGAAGAAGTGTTGCCGGATGATTTGCCAATGGTACTTCATTGTAGTAAGAAGAATGAAGGGTTTAAAACTTCTTCAAAGGTTCAATACGTGGCTAGAGTTGGGAATTTTATTGACCATGGGGCCGAGTATCATGGAGCATTGCAGATTCTTAAGGTGATTATGAGTTACGATTATCTATGGCTAAATATCCGAGTAAAGGGTGGGGCCTATGGTTGTTTCAGTAACTTCAATCGCGCCGGGGAAGGATTTTTCATCTCTTATCGTGATCCCAACTTGGAAAAAACCTTGGCAATATACGAAGGGGTAGTGGATTATCTTCGTAACTTTTCAGTGAGTGAGCGAGATATGACAAAGTATATCATTGGTACTCTGAGCAATATGGATCGACCGATGACCCCGGCGGCAAAGGGCGAGCGTTCCATGAGTCTTTATATGCATAAGATAACCGAAGAGATGATACGACAAGAACGAATGGAAGTATTGTCAGCTACTCAGGAAGATATTCGCAAATTGGCAGAGGTTATCTCGGCGATGCTAAGTGCCGAACAGTTATGCGTGGTGGGAAGTGAAGAGAAGATCGAAAGTGCGAAAGAGAAGTTTGGAGAGGTGAAGTATTTGTTCTAACACTCCTGCAAATGCACAGCAATTTGCACTTAGTCACCGGCTCCCCCTTTGTCCCCTATTTTTTGGTGAAAACTATATCACAAAAGACAATTACTTCAGTTAGGAGAATATATGCAAGAACAAACGAAATCCGGCTTTGTTACGTTGATTGGCAGACCGAATGTGGGGAAATCTACTTTGATGAATCGATTAATAGGACAGAAGATTGCTATTACATCGAATAAACCGCAAACCACGAGAAATCGAATCCAAACCGTCCTTACTACTGATGAGGGGCAGATTGTATTTGTGGATACACCCGGGATGCAACGAGCTAAAAATAAGCTTGGGGAGTATATGATGTACACAGCTACTCGCACCTTGAATGAGGTGGATGTGATTCTATGGTTGGTGGAACCAACGACTTTTATCGGGGCCGGCGAACAAGAGATTGTTCGGAAAATAGAAAAAGTGAATACACCGGTGGTATTGGTGATGAATAAAATCGATATGATTTCGCGAGAGGAACTCTTGCAGTGTATTGATGCCTATCGGAAAATCTATGAGTTCGATGAAATCGTTCCGGTATCGGCCAGAAGTGGTGATAATACCGAGGTGTTAATTCAGGTGATTTTTCAGTATCTTCCCTATGGGATACCATTTTACGATGAAGATACGATTACCGACCAGCCGGAGCGACAGATTGTGGCGGAGATGATTCGGGAGAAAGCGCTACACAGCTTGGAAGAAGAAATTCCTCATGGGGTAGCAGTGGTAATTGATCGCATGAAGGTGGAAAAGAAGATTATGCACATAGACGCGACGATTGTATGTGAGAAGGACTCCCACAAAGGCATCGTTATTGGAAAGCAAGGCAGTATGCTGAAGAAAATTGGTAGTGCGGCCCGTTATGAAATAGAGAAAATGTTGGATTTGAAAGTGAACCTTAAACTATGGGTAAAAGTACAGAAGAATTGGCGTGACAGTGATTTTTTGATGAAAAATTTCGGATATAGAGAAGACGATTACTAAAGCTAGCTTTTATGCCAAGTGCCTTTTGCGCAAAAAAATGGTAACCAAAAGGAGCAACTGTCATGAACCAAATGGTAGTAACCGGAATCATCCTATCCACCAGCCCAATTGGCGAGTACGATCGTCGGGTGGTACTACTAACAAAAGAATTGGGGAAAATATCTGCTTTTGCTAAGGGTGCGAGAAGGCCAAACAGCCCAATGGTGGGAATGGTGAATCCATTTTCCTTTGGCGACTTCACCATCTATGTGGGGAGAAGCTCTTATACGATTCAATCAGTAAAAATCAGCAATTATTTTTCCGATTTGCGAGAGGATATGGAAGCGGCGTATTATGGATTTTACTTTTTAGAGGTAACAGATTATGTTAGTAAAGAAGGTAACGAGGAGCGAGAGATGTTGCGACTACTATATCAAAGTCTGCGAGCGCTTTTAAGTTTGGCTATCCCAAATGAGTTGATTCGCTATATCTTTGAACTGAAGGTTTTTTGTATTCAGGGGATGGCACCTCAATTGTCTCAATGTGTGGTATGCCAAGCTCATAATCCACCGGCTGATTTCTCCGTATCGAAAGGCGGACTGTTATGTGCAAAGTGCAACAAGAATCCTCAGCTGACGATTTCTCTGGATAAATCCACCTTGTATACCTTACAGTATATAGTGGGAAGTACGATAGAAAAACTATATTCTTTTACGGTTAGTGATGAAGTATTACGATTACTAAAAAGAGTAATGGAGCAATATAAAGCGATGTACATGGATAAGCAGTTTAAATCGCTGGATATTCTTCAAGCACTGTACAAGTCATAAAGATATTCATTTCATGAGCCTATATCCCTTTAGTTAAGGAAAAGGGCTTTACGCTCATAACTTGTAAAACGAAGATAATTATGAGATAATAGGGAGAAAATGTGAGATGCGTTATTTGATTATCAATGCCGATGATTATGGGGTTTGCCCGGCTACAAATGAGGCCATCGAAAAGATATTTGATGATGGAGTTATTTCCTCTACTACTATTATGACCCCATGTCCGGGGGCTTTAGATGCAGTAAGAAGAGCGATTAGCAATCCTAAGATGAATTTGGGCTTGCATATTACCACCAATGCCGAGTGGGCACAGAGGTGGGGGCAGTGGAAACCGGTTGCAGAAGCGGAGAAAGTTTCCTCGCTAACCGATGAAAAAGGATATTTTTTCAGTACCGTGCAGGAATTTGCCCAACAGGCAAAAGCTGATGAAGTGTTATTAGAGATGGAAGCACAGTACCATTTTCTTGAAAGCCGAGGTATTCTGCCAACTCATGCCGATTCTCATATGGGAAGTGTATATGGGCTTAATGGACCTTCATTTATGAAAGAAACGTTGTTGTTTTGTGGAAAATATAATCTTCCTTTTCGCTTCCCTAAAAATATTGAGAATGTCAAGCAGATTATTGGAATCAATGAACTTCCGGCGCCTCTTGCTACCATGCATGAACAAGTAGTAGCAAATGCTAAATTGTTGGGAGTAAAACTAATTGATAACCTATTTACCTGTACCGTTGATTTTGCCGAATTAACGGGATATGAGAAAATGAAAGAGGTCTACTTTTATCTTATGTCTCATTTACCGGAAGGTATTTCTGAACTATTTTTGCACCCATCTTTGGCTCATTCGCCGGTTGGTGAGAATAACCCCAAATGGTCGGCACGAGTATGGGAATATCAATTATTACTGGATGATGATTTTAGAAAGCATATCGAGAA
>JGI20163J26743_11537906_pt1 | contig 11291 bp, 7 predicted proteins | sample TergutCu122P1_FD_26743 | JGI IMG/M metagenome (IMG submission 26743) | reverse complement strand
CATGATTATTGTAAGAGAGCTTACCGGTGGGTTATATTTTGGTCATCGATATACCAAAGAGGTAGATGGGGTTCTTACAGCAGTAGACCAGCTGGAATACAATGAACTGGAAATTAAAAGGGTAGCCATCAATGCTTTTGAAATTGCAAGGAAAAGAAGAGGCCTTGTAACTAGTGTAGATAAAGCCAATGTCCTGGATTCTTCTCGGTTATGGAGAAAGGTGGTTACTGAGGTTCATAAGGACTATCCAGAAGTGCAATTGATTCACATGTTAGTGGACAACTGTGCCATGCAGCTAGTGAAAGATCCTTGCCAATTTGATGTGATACTCACAGAGAATATGTTTGGTGATATTCTTTCGGATGAAGCCAGTATGCTCACCGGTTCCATAGGAATGTTACCTTCAGGAAGTATCAACGAAACCGCAAGGGGACTCTATGAGCCTAGTGGTGGTTCGGCACCAGATATTGCAGGCTTAGGGATTGCCAATCCCATTGCAACGATATTATCTGTGGCTATGATGTTGCAATATTCCTTTGATTTAGACAAAGAGGCAAAGGCAATTGAGGATGCAGTGGAAAAGGTTTTAGAAGAGGGATATCGAACGAAAGATATCATGACAAAAGAAACGATTTTGCTAAACACAGCACAAATGGGTGATAAAATTTGTGAAATGTTGAAATGATAGGAATAGGATAGTGGTAGGTAACTTGTGATGCAGAGAATAAATAATGGATAGTGTCAATTGATTTATAAAAGAATAGACGGGAGAACAACTATGGAAAATAAAAGCGTTAAAAAAAGCGACAATATTACGAAAGGGATTGGCTTAGCACCACACCGCTCCCTGTTAAAATCTTTAGGGATGACTGATGAAGAGATGAAAAAGCCAATGATTGGGATTGTAAGCTCACACAATGAGATTGCACCTGGTCATGTGAACATTGATAAAATAGCGGACGCAGTGAAGATGGGAGTGGCCATGGCAGGGGGGAACCCTGTAATGTTTCCAGCAATTGCTTTATGTGATGGTTTAGCAATGGGCCATATCGGTATGAAGTATTCTCTTGTTACCAGAGATTTAATTGCAGACTCTACAGAAGCCATGGTGATTGGTCATCAGTTTGATGCTTTGGTCATGATTCCAAACTGTGACAAAAACGTTCCTGGTTTGTTAATGGCAGCTGCAAGGATTAATATTCCTACGATTTTTGTCAGTGGTGGTCCTATGTTAGCAGGCAAGGTAAACGGTAAGAGAATCAGCTTATCGGATATATTTGAAGCCGTGGGTGCTCATGCAGCAGGTAAGCTGACAGAGGAAGAGGTCATCGATATTGAGAACAATGCTTGCCCAACTTGTGGTTCTTGTGCAGGGATGTTTACCGCCAATAGTATGAACTGTTTAACGGAAGCTTTAGGAATGGGATTAAAAGGAAATGGAACCATTCCAGCGGTACACTCCAGAAGAATCCAGTTGGCCAAAGAAGCAGGGAAACAAGTCGTTGAATTGTGGCGACAAAACATCCGTCCTAGTGACATTATGACTGAAAAGGCTATTATGAATGCAGTAACTTTGGATATGGCACTAGGTTGTTCTACCAACAGTATGTTACACATTCCAGCCATTGCTCATGAAATCGGGATGGACTTTAAACTGGAATCAGCCAATGTGATCAGTGAGAGGACTCCAACCCTTTGTCACCTTGCACCAGCAGGTAGAACGTATATTGAGGACTTAGAGGAAGCTGGTGGTGTGTTCGCTGTAATGAATGAATTAAACAAAAAAGGCTTATTGCACACGGATTGCATTACTGTTACTGGTAAAACCATTGGAGAGAATATTGAAGGATGCACCATTAAAAGACCAGATGTGATCTATTCCGTTGATAAGCCTTATAGTGAAAAAGGTGGTATCGCCGTGTTAATGGGGAATCTGGCTCCAGATGGTAGCGTGGTGAAGCGCTCTGCTGTTGTACCGGAGATGTTGGTTCATGAAGGGCCGGCTAGAATCTTTGAAAGTGATGAAGAGGCTACAAAAGCCATTACAACAGGGCAGATTAATTCAGGAGATGTCATTGTCATCCGTTATGAAGGGCCAAAAGGAGGTCCTGGAATGCGAGAGATGCTCAATCCAACAGCTGCCATTGCAGGCTATGGGTTAGGAGAATCCGTAGCATTGATTACAGATGGTCGCTTTAGCGGAGCTTCAAGAGGGGCGTCCATTGGACACATTTCCCCAGAGGCTGCTGTTGGTGGCCCCATTGCCTTTGTTCATGAAGGGGATATCATTAAAATTAACATTCCAGAATTTAAGTTAGAATTAGATGTTTCTGAAGAAGAATTAGCCAAACGACGCATAGGTTGGCAACCGAAAGAACCAGAAGTAACAACTGGTTATCTCGGACGCTATGCAAAGATGGTTACTTCAGGGAATAGAGGAGCCATACTGGAGATCGAATAAAGCTTCTTTAGATAATCATCAGTAAGCAAAGCTAAATGGCTATAATGGCACGATGACTCATCGTTACATTAGTCATTGTGAGGAATAGAGAAGCAATCCAGACATCAGAGAATTATAAATGAAGTTAGAGCAGTTTAATGAGAGCACTAAGAGAAGATAGGAGCGTGAGTTTGTGAAAATAACAGGGGCAGAAATCGTTATTCAATGTTTGAAAGAGCAAGGAGTAGATACAGTATTTGGATTTCCAGGAGGTGCAATACTCAATGTTTATGATGCATTGTACAAACATCGAGATGAAATTCATCATGTGCTCACTTCACATGAGCAAGGAGCTGCACATGCTGCAGATGGATATGCTAGAGCGACTGGAAAAGTAGGGGTTTGTCTGGCGACCAGTGGACCTGGAGCTACAAACTTGGTAACAGGAATCGCTACTGCATATATGGACTCCAGTCCCGTAGTAGCCATTACTTGTAATGTTGGGGTGAATCTACTTGGAAAGGATAGTTTTCAAGAGATTGACATTACAGGAATAACCATGCCCATCACCAAGCATAATTTTATTGTAAAAGATGTCAATGAAGTAGCAGATACCATTCGCAGAGCTTTCAGAATTGCCAAAAGAGGACGTCCGGGACCAGTATTAGTGGACATTCCTAAAGATATTACAGGAATGTTAGGGGATTATGAGCCTGTAAGTAATTTGGTTGATGGAAAAGAGGGGTATGATGGAATTGATTTTGATACAATAGATAAAGTTGTTAGAATGATGGAAGATTCTAAAAAACCCTATGTATTTATTGGGGGTGGAATCATCTTATCCGATGCTAGCGAGGAGTTGAAAGAATTTGTTGAGCGATTAGATGCTCCTGTTGCAGATACTTTAATGGGCAAAGGAGGTTTCCCAGGTGACGATAATCGCTACACAGGCATGGTTGGAATGCACGGAACAAAAACTTCAAACTATGGTATTAGTGAGTGTGATTTGTTAATTGTTCTTGGAGCCAGGTTTAGTGATCGAGTAACTGGCAATCCAAATAAATTTGCTACAAATGCTAAAATCATCCAGGTGGATATTGACCCAGCAGAAACCAACAAGAATATTGTTGTAACGGAGCATATTACTGGCGATTTAAAAGAGGTTCTTGCATTATTCAATACAAAGTTGCAACAGCAAAACCATCCTGAATGGATGAAGAAAATTAAAGAGAATAAAGAAAAATATCCTTTGAGATATTCAGCCAAGACCCTAAATGCACCTTTTATTTTAGAAGAGATAGACCGACAAACCAATGGAGATGCCATTATAACCACTGAAGTAGGACAACATCAAATGTGGGCATCACAGTTTTATAAATATCGAACCCCACGCACCTTTTTAACCTCAGGTGGACTAGGAACCATGGGATTTGGGTTAGGTGCTTCCTTAGGCGCTAAGCTTGGCTGTCCCCATAAAACGGTAATCAACATTGCAGGTGATGGTTGTTTTCGAATGAACATGAACGAGATTGCTACAGCAGTAAGAAGCAATATTCCTATTATTCAAGTGGTGATTAACAATCATGTTCTAGGAATGGTTCGTCAATGGCAGACGATATTTTATGAGGGACGTTACTCAGCGACAACTTTAGATCACAATGTAGACTTTGTGAAATTGGCAGAGGCCATGGGAGCAAAAGGAGTTCGCGTAAATACTCGAGAAGAATTCCAGAAAGCCTTCCAAGAAGCATTGGAGGTTGATGGTCCAATTGTAATTGATTGCCAAGTAGATGAAGATGATAAAGTATATCCAATGGTTGCACCTGGAGCAGGAATAGATGAGGTCTTTGACGAGACCGATAGTGCTAGATGATGTGCAGAGCTTGACGAAAAGAACTTCATTAATGTATAATCGAACCAATACATAGTTAATAAATTAACAAACAAGGAGGAGTTAACATGAATCGAGTTTACAATTTTTCAGCAGGACCAGCCATATTACCGGAGGCGGTATTAGAGGATATTGCAAAAGAGATGCTTAATTATCAAGGAAGTGGCATGTCTGTGATGGAGATGAGTCATCGCTCTAAAGTTTACGAAGATATTATCAATGAGGCTGAGCAGGATTTAAGAGATTTGATGAGTATTCCTGATAATTATAAAATATTATTCCTACAAGGTGGAGCATCTACTCAATTTGCTATGATTCCTATGAACCTGATGAAAAATGGTGTGGCAGATTATATTGTTACTGGGGAATGGGCCACTAGAGCAGCAAAAGAAGGGGCTAAGTTCGGTACAGTAAATATAGTTGCATCCTCTGAAGACAAAACTTTTACCTATATACCTGATTGCTCTGATTTGCCCATTACAGAGAATGCAGATTATCTACACATCTGTGAGAACAACACGATATTTGGAACGAAATTTTGGACACTTCCTAATACCAAAGGAAAAGTACTCATCAGCGACATGTCTTCTTGTATTTTATCGGAGCCAATCGATGTGACTCAATATGGATTGATTTATGCTGGTGCTCAGAAGAATGTGGGACCTGCAGGGGTAACCATTGTCATTATTAGAGAAGACTTGATTACGGAAGATGTCTTGCCAAATACTCCAACTATGCTTACCTACAAAACTCATTCAGACAATGACTCCTTGTACAATACTCCTCCAACCTACAGCATTTATGTATGTGGCAAAGTATTCAAATGGCTAAAAGAATTAGGAGGCCTAGAGGCGATTAAGAAAGTGAATGAGCACAAAGCTGGATTGTTCTATGACTTCTTAGACCAAAGCAGTATGTTTTCTGGTACAGTGAGGAAAGAAGACCGTTCATTGATGAACATACCTTTTGTAACAGGGGACAAGGAATTAGATGCTAAATTTTTAAAAGAGGCGGCTGCAAATGGAATGGTAAATCTAAAGGGGCATCGAATTGTTGGTGGTATGCGTGCCAGTATTTACAACGCCATGCCAGTAGAAGGTGTAGAAGCTTTAATCGATTTTATGAGAAAATTTGAGAAGGAGAACTTATAATTATGTATAAATACCATTGCTTAAACCCCATCGCTTATGTGGGAATCAGTAGATTTAATGAAAACTATAGTCTGACTCATGATTTGCAAGAGGCAGATGCTATTCTCGTACGAAGTGCCAATATGCATGATATTGAATTCTCAGAGAATACGAAAGTAATCGCACGAGCTGGAGCAGGGGTGAATAATATCCCTCTGGAAAGATGTGCAGAAGAAGGGATTGTTGTATTCAACACTCCTGGTGCCAACGCCAACGGAGTAAAAGAGTTGGTGATTGCTAGCATGCTTTTGGTAGCCAGAGATATTGTAGGTGGCATTAATTGGGTAAATGACTACAACGAGGAAGAGGACATTGCCATTGCTACTGAAAAGAAAAAGAAAGAATTTGCTGGCACTGAAATAAGTGATAAAAAGTTGGGAATCATTGGGCTAGGAGCTATTGGGGTGATGGTTGCCAATGCCGCTACCCATCTGGGAATGAAAGTATATGGTTTTGACCCTTATATGTCGGTAGATTCTGCATGGCAGTTATCTAGACAGATTATTCATGCCAGGACTATGGAAGAAGTGTTTAAGGAGTGTGATTACATTACCATTCATGTGCCAAGCAACAAGCATACCATCGGTATGATCAATGAAAACTCCATCAGTATGATGAAAGAAGGAGTGGTGATTCTTAACTTTTCCAGAGCCAGTGTGGTGAACTCTGAAGATATGGTAACGGCATTAGAATCTGAAAAGGTTAGAAGCTATGTAACGGATTTCCCGACTGTTGAAATTGCAGGAGTTAAAGGGGCAATCGCTATTCCTCACCTTGGTGCTTCTACAGAGGAGTCAGAAGACAACTGTGCCAAAATGGCGGTTAAAGAGATTAAGGATTTCCTACAGAATGGAAACATCACCAACTCTGTCAACTATCCTAACTGTAATATGGGAAAAAAAGATGACAACGAGCGAATTACGATTCTTCATAGGAATCAACCCAATATGTTGGGGCAAATCACCGCCTTATTAGCAGGAAAAGGTATAAACATAAGTGTAATGACCAATAAGAGTTATAAAGATTACGCTTATACCATGATTGATGTGGATACTCCAGTAACGGAAGAGGTGGAGAATCTCTTGGCTGAGATTGAGGATGTAATAAGAGTAAGGATCATAAGGTGAAAATAAAAGGATTTAAAAATGAAAGGTGTTTTGAGTAAAATTATATTCATCGTTATGACAATAACAATGATATCATTATAGCTAATTATTAAAGGAACTAGGAGAGTGGTAATGGACAAGATTAAGATGATAACCCCCTTGGTAGAGATGGACGGCGATGAAATGACTCGCATTTTATGGAAGATGATTAAAGACCAGCTTCTAGAACCTTTCATTGATCTAAAGACAGAATATTATGATCTGGGTCTTGAACATAGAAATGCAACCAACGACCAAGTGACCTTTGACTGCGCTTATGCTACCCAAAAATATGGTGTGGCAGTAAAGTGTGCTACCATTACCCCAAACGGTGAGCGGATGGGAGAGTACAATTTAAAGGAGATGTGGAAAAGTCCCAATGGAACCATTCGGTCCATTCTAGACGGTACTGTTTTCCGTGCTCCAATTGTGGTGGCAGGCATCGAGCCTTGTGTGAAGAATTGGAAAGCACCCATTACTATCGCCCGTCATGCTTATGGAGATTTTTATAAAGGGATAGAGATGAAGATTCCTGCTGGTGGTAAAGTAGAGATGGTGCACACCAAAGGAGATGGAACAGTAGAAAAGGGATTGATTCACGATTTTGCAGAGGGTCCAGGAATTGTTCAAGGAATGCATAACACCACCAGGTCCATAGAAAGCTTTGCTAGAAGTTGTTTTAACTATGCCTTAGACACCAAACAAGACCTGTGGTTCTCCACAAAAGACACCATCTCCAAACTTTACGATCATGATTTTAAGGACATCTTCCAAGAGATTTATGATAAGGAATATCATGAAAAGTTCCAGATGGCTGGAATTGAGTACTTCTATACTTTAATTGACGATGCGGTTGCTCGAGTAATGAAGTCAGAAGGAGGATACATCTGGGCTTGTAAGAATTATGATGGAGACGTCATGAGCGATATGATTTCCTCAGCTTTTGGCTCTCTTGCTATGATGACTTCCGTGCTGGTTTCCCCTGAGGGACACTTTGAATATGAGGCGGCTCATGGAACAGTACAACGCCATTACTATCAACATCTGGAAGGGAAAGAGACTTCCACCAATTCTGTAGCCACGATCTTTGCTTGGACAGGGGCTCTCAGGAGACGAGGAGAATTGGATAACATTCCAGAGTTAATGGAGTTTGCAAATAAACTAGAGGAAGCAACATTAGGAACTATTGCATCAGGAAGTATGACCAAAGATTTGGCCTTGATTACTTCTATCCCCAATCCCACAGTGCTTAGCAGTGAAGGGTTCATAAAGACGATTGCGTCAAAACTGTAAATGTGATGGTATATGATTTTGGTGATTGGATTAGGCTTTATTTTATACAAATTTTACGGCCGTACCAAAAGCCAACATTTTTGATGAACCTTCAATAGAGCCAATGCTGTAACGTATAGCAATAATGGCATCTGCGCCCATTCTCTTGGCATCTTCCATCATGGCTAGGGTGGCTTGTGCCTGTGCCTCATCTTGCATTCTAGAGTATTCTGTAACTTCTCCACCTACTAGCTTTCTAACTCCAGCAATAAAATCTTGACCTACGTGTTTAGTGGTTACCGCACCGCCAGTTACCATACCAATGGTTTCAATGTTCTTTCCCGTGATAAAATCCGTTGTGTACAATTGCATGTTTTTTCTCCTCTTGTCATACTAAAATTTTTGGAATCTAGATAGTCTTGAGTCACAATACACTGTATCTTGTCCTATAATCCATTCTTTACCATAAAGATCACTAGTCTATTATAAACCATCATTTCTTATATTGCTATACTTATTTTTAATGCTAAAGTCATCAAAGGTGTTGCCAACAAGGAGAAATGTAAAAGTCAAACATTTTCATTGGTTTTGTATATCTTTATTCAATCTCCTGCAACAATTCCCAGTGTTCATACAGTCCAATCAGTTCTCTATCGTTTTCTTCCCTTGCAATGGTTAATTCATGGCATTTTTCTGGGTCAGAGAAGAACTCTTCTAGAGTAAGCATTTCTTCAATTTCCTTATTGTGTTCTTCCAGTTCATGAATTCGTTCTTCAGCTTTTTCAATATCTCGAAGTCTCTTTCGCTCCTTTGCTTTACGTTCTTTATCCTCTTGCCAGTCTTGTTTTGCTTGCCCTATGTCATCGTCAGAGCTTAAACTACTGGTATTCTCTGCATACAAAGACGTCATGTAGTCTTTTTTCTCAAGATAATAATCATAATTTCCAATGTAGTTGACAAAAACCTTATTGACAAGGTCTATAATTCCAGTAGCCGTTTGATTGATAAAATAACGGTCATGAGAAACATACAAAATGGTGCCTGTATATTCATTGAGAGCATGCTCAAGAATCTCTTTTGAGGTAATGTCTAGGTGGTTGGTGGGTTCATCAAGAATAAGGAAGTTGGCTTCCGATAGCATGAGTTTTGCTAAAGCTACTCGGCCTTTTTCACCACCACTAAGGTCTCCTATTTTTTTGAATACATCATCTCCAGTGAATTGGAAAGCAGCTAAAGTGTTGCGAATCTTAGTATTACCAAGATGAGGATATTCATCTGAGATTTCAACAAAGATTTCCTTGTCATCATTAAGTATAGCATACTCTTGGTCGTAATAACCAATGTGTACATTGGTACCAAGGGTAAAGGTTCCGGAGTCTGGCTTAAGTACTCCGTTGAGTATTTTTAATAAAGTGGTTTTCCCTGTGCCATTGTCTCCAAGTAAAGCAATATGCTCACCTCGCTTAATCTCAAAGGAGGCATTGGTGAATAAGGTAAGTGGACCAAAAGATTTAGAAAGGGAGTCCACGAACAAGACATCATTGCCACTAACAATACCAGGATCAAGAGAAAAGAACATTTCATTTTTTATTTCTTCTGGTTTTTCTAATACCTCTATCTTTGCCAATAACTTTTCGCGACTTTCTGCACGTTTAATGGATTTTTCACGATTGAACTGCTTTAATTTTTCAATAACTTTTTCTTGGCGTTTTATCTCACTTTGTTGATTTAAGTATGCTTTCATCTCCATGTCACGAAGCATTTGTTTCTTGGTGGCATAATCCTTGTAGTTCCCTGAAAACATATAGATTTTTCCATTTTCAATCTCAATGATTTTAGTAACCACTTTATTCAGGAAATAACGATCGTGTGAGACAATAAGTACTGCACCTTGATAGCCAAGGAGATAATTCTCCAACCACGCGATAGAATTAAGGTCAAGGTGGTTAGTAGGCTCATCCAGGAGTAACACATCTGGCTTGGCGAGAAGTAGTTTACCAAGAGCTACCCGAGTTTTTTGACCACCGGATAAAGTAGACGTATCTTTGTCAAAATCCTCCTCTGTGAAGCCTAGGCCTTTTAGAACGCCGGTGATTTCACTTTTGTAAGCGTAACCATTTTGATACTCAAAATCAGCCACAAGGCGATGATAAGTTTTCAATCGTTCTTCTTGCTCAGTGGGAGAGAGTGATTTCAGTTCTTGTTCTATTTCTCGAATCTCTTTTTCTAAAGCAATGACATCTTCTTTGGCAATGCTTACCTCTTCAAAGATGGTATTGCCTGGAGATGTTTTAGAGTGTTGGGCCAGATAGCCAATGGTTTTGTCTTTTCCCAGGATGATGTCACCACCATCTAAGGGCTCTTCTCCTATGATCATTCTTAGAATGGTGGTCTTCCCTGCTCCATTAATGCCGATAAGTGCAGCTTTTTCTTTTTCTTCTATGTGAAAGGAACCATCTTTTACAATCAAATGGTCTCCAAAGCTTTTTTCTAAGTGTTGTAATGCTAGTATCATGATGTCTCCTGGATTATATTAAAATTTGTGATAGTTAGTCTTCAAATGCGGTAGAACTCTTGTGCAAGCACAAAGGAGTTATACCTTCAAACATTATATACTAATTCTGGTAATTTATAAATGCTTTTTCAGTAAGTTTAAGTGGTTTGAAAAAGGTGAAGTGAAAAGCCAGATAAAAATACTCTTGTGGAGGCGTGTTAAAAGAATTTTTATATTTTCAACACAATTTGATTTTATAATGTTTATAAAACTTTAATTTTTTGCACTTAATAGCAGTAAATAACGGAAAAAGACGAAAATTATCGTGCACTTCATGTTGACATTTGTAAAGATATCATGGTAGAGTTCAATAGTGAAGATTTTGCTACTGATAATGGCTATGTTTTTAAGGAGGGATTGATAAATGCATAGGAAGAAAATGGTAGTCGCACTTGCTTTTATTTTAAGTGTAGTAATGTTACTAAGTAGTGGTATGGCTGTAAATGCTCAACATAATGTTTATGCTCCTACGAGGTCTAACGCTATTGTGAATCCAACAGACAATGATGTTGAATCTCGTATTTTTACAATGAATGAATTTGATCGTGTTATCGTAGGAGGGAACTGGAGAGTAACCTATGTTTATGGAACAAATCATCAAATTAGAGTGGAAATGCCTTCTCGTATGTTTGACAGTTATAATTTTAATGTAAGAAGTAGAACCTTAACAGTAGAGCGAAGAGGACTTCTTAGGAGTGCAAATAACTCTGTTCGACCACATATTTATATTTATGCTCCCAGTCTTGAATCTGTAAGTTTATCAGGACTTGTTACTGCTGAGAATTGGTCTCCTGTAATC
>JGI20163J26743_11537908_pt1 | contig 11294 bp, 9 predicted proteins | sample TergutCu122P1_FD_26743 | JGI IMG/M metagenome (IMG submission 26743) | reverse complement strand
TATTGATTTTTATTTAGGAGGACAGGAACCTGAGGTGTCGAAGGAAAATTTCGATTTGGTAGTCACAAGCCCAGGTGTCCCTTTGTCAGTCACGCCTATTGCTAAAGCTTATGAACAAGGTTTGCCTGTATGGAGTGAGCTTGAGTTGGCATATACAATGACAGATTCCCCTATTGTAGCAATAACAGGTACAAACGGTAAAACTACTACAACAGCATTAATTGGAGATATTTTAGAGAAAACAGGCAAAAAAGTTAAAATAACAGGTAATATTGGCATACCTTTGATTAAAGAAGTAATTAAAACGGATAACAGTACATATTTGGCAGTGGAAGCCAGTAGCTTTCAATTAGAGACTATTCATAGCTTTCGACCGAAGGTTGCAGTTTTCTTAAATATAACACCTGACCATTTAGATAGGCACGGGACAATGGAAAACTATATATGTGCCAAAGGAAACATATTTATTAACCAAACGGACCAGGATTATGCAGTGCTAAATTATGATGACGATACAGCAAGAAGTTTTGCACCCAAAGTTAAAAGTAAAGTAATATTTTTTAGCAGAAAACATAAATTAGAACAAGGTGTGTTTTTAGAAGATGGTATTATATATGCTAATCTTAACATCAAAAAAGAAAAAATAATTGAGTGTGAAAAAATTAAAATTAAAGGGGATCATAACCTGGAAAATGCAATGGCTGCAATTGCTGTAGCTCTTGTTTTAGAATTGGATAGAGATGGTCTAAGTCATAGCTTGAATACTTTTCCGGGAGTTCCTCATAGGTTGGAAGTTGTAGATGAGATAGCTGGGGTTTTATATGTTAATGATTCCAAGGGTACAAATCCTGAGGCCACAATTAAAGCTTTAGAAGCTTATATGGATAGAGATATTGTATTAATTGCCGGAGGAATGGATAAAAAAAGCTCATTTAAAGATCTTGCCCAAAATGTAGTCAAGTTAAATGCTAAAGTGGTTGTTTTTGGGGAGACTGCTGATATTATAAGGAATACTATGTTAGATGCGGGCATTACCGAATGTTTTAAGGTGAATGATCTGGAAAAAGCTGTGAAATTAAGTAAAAACATAGCTTCAATAGGAGGAGTAGTTCTTTTATCTCCTGCTTGTGCCAGTTGGGATATGTATAAGAGTTATGAGGAACGGGGAGACCATTTTCGCAGGCTAGTCAAAAACAATGGAGTGAAAGAGAATGATAGATAAAAAAAGACATGCACCTGATTTTATAATTTTTTTTGCTACCTTTGCTTTAATAAGCATAGGGACTATAATGGTTTTTAGCTCCAGTGCATATACCTCTTTAGTGGATGCTCGTATTGGAGATCAATACTTTTTTTTGCGAGCACAATTTCGTAATTTACTAATCGGTTTTGCTGTGCTTATAATTGCCATGAATGTTCATTATAAGATTCTTTATAAACTTGCAACTCCTATTTTACTTATTGCATTGGTTTTACTGGGAATTACTGCATTTATGGGGGAAGTAGCCGGTGGTGCCGGTAGATGGATTGGTTTTGCAGGTATAAGATTTCAACCTTCGGAAATTGCTAAATTAGCAATAGTAATTTTTGTTGCCAAAAGCCTTTATCTTAACCGGAAATATTTAAAAGATTTTTGGATAGGATTGATGCCCCAACTGATTATCTTGGGTACTGTATTTGGTCTGGTTATGGCTCAGCCTGATCTTGGTACAGCAGTTGTAATAGCAGGAACAGTGTTTTTGCTATGGGCAGTTGCAGGTATCAGGATGTCGCATCTGGGAGGAATTGCACTTGCCGGAGTTGCAGTTGTTGCAGCACTTATTATTCAAGCACCATATAGGATGAATAGAATAACAGCTTTTCTAAATCCCTATGAGGATCCTTTAGGTGCCGGTTTTCAGGCTATTCAGTCTCAACTGGCGTTAGGATCAGGTGGCCTTTTTGGAATGGGTTTGGGGCAAGGAAGACAAAAACTTTTTTATCTTCCTGAGCAACATACAGACTTTATATTTGCAATTCTTGGTGAGGAATTAGGATTTGTAGGTGCAACACTTGTTTTAGCTTTATTTGTGTTATTTGCTTGGAGAGGTTTTAAAATAGCACTTAATGCACCGGACTATTTTACCAGTCTTTTGGCGGCGGGTATTACAATAATGATCTCTTTTCAGGCGTTATTAAATATAGGAGTTGTAACAGGGGCATTGCCGATTACCGGTATAACCTTACCCTTTATTAGCTATGGAGGAACAAGTTTAATATTTACCATGGCAGGAGTTGGGGTGCTGTTGGGTATATCCAGGTATACGAAAAAAAGTACTGAGAGTTAAGCAGTATAAATAACTTACGGCTGTGATTAGCAGCAATGGAGGTAGTTGTGAAAGTAATAGTAACGGGTGGTGGGACAGGTGGTCATATATATCCTGCCCTTGCTATAGCAAAAGGGTTACAAGAAGCTTATAATAATTGTGAGATTTTATATGTAGGAACTCAAAAAGGGTTGGAAGCCAATATTCTTCCTAAAACAGAGTTTAATTATAAATTTATTACAGTGGACGGGTTGCCACGACGGATTAATTTAGAATCTCTGAAAAGTGGCATTAAACTTATAAAAGGTCTGGGACAATCTTTTAAAATTATATCAGACTTTAAACCTGATGCTATAGTTGCAACAGGAGGGTATGTGGCCGGCCCTATCGGATGGGTGGGATCTCAAATGGGAGTACCTCTTTTAATTCATGAGCAAAATTCATATCCCGGTATTACAAATAAGTTATTAGCATCAAAAGCTAAAAAGATTTGCTTAACATTTGAGGATAGTAAAAAATACTTTAAAGATAAATCCAAGCTTATGGTAACGGGATTACCTGTTCGTTCTGAAATATTAAATGTTTGTAAGAAACCATCCCACAAAAAAACTGTTTTAATTACGGGAGGAAGCAGGGGTGCCCAAAGTATAAACAATGCAGTGATTCAGGCTATGCCTGAAATGATTAAAATGTCAGAGGTTAATTTTATATTTATTACAGGAGAAACAGGGTATGAAAATATCCTGGATATATTAAAAAAACAGGGAATAAACATTGAGGTTAAGGGTAATATTACCATTAAACCATATATGTATAATATAGAGGATGCTTTGAGTGTGGCTGATCTGGTAATTGGCAGAGCAGGAGCTACTTTTTTAGCTGAAATAACTGCTTTGGGAATTCCGGCAATTCTTGCTCCATATCCATATGCTACCGAAAATCATCAAGAACATAACGCCGAATCACTTGTGAAAAAAGGTGCTGCAATTCTTATATCAGATGCCGATTTAAATGGACAAAAACTTTTTAGTAAAATAGATGAGTGCTTGAAGGATAGTCAAAGGATGGAGATTATGAGAGAGGCTTCCCAAAGTTTAGGAAAGCCCCAAGCTCTTGAGCAAATTCTTGATGTATTTAAAGAAATGCTTAAAAGCAATTGACAATTGTTAATTGAATTTTTGTAGCAATGATATTATTATTTGCATTGTATAGGGTGTACGTTATATTACTTTGTGTTTGCAGGAATAGGGAGTGATAACTTGAATGAAATAAGTAATGTACATTTCATTGGTATTGGTGGAGCAGGCATGAGTGGCCTGGCAAAAATATTGATCCAAAAGGGTATTAAAGTAAGTGGTTCTGATTTATCCCAGTCAAAATATGTGGAACGTTTGGTCCAAATAGGTGCTCAAATAAAAATAGGGCATCATGAGGATAATGTACCTGATTTTTGTGATTTAGTTGTGATTTCTTCAGCGATACCTTTAACTAATCCGGAACTTCAAAAGGCTAAAGATATTGGTATAAGGATCATAAAAAGAGGCGAGCTTTTAGGGGAACTTATGAGGCTTCAACGAGGCATTTCTGTGTCCGGGGCTCATGGGAAAACAACTACCAGTTCCATGATTGCTCTTATACTGGAGGATGCAGGATATGATCCTACTATAGTGATAGGCGGAGAGTTGTATAACCTATGTTCCAATGCTAAGCTTGGTAAAGGAGAGTATCTTGTAGCTGAAGGGGATGAGAGTGACGGTTCGTTCTTGGAGCTTTTTTCGGAAATAGCAATAGTAACAAATATTGAAGATGACCATTTGGATCATTATGGTTCTATGGATGGTATTATAGATGCTTTTCAGCAATATATTAACCAGATTCTTGAAGGAGGCACAGCCTTTATATGTATTGATGATGATATTGCCCGCAAGTTGGAAAAACCTGAAAATAGAAATTTTAAATACTATGGTTTAAAGGATAATGATGATTTCGTGGCTAAAAACTTAGTATTTAAAGATACCGGCAGTTTATCGGATATATATTATCGGCAAGAGTTTCTTGGTGAATTGGAGCTGACTATTACAGGTAAACATAATATGCTTAATGCATTGGGTGCTTTAGGGGTGGCAATGGAAGCTGGTGTTAGCTTTCAAGAAGCAACAAGGGCTTTGAAAAAATTCAAAGGAGTTGAAAGACGTTTTCAACTGTTGGGTTGTGAAGGAAATATTAAAGTAATAGATGATTATGCTCACCACCCTACTGAGATTAGAGCTACGTTACAAGCAGCCCGCCAAACTCACAAGGGAAGAATTGTGGCTGTATTTCAACCTCATCGTTATTCCAGAACAAAACAATTGTATCATGAATTTGGCGGGTCATTTTCTGATGCTGATTTTGTTGTTATAACAGATATATATGCATCAGGAGAACAACCTATTCCAGGTATTAGTGGGGAATTAATTTTTCAAGAGGCAAAAAAAATGTTTCCTGAAAAGCAAATAATCTATAAAAGATATGATGATTTAGCTGATTATTTACGTGAGACTGTTCAATCCGGGGATTTAGTAATAACGCTAGGTGCGGGAGATATCTGGAAAAAAGGTAAGGAGCTTATTGACATTTTGGGGGAATAATAAATTATGAAACAAGAAATAGTTTCTCGACAATTAAGAGAGATTCTCGCAGATAATGAGCTGCTTTTTAATGAGCCACTAAGCAGATGGACCACATGGAAGGTGGGTGGACCTGCTGAATATTTGGTATTTCCAAGTACGGTGGAGAAAGTAGCATTAGTTATTAAAGCTGCAAAAAACAATGATATTCCTATTGTTGTGCTGGGTAACGGATCTAATGTACTTGTAAAAGATAAAGGTATAAAAGGGATAGTAATAAATACATCGAAGTTGCAAAAAAGTGAAATTAAGGGAACATCTGTTTTTGCAGAAGCGGGAGTTATTATGCCTACTTTAGCAAAATATGCCTTACAAAATAGTCTTACAGGATTGGAATTTTCTGTTGGGATTCCTGCATCTTTTGGTGGTGCAATATTAATGAATGCAGGTGCTTGGGGAAAATCCATAGGAGAGATGGTTGCGGAAGTTAAGGTAGTTGATATGAATGGTGAAATCCAAACTTTGTCTAAAGGAGAGATGGTTTTTAATTATCGAGAAAGTAGTTTTAAAAAAGGTGCTCAGGTGATAGTTGGTGGTAGTCTTGAACTAATTCAAGGAGATCCGGTTAAAATAAAAAATCTTATGAATCTTCACCAAAAGAGCAGACTTGAAAAGCAACCATTAAGGTTGCCAAATGCAGGAAGTGTGTTTAAGAATCCTGAGGGTTATGCAGCTGGATATTTAATTGAATCAGTTGGTTTAAAAGGGTTTTCAATAGGAGGAGCACAAATTTCTGATAAACATGCCAATTTTATAGTTAATACTGGAAATGCAACTGCAGAAGAGATACTTAATTTAATAGAAAGAACAATCCAAAGTGTTGAAAACTTTTATGGAATTCATCTAGAACCGGAAGTCAGTATTTTAGGGTAGAAGTTATGTATATTTTGAAAGAAAGTATAATGATCTAAGTGCAAAAATTATTAGAATAATCAACCCCCATAGCAGCTAAAAAGCTGCTTTTCTGTTTTTGTTAGATTAATTATCTTTAACAGATGTTAACAGATATTGATTTATAATAAAAAATAAAAACATTCTGTTTTTTTAAATGGGGGTAGTGTGATATAATAATAGTCATATATTTGTTTGAGGAGGCAAAAAATGTCCCCCAAAGGTTATAGGGTAATACATACTAAAAAGTCAAGAATTATGCAAACTACACTTGCAGTGCTTTTATTGACATTTTTTGTATTTTTGTTTATGCAATCAAGTTTTTTTAACTGTAAAGAAGTAATTGTTGCAGGTAATATTTGGCTGGATGAAGAATATATTTTGGAAAATGCTGGTGTTCCGATAGGTAATAATTTATTTAGCATAGATGAAAGACAAATAAAAAATAGGTTAGAGCTTTTGCCTATGATACAAGGAATTAGGATAGAAAAACGTTTGCCAAGTACTCTCTATATTTATATTCAAGAGAGAGAATTGGCTGCAATTGCTGTTTTACATGGAAGATTTATTTTAATAGATAGCAAAGGATTTTATATACAAAATGTGGAATCAATAAGAGAGTTTTCTAATTTGCCGTTAATAACAGGGTTAGTATTGGAAGAAAATCTGGTTTATGGGCAACGAATAGAAAATAAGACATTAACAGCAGCTCTTGAAGTTGCCGAGCAAATTTGGAGCAGAGGTAATATATACTTTAATGAAATAAATGTTTCAACCGGCAAAAATGATATTAGATTATTTACTAATGAAGGAACTATGGTTAGAATTGGAAATACAGAGAATATTCATGAGAAGATGGAAGTGTTTGAAATAATATATTTAAGTCATATGGCAGATGGGAATCTTTCACGGTTGGAATATATTGATATAAGTTTTGAGGGTCTGCCGGTAATAAGATAGTAAAGGATGTTTAATATGTGGTTACCTTTAGTTGGTTTATTAATAGGAATAATACTGGGATTGCAATTTCCCATTGCTATACCAATTGGTTTTGCAAAATATATGTCTGTAGCTTTGCTGGCTGCTTTTGATTCGGTTGTTGGAGGAATTAGGGCAAACTTAGAGGGCAAGTATGATAATACGGTTTTTATATCAGGATTTATTACTAATACTCTTTTTGCAGGGGGTTTAGCATATATTGGAGAACAAATTGGTGTTGAACTTTATTTAGCAGCAGTGTTTGTTTTTGGTGTTCGCTTATTTGGAAACCTGGCTGGCATTAGAAGAATAATTATAAAAAAATAAAAAAACCTTTTTGAAAAAAAGGTTTTTATCATATCTTGTGGAAATTTTCTATGATACCAATGTTGCCCATTGAGATGTTACAAGTTACCACAACAACATAGAGTTGTAGATATAATTAACCATCCCAGGTATGCAACAAAATAGAGTTAATAATATATGGAACACGAAGGATAGCACTTGAAGAAGTGGCTGTTGATAGTGATGATATTAATGGTTATATAAATAATATTAGAATCTAGTTTAAAGACTTATTTTAAAGGGAGGATATACAACATGTTAGAATTAGAGCATCAAGGTTACAACCCATTTGCAAAAATAAAGGTCATTGGAGCAGGAGGAGGAGGAAATAACGCTGTTAATCGTATGATTTCGGCTAATTTACAGGGAGTGGATTTTATTTGTGTAAATACAGATGCTCAATCTTTAAGCTTTAGCCATGCACAATCTAAGATCCAAATAGGTAATAAACTTACAAAAGGTTTGGGTGCCGGTGCTAATCCGGAGATTGGCAAAAAAGCAGCAGAAGAATCTCGAGAGGAAATAACCAAAAGTCTTGAAGGGTCAGATATGGTTTTTGTAACTGCCGGAATGGGTGGTGGAACAGGGACCGGTGCTGCTCCAATAGTTGCTGAGATAGCTAAAAAACAAGGAGCTTTAACAGTCGGTGTAGTGACAAGACCCTTTACTTTTGAAGGTAAAAAAAGAGCAAGTCAAGCAGAAGTAGGCATAGAAGAACTAAAAGAAAAAGTAGATACTCTTATAGTGATACCTAATGATAGGTTATTACAGGTAGCAGATAAAAACACCTCTATTTCAGACGCTTTTAAGATAGCGGATGATATTTTACGCCAAGGTGTTCAGGGTATTTCAGATTTAATTGCTGTTCCCGGTTTAATAAACCTGGACTTTGCTGATGTTAAAACCATCATGATGGATGCCGGATCAGCTTTAATGGGCATTGGTCGTGCCAGTGGTGAGAAGCGTGCGATAGATGCGGCTAATATGGCAATATCCAGTCCACTATTGGAAACTTCAATTGAAGGTGCAAAGGGAGTATTATTAAATATTACAGGTGGTAAGAATCTTGGCTTATTTGAAGTCACCGAAGTGGCAGAAATTATTTCGGCTGCAGCAGATCCGGAGGCTAATATAATTTTTGGAGCAGTAGTTGATGAAAAATTAGAAGATGAACTTAGGGTGACAGTAATAGCTACCGGATTTAGTGAAAAAGTAAAGACATCGGAATCATTTGGCAAAGAAATAGACGTAAAGTCATTTAGTAATGATGACCTTGATATTCCGGCTTTTTTAAGAAGACGATAGTAGAGCGATTGATAATTAACAATTGACAGTTGACAATCTAGAAAGATTTTCTAACAACAAATTGTAAGCCCAATCTTGGACTTACGGTAATAGTTGTAGTTTAGTATGGAGTGCTGGCGTCTTTGAATAAACAGTAAAATTTATATTTAAGAAAGAGGTACATGATGATATCTACAACATCTATCTATAAGAAGAGTATTATTGTTTTGATTTGTTTTTCACTTGTAATTTTTCTGGCAGGGTGCATAGGTTCCTCAGATACAGAAGCAGGAAATGGAACAGCAAACGAAATAGAAAACGGAACAGAAAATGGAATAGAAAATGGAACAGAGATAGAAAATAATTATCCACAACCTGAAGGAATTTTGGAATATCATGATATTTTAGTAGTGCCTCCTGCTTTTTTCAGGGAAAATAATAATGTGGATGCTGAGGAATTAGCAGAAATAGAGCTTATGTTGCAAAATGCACAAAATTATTTTAACAATACAAGACTAGATCTTAGTTTACCTACTATTTATTTTGTTCCTATGGTAGGAGTTTACACATATGATGATCAGTCAATGCTGGTAGTTGGTACTTTTGTAAATCGATACGATAGACCCATTATATCTTTATCAGCAATTATCAATTTACAGGTAGGTTTGGTAGAAGGTATGGAGATAGAGCCTATGAGTATTTCCTTACACCCGGAATTCTTAGGTGTACTTCAACCAAATGAGGCATTATTAATTACTTTACAAATGTCTGCTACCGGTTTGGACGAAGATAGATTTTTTGAAGCATTTCACTTTTCTTCTGGACTTACCAATATTAGAGTTGTTGAATTAAGTGATACAGAGGAAACGAATGATGTAGAGGAAACAGAAGAAACTGAAGAAACAGAGGAATAAATTTAGAGAATTTAAAATGAATATAAAAGGAAAGGAGTGCCTTTAGCTCTTTTCTTTTTTTATGACTAATTAGCTTTAAGCAGTCTAGATACTGTTTAATAATTTATTGACGTTGTTAAGTTATAAAGTTAACCCAGTACAAAGGTATTTATCTAATCCTTTTGCTTGCAGTTCTACCTCCTTGACAAACGACTCATTTTCCGACTATAATGGAATTAAAATCAACAATAGTCGAAAGGAGTGGTTTTTTGTATTATAATAGACATGTAGAGCCAGTTGTTGAACGTATTGCAAAACGCAAGCCCGTCATTGTGTTGACTGGAGCACGGCAAGTCGGAAAGTCTACTATGCTTAAAGAAATTTATCATAATATCAATTATGTTACTCTTAATCGTCCGCTGGTTAGAGAGAGTGCTAAAGATAATCCTTCCATATTTTTTGAAGAAAACAAACCGCCGATTATTGTGGATGAGATACAAAAATCAGCAGAGCTATTTGACTATATAAAGGATATTGTGGATGAAAACAAAAACAAAGGACAGTTTTATCTTACAGGTTCACAAAGCATAATGCTTATGAAAAACGTCAGCGATAGTTTGGCAGGGCGCTCTGGTATTATCAAAATGCTGGGGCTTTCAATCCGTGAGCTTGCAGAAAATCCACATCGCAAGCCTTTTTTGCCAACCCAGGAACGTATGGCAGAAGCGGAGAAAGCAAGTAATGGATTCGATTATACCAAATTGATTTCTTATATCCATAAAGGCTTTTTTCCGGAGCTGTATGAAGTTGAAAGTGATTTGCATGATTGGGCGGACTATCATAGTTCCTATTTTCAGTCATATATTGAAAAAGATATAAAGGATGTTTTGAACATCCGAGATGAGTCGGCGTTTATTAAATTTGTAAAAGCTACAGCTTCCCTTACAGGAGAAATGCTAAATATGACCACCCTTGCAGAGATTTGTGGTAAGGATGTGAAAACTGTAAAGTCGTGGCTGTCGGTACTAGAATCCAGCGGGCTGGTCTATCTTTTAGAACCGTATTATAACAACTTCAACAAGCGAATGATTAAAACGCCCAAGCTATATTTTCTTGATACGGGTTTGGCTTGTTGGCTGCTTGGGTGGAATACTCCCGAACAGTTAACAAAAGGCGCTATGTGGGGGCATATTTTTGAGAGCTTTGTTTTTGGCGAGATATTAAAGAGTTATTACAATGACGGAATTGTTAAACCGCTCTTATATTACTACCGGGATAAGGATAAAAATGAAATTGACCTGGTGATTGAAGAGGGAGGCATTTTATATCCCGTTGAAGTTAAAGTTACCAGTGATCCAACAAAGGCTATGGTTAATTCATTTCGTTTACTTGATGAAATTCCCGGCAAGGAAACCGGAACCGGTGCGATTATTTGTTTGGCAAAGGATAGGCTGCCACTTAAAGAGAATGTTTGGATTTTACCTGCTCAAAATATATAGTAAGGTATTCAAACGCCGTAAGGCGTTTTTTGTTTTTATATTTTATGGCATTCTTATGATGAAGACTAATTAAAGTAGCATATCGCCTATGCCTGCATCGTTGTGATCTAGCTTATTTGACGAAAGGCCGATTATTAGAATATAATTTTAATGACACAATAATAAGCTATGCAAATATTTTAACTGTCAATTGAACTAAAGGAGGTTGCTTCTCATTAATCATTTAGAGGAAAATTCCGGACTTTTATATTATACTTTTGAGCCTTTAAATAGATTTCAAGAGTTAGTACAGAGCTTTTCCACCAGGAAGGGTGGTATTAGCCTTTCACCATACGATACACTAAACTTAGGTCTCCATGTAAAAGATGAAAAAGATGCTGTAATAGAAAATCGCCAACGATTTATCAATTCTCTGGGATATTCCTTAGA